>WLWD01003921.1_pt1 | contig 52679 bp, 30 predicted proteins | sample 6712731 | NCBI WGS metagenome assembly WLWD01 (sample SAMN12718690, study PRJNA576275) | sponge metagenome | isolation source: marine sponge | host: Mycale hentscheli | place: New Zealand: South Island, Marlborough, Capsize Point | collected 2014-11-01
ACAAAAAAGAAAGTCCTGGCTAGAAGCTACATTTTCGTTAGGCAATTATATACTGTAGGCAATGAACCATATCCCTGTTCATTGATGGTCCACTCATTCTTATTTGCCAAGACTCTGAGTAACATCTCTTGTGCAGTTCTTGCTGGTGATCTACTATTTTAGCATTCTCCCAATCAATGTGGTGATGATGTTGAATTGCATGTTGAGCAACTGCAGATATGTTGGGGTGTCCAGGCAGCGCCTCCTATTTAACACTAAAACGAAGTTATCCAAACACCCCATTTTTAACAGTGCACTAGTGCTAATGAACTAGCACATTCTGTTGAGCTGAGTTTAGCCCAATTAGAATGTCCTGGTAAGTCTGCGTCCATAACCTTAAAGGATTTATTTGGAAATGAAATCTCAGACCCCTCCTTGGTAGAGTGTAAGAACTTATGCTAATAAAAGAGAGAGAAACTGTTAAACTTATTTCTTTAATAGGTTTTTTGGTACAATCTTAAATCAGCATGTGATGTATAGTAGAAAATATATTTATATGACTAACTCCTTATCTGTTATTGGATTGCTCAAACAATTCAGTGTTGTAGTAGGGTGTGATACAGTTCATGTCTTAGTTGCTGATGCGTTCACACAATGGTGAGACTTGCATTACAACTTTTTATTTTAAATAATATTTGTAAAAGATCTATAACAACAACTAAAGCTCTCTAGTAATTGTAGTAAACATAATTATTCAGATGAAATATATAAGATTTGTATAGGCTATAGACATTATGCTGATACAATAGGTAAGCTTTTAAAAAGCCTTACTTCACATAAAACTGAAGCAGTGACTAGGATTTCTGGTTGATAGTCAGCAGCAAAACTATTTGTACTAGTTCAAAAATATTATTATCAGTTAATTGATATCAATAAAATATGCAATAATAATAAATGAAACATATTTATTCAAAATTGTAGCTAATTATGAACATATCACACACTCAAATACAAGTACAGTATTGGCACTCCTTAAGAATCATTCTCAGTATTCTTTATAACAACTAAACTATATGCTTGATTATCAACTAGTTCAATGTCCTCTTTTTTATTACTATTATTTTTATGGCAGAAATGGATAGACACCAGTTAGCTCTAGCTTATGACGCAGTTGTAAGCTCTGGCGTGCTCTAGAACTCACACTAGGAAGCTAGAAACACTAGCCGGTTGGACTCGTGTACGGAGAGTTGCTAAGAAATTATTGGCGGGCTTTTCACTAACAGCCGGGAAAAAACTGTAGCTAACTAATTCACTTACTATTCTACATAATTCACGTACACACGCAATTCTCGTCATCATAGTTTCTTAAGGTGCCCTGCATTAAGCCTTTTAGACTTCTTTCAATCCGCCTGTAACCGGTTTATTCCATAGTGTCCCGGAGACACGCAGTAATAGTATACGGACACAAGGCACGCCCCCTTACCTTAGCAACGCCTTTACCCTGCGTTTTTCGAAATCAGCAATAATAAGTTTAGCAAAAATACTGAAGTGTTGTAGTGCGTAGGGCGAAGACGGCTTGTGCTACAGTTTCCAAATTAGGAGGACGGCATCCCAAGGCCCCGTGCAGCCTACTGGTACAATAAATTAGAAAACTTTAGATGCCGCGTTTAGGCCGATTTTCCTAAAACCGGTCACATATATAAAACATAATTATTATGACTGACATTAACATAATAAGTTAAATATTTTTTACATAGTGCACATTGCTTATGATAATATTGCTTAATTTTTTAACTGTTAAAAAGTAGAGCTAAAGAAGTGTAATTAATTCATACTAAAAAATATGATTTCTTTTGCCATTTCACTCTGAGGAGTGTAATAAGTAGTTTGTTTTTTCTAGATATCTTCACTACTGTAGTTTATACTAGGGTTGGCAACTCCTGGTGTAAAATTGGCTGTAACACTCTCTAGGGGCTCCCCACATACCCAGCTGTATTTTAGCAGCTTCTATAACCAGGTTTGGTAGTTTTCACTTCACCACATTAACATTACCTCAAATAGCTATTAGCTACTGAGTGTTCTTATATTCTCATAAAGGTCCAATCAGATTGCTCCCATGTGACTAGCTACAGTCTAATTTATATACCCAAATTCATATATCACATATCTTGAGCCAAGTGTGATATGGTGAAATAATTCATGTTTTCATTTCACGAGTGTTTGGTGAAAATGTAACCAAAAAGTGAAATATCTGGCTAAGAGTGACAACAAAACCTGAGAGTAAAAATGTAATACTACATTGTTTCTGACTATCATACATTTTATGCTAGATATCTTCATTGCAGTACTTTGTGCTAGGGTTGGTAATTCTTCCTCTTAAGTCAGATGGAGCTTCTTACACCCTAAGCTGATATTATAGCATCTACCTGGTTGAAGTGTTTTTGTAGAGTAATGTACCTATTATAGATTCATGCTCAGTGATGTTTATAAAATGAGCAAAATTGAATGCTTGTGACAATGCTCTATGCTATATTTTCAAGAATATAGTATTTGCTTCTTAGGTTTGAGCCATTGACATGCCAAAAAAGTTGTATTCCTGTATTGTGAATTGGCAATTTTTGAAAATTCTTGGCCTCCAGCTGTTCCCATGCTACATAGGATGCCACATATTAAGGTCACAAATTCTAAACATAGCAGATTCACAACATCCTAATCTAACTATATTGTGTACACACTCGAATAACAGTTTCACTGTAGGAATTGCATTTGATAGCAATAGTTACATGCTATTGTTATTACTGTCATAAATCTTACTTTGTTTAGCCTGTGGGGTCCTGCCTACCAGACTGAGCAATAGCTTGAAAAGGGACAGAACTAGTGTATTTGTGTGCTCATATCACTTAATTTAATGTGTGTATTCATGTGAATAGATCATTCATCAATTTCTTTAGATGAAAGAGTGTTAAAGTTGTGCATTCATTATCATTTGTATGTGTGTTTGAGGGCCCATATAACATGGTAACTTGGCTATCCACATTTAGTCTTACTTCATTTCTTGTCTTGATCACTCACACTACCATTCTTCATCTTCTAAATACATCTTAACTAACCTTAACCTGTACAAGGAGTGGGATTGGTTGATGGTAAGAACTTGGTGCAAGCAATACAGACAGGCTGAAGAAACTTAAAAAACCTTGTGGCAGGCTACTTTACCCAGCCATCCAACTATCTGTGCGAGCTACTTGTGACTCCCACATGAGTTTCCACATAGTTTTATAACTTGTGAAATGTTGTTATTGTTTTAGACACTAAAGGATATAGAACACGTGATATTGCTAACAATAAAAGAATTATACCAATGAGGCATAGTGAAGTACTATAGTTATACATAGGGATGAGTTAACTAAATATGGACACACTATAATTTTTTTGCTTGCAAATCTTGTTGGTGCATGTTCATTAAGTATAGCCCAATATGCATACAATTGCTCATAACTCCAATTGACTTACATGCTTGATTTTGAGTAACTTGATCCCTGAATATCACTTCACCAATATATATTTCTCCAACAGCAACTGAGTTGGTGAATTCAATGAAATATATGCTACTAACTCTAGTTGGGGATGTAGTAATGTATATAGTTTCTAGAGATACACAGTTTGGTTGTAAAGTTAGTGTTGTATTACCAATTGGAGTGGTGGATATGAATATTGGAAAAACAATACCTCTGTGAATATTGATGGTCAGACCTGATCTAGGTATAAACCATGGAGTACAGAGAAATATGCTCATTTCTACTTCTCGAAGTATAAATGATCTAGAAAATGTAAATCCAATAGCATGTGAGTTAGCAGCTACATTTATGGTATAGAGTTGAGAGGCCGAGATACCTCCCTGACTGGCATCAAATGTAGGAATAATTCCATCAATGAGAGATCCATTAACAGAATAGATTTGTCCAGCACAATCACAGAACCTCTCACTACTTGCACCAGTCATTCTACAGACTGAGGGACATCCTGCATTAGAATCAGAACCATTTATGGAAGATGCTTCAGTGAGTGTATATGCAGTAGGATGAAATATTGTACCTATTACAACACCATGTATACAAATATAACAGGCACACTCATGCAGAAACTTACAGTCTGAAATACTCCATATTGCAATATATTATATCACCACTACTCTGAACAATGTCATCTCTGATGTTGTGTACACCTGAACATCAGTAGGATTTTGCTTGTTTTATAAGCATAGAATGTCTCATGCCATATCTGTAGCTATAACTAGTGGTGTGCTTGAGCACAAATGGCGAGCGAGCTTTAAACTACACTATTGTTAAATGATTGATTTTAACAAGTAACACTCAAGCTACTAAAATAATAGTCAAGTTTTTAAATTACGTATGCGGTAAAGGGGATTCAAAGTCATAGTAACCGCTCCCAGCAACTGTTTGAATTGAAAAAGAAGCAACAAAATCAAGTCACTTTATTTAAAGTTTCCTTTGTGACATTCTTAATAGTAGTTGTAGCGCACAATACTTTCACACAACTGAACATGCCTACGCAAGACTTACCTTCGCGGTTCGCCTCTAGTGGACAATCAATTTACAAGTAAATGCTGTTGAGTAGGGCTTATAACTGTGACAAATAGCAACTAATTCGAATAGAAATGGAGCTCCCATAAGTTTTTGCGTTTAAACTGCACCCGCAAAAGAATTCAAAGCAGTAAACAATTCAATTTCTAAGGTGATACGGGTAATGGTCGCTAAACCGGAGGATTCTGTTTAGTGAAGTTTGGGACGGGGTCGAACGCGGAGCGAACACAAAAATACGGAGGGTCAAAGTACAAAATGACATACATACGTCCAAACATATAATATATGTATATGTACATATTACTAGTGGTGTGCTTGAGCACAAATGGCGAGGGAGCCTGATAGTTAGGTAACATAAAAATGTTACTATTTTAGCTTACTTCATGCAAACACTATAATAGCAGTTATGACATTTGATTTCAGCAAACAAATACAAAATCACTCTCTTACCTGATTAATGGTAACTTTTGTAGTATCAAACATGACGTAACTGTGTAGGCAAAAAATCAGATAGAGACTAAAACCTAACCTGTCAATAAAGGTAAAGATTTTTCATCAGCTAAGCAGTCCTTGTAACACACGGCACCTTCACATACACTTGTTCACTTGATGTACCAACAAAACAATTACTTCCTTCAGTGATTTGATATTAGTAGTATTGTAAGCACAATACTTTCACACAACTGAACATACCTAGGCAAGACTTACCTTCGTGGTTAGTCTAGTGGACAATGAATTTTAAAATAAATGCTGTTGAGTAGGGCTTATAACTGTGACAAATAGCGTATTAACTTACCACCCCCACTAACTCGAATAGAAATGTAGCTCCAGTAAGTTTTTGCACCCGCAAAACAATTCAGAGCGGTAAACAATTCAATTTCTAAGGTGATACGGGTAATGGTCGCTAAACCAGAGGATTCTGTTTAGTGAAGTTTGGGACGGGGTCGAACGCCGAGAGAACACAAAAATACGGAGGGTCAAAGTACAAAATGACATACATACGTCCAAACATATATAAATAAACAAACATCCCCGATTTTCGATTGTGTTACCCCTGTAAGTGTCTCGCTCGCTACGCTCGCTCGCCAATAACTAGTGGTGTGCTTGAGCACAAATGGCGAGCGAGCTTTAAACTACACTGTTGTAAAGGGGATTCAATGCCATAGTAACCACTCCCCTCAACTGTTTGAATTGAAAAAGAAGCAACAAAATCAAGTCACGTTATTTAAAATTTTCTTTGTGATATTCTTAATAGTAGTTGTAACGCACAATACTTTCACACAACTGAACATACATACGCAAGACTTACCTTCGTGGTTCGTCTAGTGGACAATGAATTGTCAAGTAAATGCTGTTGAGTAGTGCTATAACTGTGACAAATAGTGTATTAACTTACCACCGCCACTAACTCGAATAGAAATGGAGCTCCCAGCACCCGCAAAACAATTCAAAGCGGTAAACAATTCAATTTCTAAGGTGATACGGGTAATGGTCGCTAAACCAGAGGATTCTGTTTAGTGAAGTTTGGGACGGGGTCGAACGCGGAGCGAACACAAAAATACGGAGGGTCAAAGTACAAAATGACATACATACGTCCAAACATATATATAAATAAATAAATAAACAAACATCCCCGATTTTTTCATTTTTACCCCTGTAAGTGTCTCGCTCGCTACGCTCGCTCGCCAATTATGTTTACTATTTTTGGTTATCTTTCAATAATGTGTTGTTATTATAACTAATTCAAACTTGACTGCTTTTTTATATTTGTTAGTCATGTTTATTGCAGAGAGCTATTAGACTTAGTTTAGATATCACTGGCAAATATGTAATCAATTCTGTAACAGCACAACAAAAAAGCATGAGCAACAAATAAGAAGGTACTATTTAGTAACAAAACACACCAGAAATGGAAATGGCATCATAATATTTGTAACATGAAGTGATATAAATCAGTAGGTTGTGCTAGTTCGACATCACAAGCCACATGCTGAGTTTGTACAAGAATAATGTTTCCTATTAGTTTTGGTTTACTTTCAATAATGTCTTGTTATTGAAACATATTATTATTCAAACTTGACTGCTTGTAAACATTATTGGTTATTCGTATTATAGCAAACTGTTATTAGATTAGTTTACATAGTGATTGGCCAAGATATAATCAATACAGTTACAGAACAACAAACATCATGAGAAACCAAAAAGGAGGTGCTCTATTGTTAGAAAACACGCAAAAAAATTAATGACGACATCATACGTGAAACAGGAAGTGTGAGTGCTGTCCAGTCAACTTGTTCAATGAGTTGTCAGAATTACTTTCAACAAGTCATAGTTAAGTTAAGATACTCTTTTTATATCACAATGTCTTAATAATCAAGTTAATAGTGGTATATAATTGTATATTTTAGCTATAAATTATAATTTAAATAATATATATATATATACTATATTAAATACATAATTACATGAGTCAGAGTGTGATATGGTGAACTACTTCATGAGCAGGCTAATTTTTATATTCATGAGCCAGAGGCGAGTGAAAATAATGCATGAGAGTTAAATATCCAGCGAGTGTAATAAATGGTTTATTCCATGCAAGATATGTTTGCCAGAGTAGTTTGTATACTTAGGTTGGCAAATCTTGGTGTAGAGTCAAACTGTAAATCTCACTATAGGCCACCCACACTCCCAGCTGACATTTCGATTGTTTTCTAGCCAGATTGGTATAGTTTCACTAGATAAAGTTAGCCACAAAATACCAGAAATCTTGTAAGCCAGGCCATAACTACTGGGACAATCAGCTTCTGCAATGCAGAGTGATAACATCTGTGTATAATAACTGTGATAATGTCATGAGTTATTAAGGGTCTTGTAGCTAAAAATAACATTGTGAAGATATCTAGCATGGATTAATTGTTTACTTAACTGGATGTTAAAACATACATTCACTACACTAGACTTTGGAGAGAATTTTGGTTCATCTAAATGACATTGTCGATTCTTTAAAACAGAATGATATGGTTTATGGAATTTCATGTTCTAGTTGTGAAGCACTTTAGGACAAAGAAAAAAGAACTGTGTTAGATGGTCAAAGGAGTGTATAGGTATGCATTATCATCAGGATTTCCAAAGAAATCAGCAGTGACAGAGCATGCAATAAAGACAGGTCACAAGGAAGGACATCAAGGTTTTGTCAATTTGTAAGAGTAAGAACAATCATTGTTCATTGGAATATTGGTTCATTAAAATGCTAGATTCAAGATGAATCTATTAAGTGATTATGATTGCCTGGTCAAGAAATCAGAAAGCAGCAGAACAGCTAACAGTCAACTTACACAATTATTTTAGCCACTAGACGTTTTCTGTTGCATCCACCATCTAGTATAAACATGTTAAATACCTAGGCATTTTCACTTATTATTCTCACAGATGATGACATCTCATGCATTGTGTTCAAACGTCTGTAATGTTTCATTTTATATGCTAGTGATGAATATAAAAATTGTTATGGATTTTTTAATGTATCAGTATAATATTATTGTAGTTATGGCAATCATAATAATTGGGTCCCTTGTGCTCCATTTTTTTTTCATTTAAATTTCTTTATTTGAATGATCTGAAACTAACATTAAGCTTAAAATAACTTGTGGAATAGATGGATATAAACATATTGAAAAAATAGGAGACAAACTATGACCACAAACTTAATAGAATATTATAATGATGCAATATTAAACTTATCAATAGTCAAACATATAGAACCAAGGAAAGGAGATAATTTATAAAAAAAATTGTGATTTCTAATTGGTATATAGCTTGTTAACATTTTATTTTCTAACCATCCTAGAGAGTAATAATATTGTAGAGTGAAATTTAATTATTATATCATGTTACTTTAATGGGTAACATGTTTGTTGTTTATGTTTGTAGTCATGCTTATTTTTTTTATGTTTTTCAAGCACTGCACTGTAAACCAAAAGGTCTGTATAGTTCACGCCAAATTAAGTGTGAATCACTTGTAACAACAGTCACACTAAAATATTGTGTAATGTGGACACATCATCATTTTGGTGTGAAGTACATGCCAAATTCAGAGTGAGTTCCCACCAAATTCAGTTTGAACCCATACTACTGAATTATTTTAAGTTTGGTCAATTCTGAATATATCAACGTTATTTTTCAAAATGAAAAATAACGTTACCTGAATCCCCGTTACCTGTTCTGTACCTGAATCCCAGACTCATTAATCAGAGGACCATTAAAATCTTTGTCAACTCTCTTACCTGGCACAAAAGTGTGCAACACATTTATAAGGTAGATTACAATGATAATAGCATATGTTTTTGCCTGCACATGAATATACTTAATATTCGGTAAAGAGTCCATGTTATTCCCTTGAGTGTGAATTTCATGCTAAGTGTGCATTCACACCAGGCGGAAAGTGTAAAGGACACAATATCTGTTGATGGTCATTCACACCACCAGTTTGGTGTGAATTTGGTGGATTTTCACGCTATAATTGTTACACTCCAATTATTTTAAAATAAATATTATTATAAAAATAACTTCTATCTTTTTTGATGATATTTTTAACAACCTTTTAACAACCTTTTAACATAGTATAAAGGATATTTTGAAGTTGGTATACTAACACAATGTTTCGCTTCCGTATTCAGTTAAAATGTTTGTTAAAAAATATTAAACAGTATAACATAATCAACAATGAGTGTATATAAGTTCTGTTCTATCTTGTTCTCTGCAGCATTGCAATTGAATACAATAATATTTTTTTCATTTATGAACTGATTCCAAAGCAGGAACCCATTATTTTTCGTTTTTATGTTGGAAAAAAAATAAATAAATAAATAAGAAAGACAAGATCACATTTGTAACAGGTAATTGGAATATTTAAATTAGCACAAGCATAATATTATTGGAAAGCCATTTTAAGCTACACATAACATTTCTAAAACTAATTATTGAATGTATACAATTGGTTCCATTCCAAATCTAATCATTTGCTATAAGTTTGAACAATGGGGCTTACGTTAGGTTCAGATACATGGCAAAACTAGGACCCCTGCATGGACCCTCAAAAGGTAATACTATAACTAGTGCATTATTATTTACTAAACCTAAATTAACAAAAGACATTATGATAGTACTTTCAAATCATCCATTCACATTGCTCAATTCAAGTTGAATATTTTTCATACCCACATCCAAAAGTGAATTGTCCAATCAATTAATTAAATTAGTTTGTATTCATTTTTTATAGCCCAACGTCATTGTATAAGTTGATGCACAACTCTGGTTGGTACAAGATTTAGGTTTTCTACCTGTTGATTTAATATACCAATATTAATTAGTAATTTAGTATTTCTCCAATTAAAAAAACATAGCAATATTATGATTGCATTATATCATATTTTAATTTAGGTCCAAGGCTGGTCTAATCACTTGCCTCTCAGAAATATCAGGTAAACGAATGTTATTCGATGGATATAATTGTATACAGTATTTGTTTTAACTGGTTATGCACACCAAGCCACATCAACTTCCTCTGTCACAAGTAAGAAGAATTTGCTATCTGAGTCTTACAATTTTTTGTCTTCTGCAACTCCTTATGGTTGTCAACATGAAGCTGATGCAAGAGAAGGGCACAAATCTATAATGTTAATTGTTCAATATTATTAAATTTCATATTTTAGTAAACTTATACTGTAATTGTTTTTATAAAATACTTTTACTTTCAGTATGATATTCTATGATTTTATTATTAACTGAATAGACACTACAATCATACTATAGTTAACCTTGTCATTTATGACTTCTCATGCCCACTTCCACACCTTCTGCCCTCCGACCATTACTTGAGGGATGGGGATTGGTAATGCGCACGAGCCTCTCTTCCAGCCAATACTAAGTAACAGGTTATGCAACCCACCTACTAGCACATCCTCACTAAACCCTGCCAGCACATCCTCACTAACTCCTGATAGCTCCTACCGCTTCTCTCATTACTTGTTCCTTAACCTCACCTGCAGTTTTCCCCTTAGATAATTACAACCTGCTATCCACACTATACATATTCTAGATCTTAACATTATAATCATATTCATATCTACACACAACCCAGCAACTTGTGCATATTAACTGAATAGACACTACAATCATATTATACATATTCTTGCAGTCCATACTTAGTCAATGGTAGCCTCGCGTATTGTCTGCTACTTATGTTTCTTTTGTATGGTCAGCAACGATGCCATCAGCATCAGTTATCCTTGCTGTGTGCAGTTAGTCATTTGACATTCTTGTCCTTCGACTTGCTTGATTGACCTTTCAGCTCGAGGGATTTATGCCCCCCTTGAACAATACTTGTAATGTATTCCCTTGTGAAATAGATAACTTGGAATCAATTAGTAGTCATGTGACGACAACTATAAAGTTGTCAAAGTATTTATTACAATTGCAAAAGAATGACTCAATAAAATTGTCTTACTAATATCAGAACTCAATTGCGTGACATTATAATTAAGAATATTTAATATGTAGGTGAAATTAACACACAACAAAAATAACAACTAGTGAGTTATGGTTCAGGAAAAGCCTTGTATATAGTCAATAGTGCAAGTCGTTTATGTTTATATAAATTATTTTGAGTACTGAAGAATAGGACAAAAGTAATACTTCATTCATTAGTTATCTTCAATATCATCAATCCGTCTTTGCTGTACTGTGGCATATGCTTGGTTGTTGACTAATTCTATTTTAGGTTGTTTATCATACGCTTGGTTGTCCACTAATACTATTTCAGCTTCATTACTAAGTTCAGTGCCTCTTGTGTCAATATTGTGGCCAATATTAATCTTTAAATCAGCAATATCTTCATAGGCATCGTCTATATACTGTGGTTGACTTAAATTATTGACATGTAGTACTGAGTGCTTTTTCTTCCACACTATAGCTATAATGACTCCTCCGATAGTTATAATAGCAGCCATACATAATATTATCCCAATTAATATTACTATTATTATTATTGATGAAAACCCAAATGTGGATGGAGATTCTGTAATCATTATGTTGTAAGGCATTTCTGTTGAAGAAACAGAGTTAAACTCATTATTTGAAGATATCATCCCAGTAACATCTTCATTACTTAGTCCAGAAGTTACTTCCATAATTGTCTGTGTAGAAATAATAGAAGAACTAGCAGAAGTGACTAAGGTGGTTGTGCTGGGGATTATATTTATTTCAGTCGCAATTGTAGATGTAGCGGCAGGTACTATAGTAGAAGTAGGGAAGGAACTGTTGCCTAAGGAATATTAGTTACAATACAATTATGAACAATTACTAGTGATGCCTAAATTGTTTATGGAGCAAAACACATATTATCACAGATCAATAATATTATAAATGGCCCAGTTGTGCAAGCTTCCTACGTATAGATTTATAAGGAGTAATTTGTATTATAAAGTTAGCATTTCACTTTATTAATAGAGTAATGCATTACATTTACTTTTACATAACAGCAAATTTTGCTGTAGAAAATAAAAACATGGTCTCTATTATTACTGTTATTGGCTTACAGCAAGCTCACATGGTTTAACTATTTTTGACAGTCTAGTAGATTTTTTCCTCATGAAGCTTATCATAAATTAAGTTTATGACACTATAAGTATCTTTTTTTTTACACCACAAGGCAAAGAATGTCATTGTAGAGTCAATGTAGAGGATTAGCTAACATAACTACAACTTGAGGGTAGCTGTATCTGGTATCCTTATCAACTTATCAACAAGCACATCAGTAGCTAAGGACATCATAATTGGGTAACTTTAGAATAAAGAGGGTAACTATAAACTGGGCATCATTTATTAACCAAAAATATTACACATACATTAGTATTTCATTGTAGTATAAAAGGACTTTCAATTTATATTTTGTGCAGTTTTTGTGCTTGATCAAGTTTGAATCGACCTTAGGGAAATCTTTGAGTATGACATAACAAAAGACTTCACAAGGAATTTAGTGAGGGCAAATTGGGTGCAACATTTACTAAAGTAGTGTTCAGCCCCCTCCTCTTCCCTTTACAGTCACGAACAGTTTATAATGCCAATTGTATAGCAGTGACACAGAGTATTATAATTATGTTAATAGCAAATTTTCTTATTCTAACGGCCATTATTATGTTAATTAAAAGTTGACGTTTTGACTTCTTGCGGAGGTCCTCTTCAGTTGACAACTAAAGAGGATTTCAGAAAGAAGTCAAAACAGTTAAGTTTTAAATATCATAATAAATGAGAAATATTGCTATTCTTATAATTATACAGCAAATTCTACATGCATTTTGAGTAACATACAAGTCACATGGGTAAGTACAAGCATGGCATTAAAAAAATCTCACCTTCATTTATTTGTTTTACTACAGCATAATAAAAACGTTAATTTCTAGTTTGGTTGCACTGTGAACAATTAATCAAAATGTTATTGAATGATATTTTTACAATAAACATTGGTGGCAAGTCGGCAGTTATTTTTACCCTGATTCGTTCCCCATTTTTCATGTTATTATTTTATGTTGAAACAACAATACTCACCCATTTGAATTTGAGTAACTTCATCTCTAAATATCACTTCACCAATATAAATTCCTCTCACAGTTACAGAATTAGTGAATTCAATAAAATATATGTTACCATTTCTAGTTGATGATGTGGTAATGTATATAGTCTCCAGAGACGTACAGTTTTGTTGTAAAGATAGTGTTATATAACCAATTGGAGTTGTGTGTATGAATGCTGGAAATACAATACTTCTGTGAATATTGATTGTCAGACCTGATCTAGGTATCAACCATGAAATACAGAGAAATATGCTCAGTTTTACTTCTTTTAGCATAAATGAGTTAGAGAAACTAAATCCAATAGCATATGAGGTAGTAGTCGCATCTACAGTATACAGTTGAGAAGCCCATGTACCTCTCTGACTGACATTAAGTGTAGGAATAATTCCATCAACGAGAATACCAGTAGTATCACTCAGTTGTCCAGTACAATTACAGAACCTATCATTGTTGGCACTAGTCATCCTACAAACTGAGGGACATCCTGCATTAGAATCAGATCCATTGGTGGAAGATACTTCAGTGAGTGTATATGCAGAAGGACGAAATATTGCACCTATTACAAGACCTGGTTTACAAATGACGGGCACACATGTGCAGAAACTTACAGTCTGAAATACTCCATATGGCAAGTAAAATCACCACTACTCTGAACAATATCATCTCTGATTTTTGTGTACACCTGAATATCAGTAGGTTGTGCTAGTTTTATAGGCATCATATGACACATGAAGTTTGTATCTATAAGAATTCTGTTTACTATTGGTTCTGGTATACTTTCAATAATGTGTTGTTATTGTAACATTATTATTCAAAAGTGACTGCCTTTAAACATGCTGGTAAGTCAATAAGTTAAACGCCAATGTCCTAATAATAATTTTAATAGCAGTACATAATCTTATAATCTTAGCTTAATTTTATAATCTCTTGACTCCACTGTTCTATTAAATCACAACCATTTCACCTAACAATAATATTTGGTAGTGTTTGAGGGTTGTAAGTCCTCAAGCCTTGTTGACCCTTGAACTAACAATTAGAAGGACCAGAACATTTGCCACTCCCTCTAGCTAACCACCGCCAATGTGAGCTAACAGTTGCCAGGAAGATGAATCGTTGTTGTAGGCCTGGGCAAATTGAGAGCTATAGTCGCAAGCTCAAGTATAGTTTGACCTTGGGTAGATGGCAAAAGTTAAAGACATGCAATTCGCAAGACACATTATGAGATGCAAGATGATACCCCAGCATTGGGATTCTATCTCAATGAATATCATTATGTGATGAGAAATGGAGCAAACCAGAGACAAATGTGTGTGCATATGACAAGTGTTAATGGGTACTGACAATGTTTGTTCTTTGAAAGTCCAAGCTAGAGTTCAGGAGTTCTGGAAAATTCTGGTGGTTGTTCAGGTGTCCTGAACAGGTAGTTTGATATTATTCAGACAATAATAAACACAAGTTTTATCTAGTGTAGATAGCTTTGTATTTTTAATCTTGGTTACAGTGTTTATGTCTAGTTGTCACTATTATAGTACACCCAATTGGGTGATACGCTAACTATATTATTTATTGCTACTGACTGTTATGTGGTTGCTATTTGGTTAAAAATCAATAATGTCAACAAATTTAAAGTAAATGAATATTATATTTATTTTTACCTGGATAGTAAACATACATTCACTACACAATACAGCCGGGATGTATATACTTCCTAGAGATATACAGTTGGTTCTAAAGTCAGTGTTCTTTTACTAGTTAGAGTTGTAGATGTCAACCCTGGAAATATTAAATCTTGGTTAACATTAAATTGTTGGCCTAACTATACGTATAGTTAAGCCTATAGACTGCTTAAAAATTATGTTGTTGTAACAACAATAAACTAAAATATGTAATTCCAATAGCATATGAGGTAGTCTCATGTACTGTCTAGTGTACCCAAGTATCTCACTGACTGTTTATAAATGTAAGAATTATTTCATCAAAAGAGTTCCAAAATATTAAAGATCTTTCATTGCTTGTCCAATGCACTTAAGGGTTAGTAATTAATTATTACCTCTCGGCAAATTACAGTATATTCAATTTCCACTGATAGTGATAGTAATTATAAATACATCACAAGAATCTAAGAAACTTCTGTCAATTATTTAGACAGAGAAACTGCATCAGATAATTACTTCATTCCATTGGCTATTTGAGAGCACATGACGGTCAAAATGTTTGCTGAGATGGTGATGTCACTCGATTCTTCATTGTCGGCGGAAATATTCTCAAAATTAACTAAATATTGAGCAAGGTCTCCTTTCTCCATGTACTCCATCATGATGTATGTCATAGATCCTTTACAGGATCCCAGAACTTTAATCACATTTTCGTGGTCTAGTCTAGACATGAATTTGAGTTCTTTCTTAAATCCTTCAAGGGCTTGGGCTGATGGATTAGCTTTTAGCTGCTTGACGGCTACTCTTATCGGTTTCGTTTTATCTTCGTCTTCTCCGATATTTAAATCTTTTTGACTCAGATCTACAGTGTCAGCAAGAACGACTTTGCCAAAATATCCGGTTCGAATAGTCTTCACTTTCTTGATGTTTTCAGGTTTAAGAACAGGTATTGTTCGAAGAGATGAAGTGCCTAGTGTAGATGTGTCATAGACTGGTGCATAGATGTCTTCATCTTGAAAGTTTTTAGTGCCCTCAGCTCCTATAAACATGGCCGGCTGCAATTCCTCTCGAACACAGTCGTACACATTGTTAGCATCGTCGTTAGTTTCATCTTCATCTGAGTCAGCTACATTAGGGTTATCATAAATACCTAGATCTAGGTCACCTTGTGTGGTGTTAACTTTTGAGTCCTCTGTTTTTCTGTCTGGGGCACTTTCCTTCATAGTACTACTTCCGTGTGTTGTTGGCTTTCCTCCACCTCCTGCCTCTAATTTCTCCGTAATTTCAGAGTATACTTCATCGGTAGAAACATCTCCTTCAACTTCACTGTACTTGCCCTCATAGATAGGATTTACAGACATAGCTTTCCTGGCCTCGTCTATTGTGCTACAATAGGCTGAATCTTCAGCAGTATTGGAATCATAATAACTGGGATTTATGGTCTCTTCTCCTTCTGCATTGCCATTCATGACAGTGTAGCCAGTCTCTGGTGGTTCACCATTATCAGACTTAAGGGCACGATATAGCTCAGGAGTTTTCTTCGGAACTTCTGGTGGTACATCTTTTCTAATTAGAGAGTAAAGTAGCCTTTTCTTACCAGGTGGGTGGGTTGGCGTTTCAGAAGAGGCTTGATCTTTGCCACTCAAATCAATCTTGTTGTACATATCTGGACCTTTTACCTGCGAGCTAGTTTCTTCAGCATCAATGGAGTTGTAAGTGGTATTTAATTCAGTTTCTTTGATAGCTAAATCTCTTTTTGCCAGTGGTACATCAGAAGCACAAGAATGTCTGTATCTTCAGCAATAACAGTTACTTCAGTTCCCTGAGTAACATACTGAAGGGCACAAGCAACTGTCTCAGTGTCAGCATATCCAGCACTCTGGTGGACTATCTGATTACCAGCTTGTAGGTAGTGACTCAGTAAGGCAATAAATTGACTTTTATTTCATTCATTGGAAAATAAGGTTTGCTAATTGAATAGAGCTTCCATGGCTTCACTAAGTTGGATGTTTGCACAAGTTTTTATCACTCTGTGAAGATGCTCATGACTTTTGGTTGATGGTCCCTCATAGCCATCAAAAACAATGCAACATTGGTGTTCATACTTGCGATGTACGTACTCCACATATTGCATGATTACATCATGGTAAGTTGTTTTCTTTGCCCATTTAACTTTATGCAGGAGTGCTCCTTCATCAATAACATATTCTGTCCTTGCATTACACTCAGCTGGTTGTACATCACTGGTAATGATTTTGGCTAATTGTGACTTCTGTGTTTTACGCATGATGCCATCTTTGAACAGAGATGTTGGAAATGCAGTGAGTTCATAACAGAAGTATGGAGATAGATCTTCCTCTCTTTGAATGATGGCTATTAATCGTGAAAACAAGTTTGTAGGATTTATTTGACACTTTTCCTTGTCAATTTGTATCCCTTGTTGTAAGTGATTCAAAGACTTGACCTAATCTTTCCTTTTGAGAGATGCTGTAATCGGGACACACTTTGACCAGCAATTTGTTTGTTAGTGCTGCTTCCACCAAGAAATGACCACGAAGAGCACTTGAAACAGCTTTGCCGCTGATCATGTGGCTAACTGCATTGGAACCATACACTGTGTCATTGTGTCAACACTACCCATGAAGCTCATCATGGTATGAAAGCCACCTAAGCGACATACTATATCCATTGACTTCTCGCTTATAATCTCCACTGCTTTTATCCACAGTGGTTGGTCAAAGGTTACGCATGGGTTGGTATACTCAATTCTCTAGCTTGACTTTGAACATACTTTAGGGTTGAATAAATGCAACTTCCATCTGATGGGTTAAGGTTGATAATGGGCAGAAACAAAACTTCAGATTTACGGAAGACATTGCAATTATTTGAAAATACATGCTGCATGTAACCTGACCAATTTGGTCTTGGGAATTGTTTGCTGCTGAACATCCAGCCTGAATGCCAAAGAAGGTCTGAATACAATTCTGAGGGTAGAGTATATGGAAACTTCAACTGAATTATAGGCTTAAAGTCAATTGAAGAGAGGCCTTTTGCTGCACTGAAATATGGTGATATTTGTATTCCTCTGTTTTTCACCAACTGGCTTACTTCAACACAATGTTTTCTTCTCACTGCCTGCAATTTATTGATGGGTGAGGAATCAGTACTTGGGGTTGATATGGCTATTATTCCCATACCATGGAAAGTACCTTGCCCATCCAGGGTCATGATATTGTGATCTATATTATCGGCCACCCATTGAGTAAACATTCCTGGCAGGTATTCAGTGAACAGGTTGTCTGGATTATCACCTTGAATAACAGATTGCTTATATTATCGTGCTACTTCATCATAACTAACAGAGAATCCAAGTCTAGCTAATTCATTTACAAGCCACTTGGATCCAAACACATGGTCCATCTCAACACCCAAACCAAATAAAATTGGCATTATGACTGACTTGTGCCTTGTAGCTTGCACTATAGCATGACCAATGCTAGTCTGCTTCAGCTGTAATGATGAGATAATGGTCTTAAGGAAAGTTTGCAAAAGATTTGGTATCCACTGCTTACCATCCTCAAAGTTTTCATTGGTAGGGTAATATTCCATGTCATACCTTTGTTCTCTTATACTTTCTTTTATCAACATTGCTGCAGCAATAATGATGCATTCTGCTTCTTCTTCAATATTGTCTTTTCGATCTGTGTACCACTTCTCATTAATAATATGCATTGCCATGTCTTTGAAGCAAACAACATTGTCATGACCATCCACTTCAGCAAAGAATATGGAATCTCTGTATTGTTCCTGTAACTTTTGCTTCAATCTCTTTTTACCGTAAACCTCTGAACCATCTGAAAACTCTTCCATCTTAGCAGGTAATTCACCTAGTGTATACATTTCAGCACCAGCTTCAGAGTCCAGCCATTGATAAAGCATTTGAAACCATTTCATTTTATTTTTATCACTATGTCTTCCCAAAAATGTATGCCCTTTGGTACTAACATCCCTATCAAGCAAAAATTTGGACAAGCAGATATCCTGATAGACGGCTTCAGCTGCAACTAAATCTATACAGCCCTGGAGGCGGCTCATGGCTTCTAATCCCCATGCATCATCCCTTCTTGAGCAACACTGCATGAGTTTATCATGCAATGGCAGTGTAGTGACAGAACGTACACTTGTTTCTGGATGACGAGAATCACGTATAGCTAACTGGCCACAGAGCATGCAATGCTCTTTCCAATTGAAGTGTGACTCGTTTGAACGAAGTTTTTTAGCACATGGTGCTTCAACTTCTATTGAAAAACTACTGCAAACCCTCTTCAAATCTGTAAAATTTCTTCTGCATTTTACGTGTACTAAAACCCTTTTTTGTCAATATTTTCTGTTAGGTAATTCACAAGATCAAGTCGGCCACGTTTCTTACTAAATTCGATAATGGTAAGAATACCTTTATGGGACACACTAACTGACTTTTTATCATCTTCAAAGCTTGATTTACATAATACACAGCACTCCTCCCGAATATTACAAACTTCCTCGCAGTTATTCCCAGCCATCAGGTTTCTGTAATGATATTGTAAAGACTTTATTACCTCACTGGCCATTTTTTACTCGCTGTAACTTACCTAGAGCACACCAAACACCACTGCAGGGTGCAGGGCAATAGGGTCTATAACACCCAACCAAAGCTTACCACAGAGTGAGCAAACAGACAGAATTTTAATCAATGTTACTTGTATACACAATTTGAATTATATGTACAAACTTACAACTATGCAACTTAAACTCCTGAATAGCACAGAGAAGCTACAACCCAGGAGGAAAGAGGTCAGACTAGACTAAAAAGGCACTTTGAAACTGGCAGCTGCTAAAAGTTGATCCAGAGGTCATGCATCATTAACTGGCAGTATTACTCATCATGGCAAAAACTCTATATATATTTTCCCCTGGAAGGGATTTCAGAGGATTTTGGACATCTTAGTATGCGAAAAATTCTGCTTTTTATTATACCAAAATTGTTTCTCTACGTTTTTTTTCGGGTATGACCTATTTTTGAGCTATATCTACCACACTATATGTCATAAGGCTAACTTCTATCCTGGAAGAGGAAAGAACTTATCATGGAATGAAAGTAAGAGGAATGTGAAGAGGTTATTTCAACTATCTCCTGTGAGGTTGGTACTCTCACTTCATTAGAAGAAGCTAACACTAGTGCTAATGAACTAGCACATTCTGTTGAGCTGAGTTTAGCCATATTAGAATGTCCTGGTAAGTGTGCGTCCATAACATTAAAGGTTGTATTTGGAAATAAAATCTCAGACCCCTCCTATAGAGTGTAAGAACTTATGCTAATAAAAGAGAGAGAAACTATTAAACTTATTTCTTTAATAGGTTTTTTGGTACAATCTTAAATCAGCATGTGATATTAGAAAATATACTTATGTGACTAACTGCTTATCTGTTATTGTAGCTTATTATAAGTAAATTCATATGGATTACTCAAACAATTCAGTGTTGTAGTAGGGTGTGATACAGTTTATGTCTTAGTTGCTGATGCGCTCACACAATGGTGAGACTTGCATAACAACATTTTTTTAATAATATTTGTAACAGATCTATAACAACAATTAAAGCTCTCTAGTAATTGTAGTAAACATAATTATTCAGATAAAATATCTAAGATTTGTATAGGCTATAGACAATATGCTGATGCAATAGGTAAGCTTTTAAAAAGCCTTACTTCACATATAACTGTAGCAGTGACTAGACTTTCTGGTTGATAGTCAGCAGCAAAACTATTTGTACTAGTTCAAAAATCTTATTATCAGTGATGATTACTAATTAATATTGATATCAATAAAATATGCAATAATAAAAAATGAAACATATTTTATTTAGAATTATAAGTCACACTCAAATACAATGACAGTATTGGCATGAGAATGAGGTATTGTTAATGGTGTTACAACTGAGATTTTAACTTATTTATACTAAATTATCAAATTTTGTTATAGAATAAAAATTGATAATAAATCTTGTTGATATTTTCGCATGATAATAAATACTGTGAAGTCTACTAACAGTTGTCACAAAATAAATTTTATAGGCTGAGAGGTGGAACCACATTTACTTCACTCTCACAATAGAGTATGGTATAATAGTATTTTGATGATAAATCATGGTGGATGAGGAATGTATTGGAAGAGCAATCATAATCAATTTTTGAATTGCATACCATAAAGTTTTATACTACTGAAATTTTCAACGCATATTCCTTATCGGCTATTAAATTGTATTATAATTTATTAATTATTGATAGCAAAAATTACATGCTATTGTTGTTACTGTCATAAATCTTACTATATTTAACCCTAACTTGTGAAATGTTGTTATTGTGGTTTTAGACACTATAGGTCACAGAGCACTTGATGTTGCTAACAATACAAGGATTACACTAATGAGACTTAGTTTAGTACCATAGTTATACAAAGGGATAAGTTAACTAAACATGGACATTATATGTTTTTGGTTGCAAATCCTGTTGGTGCAATTAAAGTAGATTTTGGTGATCAATATGCATAGCCTGATAGGCATACAATTGCTCATAACTTCAATTGACTTACACACTGGATTTTGAATAACTTGATCTCTGAATATCACTTCACCAATATAAATTGCTCCCACAGTTGCAGAATTAGTGAATTCAATATAATATTATTATGTTGTTACCATATTTAGTTGGTGATGTAGTAATGTATATAGTCTCCAGAGACTCACAGTTTTGTTGTAAAGTTAGTGTTCTACTACCAATTGGAGATGTGGCTATGAATCCTGGAAATGTAATACCTCTGTGAATATTGATTGTCAGACTTGATGTAGGTATAGACCATGGAGTACAGAGAAATATGCTCAGTTCTACTTCTTGTAACATAAATGAACTAGAGAATCTAAATCCAATTGAATATGAGGGAGTCACATCTACAGTGTAGAGTTGAGAAGCCCAGGTACCTCTGACTGATATCAAATGTAGGAATAATTCCATCAATGAGAGTTCAATTAATATTACTTAAAATTTGAAAACATTCACAAAACCTCTCATTACTTGCACCAGTCATCTTAAAAACTGAGGGACATCCTTCATTTGCCTCAGATCCATTATTGGAAGATACTCCAGTGAGTGTATCTGAAGTTGGATAAAATATTGCACCTATTACAAGACCAGCTATACAAATGACAGCTACACGCATGCAGAAACTTACAGTCTGAAATACTCCATATTGCAATTACAGTCACAACTGCTCTGAACAATATCATTTCTGATTTTGTGAACACCTGAATATCAGTAGGTTGTGCTAGTTTTTTAGGCATAGAATTCCACATGCTATGTCTGTAGCTATAATAATTTATATGTTAACTATTGGTTTTGGTTTACTTTCAATAATGTGTTGTTATTGTAACATAATTCAAACTTGACTGTTTTTAAACATTGGTTAGTCATGTTATTGCAGAGAGCTATTAGACTTCGTTTAGATATCATCGGCAAATATGTAATCAATTCCGTAGCCAACAAAAAAGCATGAACAACAAATAAGAAGGTGCTCTTTAGTTACAGAGCTTGCCAGAAATGGAAATGACATCATATTTGAAATGGGACACAAAGTGATATAATCAGTAGGTTGTGCTACTTTTATAGACATCAAATGCCACATGCTAAGTTTGTACAAGAATTATTCTTCCTATTAGCTTTGGTTTACTTTCAATAATGTGTTGTTATTGTAACATATTATAATTCATACTTACCTGCTTATAAACATGTTGGTTAGTTATATTATTGCAAATAGCTATTAGATTAGTTTACATAGTGATTGGCAAAGATATGATCAATACAGTTACAGCGCAATAAAAAGCATGAGGAACTAAAAAGGAGGTGCTGTATACCTAAAAAACATGTGAGAAAAGAAATGACGTCATACGTGAGACAGGAAGTTATATATTAGTGTATGTGATATGGCAAAATAATTTATGAGCAAGTTGATTTATTTTTACGAGCGCGAGAGTGAATGATGCCTGAGAGTGAAATATCTAGCCATGCCACTCTGCTAAGTGTAATAATTGATGTATTTTATTCAATAATTCTTCACTGCAGTATAGCTTGTATATACTTTGTTGGTAAATTTTTGGTAAAGTCAGACTATAAAACTCACTAGGGGCCTCTCACACTCCCAGCTGACAATAATTTTGCTGCTGCTCTAACCATGTTGGTAAGTTTCTCCAGAGAAAGGTAGCTGAAAAAACCCAGAAAACTTATAAGCCAGGCCATGACTAATAAAAAATATATATTTCATATTTTGTTTTTTATTTAACTTTATTAGATGAAAAATTTTACGTAAATGATGGTATCTTTCTATAATAAAGATGATTATGTCATATTCTGCATATCTTTATTATGTTTAGATGTAAACAAGTGATCAATTGGTCTTACTATGAAAGTGCCAACACTGTGTTGTGTCATATGCTTGAAGAAGTACTGCTGTTTGATAATATTGGTGACTAAACCAGGTGCACAAATATATTTTATCAACTATCAAGTATTAATGGGGCACGTGTGACAAGTGTGTGTTGGACCGGGAGTCCGGATGATTATGATGTATGCAAAGATGTTGTCTTAAAGTTACATGGAGAGTCTATACTTTCTTGTGGTATGAATCTTGTAAGAGAAAGTGAAATTCTTTTATTGCCAGACTATCTTGAGATGCTTTCTTCTCTTTACGGTTGCAGTTGTAGATATCCTTGATGATTGTGATACTGGGCTTATTGGGATAGCTAGATTTGGAGGTCTTTCAAACCCTAATGAAACAGACATTACTAACAAAGGTGCATGATCAGAGTGGGTGTAACATTAGAGTTACCCGGATTGCTAAAATAATTATGTGTTTCAGTCATTCTCAGCTGAATTAATTATAATAATAGCAATCTTTCTCATTCTAACAGCCAATATTGTTAATTAAAACTTAACCTGACATTACACCTTCTTGTCAAAGTCCTCTTGACCCCAGAAGCAGACTTTGGCAAGAAGTCAAAACGTCGCGTTAAGTTTTAATTAACGACATTGGCTGTTAGAACGAGAAAAAAATTGCTATTATTATATTTCTGTGTTATAGTAGGATGTAATACAGTGCATGTCTTAGTTGCTGATGCCTCACACAATGGTGTGACTTCCATCACAATTAAAAAAAAAATTTTTGTAAAAGATCCATAACTACAACTATTGCTGTCTAGTAATTGTAGTAAGCATTTTCAGATATTCTCATCATTCTGTAAAAAATTTACTTTAATAATTATTCATAGCAAAAATTACATGCTAATACTGATAAATACTGTCATAAATATTATTTTATTATGACATAACTCTTGAAATTGTGTAATTGTGGTTTTAGGAACTAATTGATGTAGAACACTTGATATAGCTAGCAAAACAAGAATTATACCAATGAGAAATTGTTGAAAATTTTATATTATAAAAAGTAATAAGTTAACTTAAAAACTAAACAAAATAAAATTCAAATTTTTTGCTCGCCAATCCTGTTGGTGCAATTAGAATGGATTTTGGTGTTTCATATGCATAGCCGGATATGCATACTATTTCTCATACAAAATCTATTTTATTATAATTACATGTAATAATCATGCAGATACATTAATACTAAAAAATTACTAACTCCAGTTGACTTACATGCTTGATTTTGAATAACTTGATCCCTGAATATCACTTCACCAATATAAATTCCTCCCACAGTTACAGAATTCGTGAATTCAATAACATTATTATATGCTACTATCTCTAGTTGGTGATGTAGTAATGTATACAGTTTCGAGAAATCCACAGTTTGATTCTAAAGTTAGTGTTCTACTACCAATTGGAGTTGTGGATGTGAATGCTGGAAATACAATATCTCTGTGAATATTGATGGTCAGACCTGTTGTAGGTATAAACCATGGAGTACAGAGAAATATGCTCAGTTCTACTTCTTGTAGCATAAAAGAAGTAGAGAAACTAAATCCAATAGCATGTGAGGTAGTAGTCACATCTACAGTGTAGAGTTGAGAAGCCCAGATACCTCTCTGACTGACATTAAAAGTAGGAATAATTCCATCAATGAGAGTTCCATTAACAGAATACAATCACAGAACCCTCTCATTGCTTGCACCTGTCATCTTACAGACTAAAGGACATCCTGCATTAGCATCAGATCCATTGATGGAAGATACTCCAGTGAACATATGCAGCCAGATGAAATGTTGTACCTATTACAAGACCAGCTTTGCAAATAACAGGTCCACACATGCAGAAACTTACAGTCTGAAATACTCCACATTGCAATTAAAATCACCACTACACTGAATAATATCATTTCTGATTTTGTGTACACCTTAACATCAGTAGGTTTTTGCTAGTTTTATATGCATAACATGCCACATGCCATGTCTGTAGCTATAATAATTATGTTTACTATTAGTTTTGGTGAACTTTCAATATTGTTTTGTCATTATAACATATAAAAAAAGCATGAACAACAAATAAGAAGGTGCTCTTTAGTAACAAAACACACCAGTAATGGAAATTATTTAAAAAAGGAAGTGTTATAAATCAGTAGGTTGCACTAGTTTTATAATATCACATGTTACATGCTGAGTTTGTACAAGAATTATGCTTCCTATTAGTTTTGGTTTATTTTCAATAATGTCTTGTTTTTGTAACAATAATGTTGTTTTTTTTAACTTGACTACTTGTAAACATTATTGGTTAGTCATATTATTGCAAATTGTTATTAGATAATTTCACTAGATAAAGGTAGCCGAAAAACACCAGAAATCTGGTAAGCCAGGCCATAACTACTAGGATAATCAGCTTCTGCAATGCAGAGTGATAATATCTGTGTAGAATAACTGTGATAACATCATAAGTTACTCAAGGTCTTGTAGCTAAAAATAACATTATTGTGAAGATATTTAGCATGGATTAATAATATGATAGAGTTTATGGATTTGTGTGGGTGGAGCGCGTATCCGGTGTGCCAGCACCCTTAAGAGTTAGGAATATTGACAAAAGGTAGCTAGTTTATAAAATTTTAAAGTAATTGGATTAATTTTTTTTTTGAAATTTTGTTAATTAATAATGACTTTACATAATATTATACTATGTTTAATTATTTTTCATAGTTTCTTTTCAATGTATATAGCGTGGTGTTTTAAGATTTAAATAGGACATGTTATAGCTATGAATGTGACAACATATCTTTTATGTCAGTTGTGATGAAGCCAACAGTAAAGAAAGCAAGTATTTGGATTGTTGTCAAATTTATTAATTTTATCAATGTTTTTCCAAACAAAATACATTTACATTTCCAAAGCCAGCAACATGGTGTTGTTCTTGTTTATTCATTCTGTTGCTGTTGTAATACAAAACTTTAGTTTTCTAAGCCATCATAGTTTACTTTCAATTTTGAGTTTAAGGTTGACAAAATCTATCCATAGATTTTTGGCTACCAACACATACTTGTCTTATACATCTTCACATCTCAAGTCATGATGGGATATTTCAGAAGCATACAATATTTTATATGTACTTTTATAGGCAATTAGAGAGGGAATTAATTTATGAAGTAAATATTTTCATACGCAAATAAGAGTGTATACATATGTATGTAATTCAAGATTTATTTATAATGTTATAATAATAGTGCATGGTTTATATTACATAACTACATGTTTTTCATAGTGTGACTGAAGATCTGAAGGTACCTAATCTCAATTTCTGTGGGAATTTATCCGTAATATAGATTTTGTAGAGGTGATAAGGTAATGCATAAAGTTTAGGGCCTAGACAATGTGAACTGATATAAAAAGCAACCTAAATAAAAATGTGATATGAAAGTGAACAAAGTCATCTCCATAGCTACACTACCTCTGGCAAACACAACATACACGAACAATACAAATCTACAACTGAACTTTTACATCAAATGTTTATTACACATTCAAAATATGTGATGTGATTATGATACTGTGGGGATTGATTATCAATCATAGTTTTCTTCTTTGTTGTTTAAAATAAGATAATAGTTACAGTGAGTAGATTGTATTGAGTGAAACTCCATTATTACAATGCACACTTATACCCAGTGAGTGTGGGCTAAGCACTCAATAGGTTGTACTACAACCTGTTCTTTACTATTTTGTAGATCCATAAAACAACTATTATGTTCTAGTACATTGCTACTATATGTTTTATATCAATAAACTTAGTAATATGATAAAAAAATGTAACATGTTTATTCAAAATTTTATGAACGCACACTATGCATAGTGGGCACTCAATTAAGAATCATTCTCAGTATTCTTTATAACAACTAAACTATATGCTTGATTATCAACTAGTTCAATGTCATCTTTTTATTACTATTTTGTTTCAGTTCAGTAGCAGTGACAGTCTCAACAATATTATCAATGTCTTCATATTCATCAATTCGATGTTCTACTTGGTGATCTCTGCTTAGTTCTCATATTTGATTTGATAAAACTCTTTTTATGTATAATGTAACAGACAATACATCCAGCAGTCATTGTCACTGCCATACATATTACAATATTTACTACCACTGATATAATTATAGGTACTTGTGCAGGTGCTAATGAAGATGTTATATAGATATATACTATTTCTTTATTATCAATAGTGTTAATTGAAAAGTTTTGAAGGGAAAGTGTATTAACAGTGTTATCATTTAGTAATAGATCATTATTATTGTAAATTGTTGAATCTGTGGGCACTATAGGCAATGTGGTGTCCAAGTATTCTGATCTCATGGTGGTTTTGTCATCCAATAATTGATAAGTAGATTCCATTATAGTTATTCAGTAGTTTCCAGAGAAGTTGTAAATGTAGTGAGTGTTGTTATTTCAGCTAAGGTAATAAAAAAACAATTATTACATATGTATATAATATATATATATATATATATATATATATATAATACTTATAGCACGAGTCAGAGTACAATATGGGAAAATATTTTACGAGCACGCAAAATATTTTCACGAGCCAAAGGCGAGTGAAAATGTGGCGTGAGAGTAAAATATCATTCCCATATTGTACGACGAGTGTGATAAGTGATTTATTGCTGCCTTGATATTTTTTCTCAACCGGTTACAATTCAATTTTCATTGATTTTACTCGCTACGCGCATGCGTAGTGTACCGTACAATATAAACCGTACAATATGGGAGAATACAGAACGCTCGCGTGATGCGGAAATATTCAAGTAAAAATATCAAAGCTGCAATAAATATATATATAATATATATGTATATTTATATTATATATATATAGTACTTATTACATGAGTCAGAGTGTGATATGGTGAAATATTTCATGAGCAGGCTAATTTATTTTCAAAAGCCAGAGGCAGAGTGAAAATATAGCCTAAGAGTGAAATATATTGCCATATCACTCTAACAAGTATAATAAGTGGTTTATTCCACACTAGATATCTTCACCACTGCATGTAGTTAGTACTAGAGAAAGGGTAATTCACAGGTAAAGTTAGTTGTAGGGGCTACCCACACCCCCAGCTGATATTTTAGCAGCTGCTCTAACCAGGTTGAGTAGGCTACACAGGAGAAAGGTAAGCTATAAAACTAAGAAAATTGACAAGCTTGGCTGGTTGCTATAACTACAAGGGTAAAGAGCTTACACAGTACAGCAGTACAGTGTGAAATAACAACTTGAAATATCGTGAACCTAAAAATATCATTGTGAAGATATTTAGGGTGGAATATATTATATAGCTATCTTAATTAAATAATTAATTATTTAGTTATTTATTTATTATTTATTTATATAATAGCATACTTATTTATTTTTTATATTTACTTACTATAATAATATTAATTAATTAATTAATTCAGAAATTAATTAGAATTATTTATTTACTTCTTTATTATTATTATTATTATTATTATTATTATTATTATTATTATTATTGATATGGATTTATTAATTAATTAATTAATTAATCCAATCAATCAATCTGCTTGCCCGCCTGAACAACACAGAAAACTGATAATGAGTCTGGGGAAATGGACCTTAAATGTAGAGGTCGGGTTTGTAATTCAATGCTAATGTTTCTCTTTACACGAAATCTGTGGCCTCGTTTACCACATTCTGAACTCCTTCCAGAGGTCCCGGTATAAAAGGGAAAATCCCAGCATGCCCTTTGACCTTTAGCTCCTTCTATTCATCTTAAAAAAGTAGCCGTGAAATGAGAACTCCTAGTTTTGTGTGCGCTAAGTTGCTGAAATTTGTACTAAAATGGTCTCTGGGAAGTCGGTGACAAAACTGTCAGTCGCCATTTTCCACTTTTCGCAAAATATGTCCCACGCCAGCTATGCCTTTTTATACACAACCTTCACTTTTAATCATCTATGCCAAATTTCAAATGTCTAAACAACTTGAAAGACACCAAGTGTGCCATAAAAAGAAAATCTACTTTATATTCTCTCTCATTCTCGAAATATAATAAACCGGGAATATAGGAAGGGTTTCAAACTAGCAGCTAAAAAATGACATAGTTTGAGACTGGCATGCACTCTTCAGCTGACCTCTGGCTAATATATACGTCCAGTAGAGTAACCAAGGATTCTGACAAGATAGTTTGTGAGAGGATATGTAACTTTAAAGAACTTGACGCAAAACTTTGATTGTGCCGCTAAAAGCTGCTGCAAGATTTAATTGCTTATGCGGGAAACGTTAATTTACCAGAAGTAGCAAAATAATTTATATTTTCTTGATGCCTGGTTCTAATACTTTCATGAAGGCAGCCCAGTTCAACTGCCAGATTCTCTGTGCATCGAAGGTTTTACAATCCTGTATTTAAGCACCAAGTGGAGGTGAATTGTAGCTTACTATTAGCATAAAAATAAACTCTATTTTCTTAGCGTCTAAATGTCCCTTTTCTTAGTCCCACTCACAACTGGTAAGCTAGGCTGGTTGCTACAACTACTAAATTATGGGGGAGAAATGAGTTTGCACAATACAGCATGGGAGAACACAATATGATAACTTGAGTTATCTCATGGGTCACATGCCCCAACAAAACATTATGAAGATAAATAGCATAAAATACAATTATGCATATATATTATAGTTAGCTATAAACTAAAATTGAGGTTTGTATGCGATTTATAAATCGAAATACAAACCTAATGATTTTGGTTTATAACTATTTTATAGCCCAAACATAAACAACAAGCAAAGTATAGCGTTAGCTATCTTAGTAATTGTATTAAAGTACCCAAACTCTTCATTATTCCTTTTTGCTTTGATTTGCCTTCCACCATAATTATGGTTGCTAAGAACTTTATCAGACTTTTCCCCGCTAATACATTTTCTTACGAGCATACCAGACTTTATCCGATTTATAGTTCTTAACGACAAGCATGGTCGCTCGGGTAACGGGCTATAAACATATGATACATATGTATTATATATAGTAATGATTACATGAGTCAGAGTGTTAAATGGAGAGATACTTCATGAGCAGACCAACTCATTTTCATGAGCCAAAATTAAGGTGAGTGAAAATAAGCCTGAGAGTGAATTATCTTAATATATCACTTTTGACCAGAAGGACTAAGTTGTTTTATCTATACTAGATATTTTTACTGCAGTATTAATTAGTACTAGCATTGGTAGTTGGTATAGTGGAGTAAGAAGGGGCTCTCCCACACTATCTCCCCCAAGCATTATATATAATATTATAAATAATGCTTGATACTTTCATTAGGTTCGCCACATGATATTGACTCAAGCTGAAATGTTGTTATCACACGCTGAATTGAGCAAGCTCATTACCTCAAATAGCAATAGTTATTAACATCATTCCTGAGTGTTGTGTCCTTACGGCTACATATCTATTAAAAAAACAAATTCAACCAGGTAGATGCTATAATATAATATCAACATGGTTCTTCAGAAGATCAACTACCACAAACTACTGCAGTGAAAATATCTAGCATAGAATGTATGAATTATTATAGCAATATAATTTCTTTCATGTATTACTTTCACACTGAGTAAAATATTTCATTTTTAGGATTCGTTTTCACCAACCTGTGGCTCTATCTCATTTCCATGCCACACTTGACTCACTCATGCATGTAATCAGTAATAGGGGATTGGTAGAACAAGCCAACTTTAGAATAGAATACTCACTCACCATAACAAGTAGTATATTGAGCCATCAAAATCACCAACCCTCCCACCATCGCACCAAGCACAGTCCGCAGTCTCTGGCAGGACACTGTTCTCTACCTGGATAAGCAGTTGTTTTGTTTCTTTTCGAAGGCACACCCTACCTTAAGCATCGCTCGAAACTGTTTAATCCCGGATACGTACTAATGATGGAAGATACTCCAATGAGTGTATAATGTTGCACCTATTACAAGACCATGTATACAAATGGCAGGAACACACATGCAGAAACTTTCATTCTGAAATACTCCATATTACCATTACAATCACCCCTGTACTGAACAATATCATTTCTGATTTGGTTTACACTTGAAAATCAGTAAGTTTTTGCTAGTTTTATATGTATGAAATGCCACATGCTATGTCTGTATCTATAATAACTATGTTTACTATGACTTTTGGCTTACTTTCAATAATATGTTGTTATAATTCAAACTTGACTGCTATTAAACATTGGTTAGTCGTGTTATTGCAGATAGCGATTAGACTCAGTTTAGATATCAATTGGCAAATATGTAATCAAATCTGTAACAGCACAACAAAAAAGCATCAGCAACAAAATAAGAAGTTGCTCTTTAGTTACAAAACATGCCAGAAATGGAAATGGCATCTTAATAATATTTGAAACAAGAAGTAATATAAATCAGTAAGTTGTGCTACTTTCATACACATCACATGCCACATTGCTTCCTATTAGTTTTGGTTTACTTTCAATAACGTGTTGTTATGGTAACATATTATAATTCATACTTACGTGCTTGTAAACATGTTGGCTAGTTATATTATTGCAAACAGCTGTTAGATTAGTTTACGTAGTGATTGGCAAGGATATAATCAATACAGTTACAACGCAACAAAAAGCATGAGGAATTAAAAAGGACCTGCTCTATAGTTAGAAAACATGTGAGAAAAGAAATGACATCATACATGAGACAGGAAATGATATTAATATATGTGAGTGCTGTCCAGTCAGCTAGTTCAATGAGTTGTGAGAATGTTTTAGCTTTAATTTTTAAATAAACTAATATATACACATATACATAATATATGCAATACTTAATACATGATTCAGAGTGTGATATGGCAAAATATTTTACAAACAAGCTGATTCATGTTTACGAGCATGAGAGTGAAAATAAGAGAGAAATATCTAACCATGCCACTCTGACGAGTGTAATAAGTGGTTTATTCTATGCAAGATTTCTTCACTGCAGTAGTTTGTATATACTTAAGTTGGTAGCTCTTTGTGCAAAGTCAGGCTGTAAAACTCACTAGGGGGCCACTCACACTCCCAGCTGACATTTTTGCTACTGCTCTAACCAGGTTGGTAAGTTTCGCCACAGAAAGGTAGCTTAAAAAAACCAGAAAACTTGTAAGCCAGGTCATGACTAATAAATAATATGAAGTCATAATTCGTTTCTATGTTTATTTAACTTTTAGATGAAAATTATGTCATATTCTGCATATTTTAATTATGTTCAGATGTAATTAAGTGATCAATTGGTCTTAGTATGCAAGTGCCAACACTGTGTTGTGTCATCTGCTTGAAAAAGTACTGCTGTTTGATAATGTTGGTGGCTAAATCAAGTGCACAAATATATTTTGTCAACTTTGTTTCAGTAGTGTTAATAGTGCAAGTGTGGCGAGTGTGTTGACCACAAGGTTGATGGGAGTCCGGGTTATTATGATGTAAGCAAACTAGTTGTGTTAAGATACATGGGAGTCTATACTTTCTCGTGTTAAGAATCTTTTAAAAGAAATGGAGATTACTTTATTGCCAGGCTATCTTGACATGTTTTTTTCTCTTTACAATTGCAGATGTTGATATCCTTGATGATTGTAATGGTGGACTTATTGGTGTAGCCAGATGTAAATTTGGATGGCGTTCAAACCCTAATAAAACAGACATCACTAACAAAGGTGCATGCCCAGCAGGAAAAAATGGGATGTGGAAGAGAAACTTGCAAATACAGGAAGCTTTGGGAAAAGCATAATCCAAACCCTCTACTGATTTTGAGTTTCCTCAAACTGTAAACTCTGATAGTTCCAATGGCTCTAATATACTAAAAGAGGAAGAGTGGATTACTCTTGTTGGAGAGTGTTTAGCAATTAAAGAGCGGCAGAATGGATGAGGATTGTTGATGTGGATAGATTGGGTGGTCAGGTTTGCACTCTCACCTCATTAGAAGTGGCTAGCACAGGTGTTAATAAACTAGCACTTTAGATGATGAAACCAAGTCACACCCCACATTGATGGAATGTAGGAACTATGCCAACAAAAGAGAGAGAAACTATTTTATGGGATAATGGTCTCTTGAAGAAGAATACATATGGCCCTGAAGACATACCTAAAACAGTAATTATAGTGCCTAACAGATTAAGAGGAGGAAATTATGAGAATGGCTTGATCATTTCAATGACAATAGGGTAAGCAATTATGTTTGTATGGCCTCTTATCATGAAAGATATTAATGCTTGTTACAAATGCTGTGCAGTTCGTCAGTAGCACAGCAAAATTGCTAGGAATGACTTCCTAGAAAAGTCCCAATATTACCTGAACTCTTCGTGACCAAGAAAAACAATTTGAAATATTGATATCAATACAATCTGTAATTATGATAAATGAAACATGTTTATTCAAAATGATATGAACATATCACACACTCAAATACAATTGGCACTCAATTAAGAATCATTCTCAGTATTCTTAATAACAACTAAACTATATGCTTGATTATCAACTAGTTCAATGTCCTCTTTTTTATTACTATTTTGTTGCAGTTCAGTAGCAATGATAGTCTCAACAATATTATCAATGTCTTCATATTCATCAATTCCATGTTCTACTTGGTGATCTCTGTTTGGTTCAGATATTTCATTTGATAAACTCTTTTTATGTATAATGCAACAGACAATACATCCAACAGCCATGGTTACTGCCATACATGTTATAATACTTATTAGCACAGATATTATTGTAGGATCTTGTACGGGTGCTGATGAAGGCGTTACATAAATATATACTATTTCTTTATTGTCAATAGTGTCAGTTGAAAAGTTTTGAAGGAAAAGTGTTTTAATAGTGTTATCATTTTGGAATAGATTATTATTATTGTTAGTTGTTGAATCTGTGGGCACTATAGGTAGTGTGGTGTCCAAGGATTCTGATCTCATGGTGGTTTTGTCATCAAATAAGTGATAAGTAGATTCCATTATCGTTGTTTCTTCTTCAGTAGTTTCCTGAGAAGTTGTAAATGTAGTGAATGTTGTTGTTCCAGCTAAGATAATAAAAAGAACAATTATTAGTCTATCTAGCTATCATAATGAAAAACTTTATATTATTTTATTTATATATTAATTTATTATTTATTATTTATTAATATACAAATATACTTCATATTTATTTATTTATTGTTATTGATTAATTAATTAATTAAGAATTAAATACTTTATTAACTAATATTATTGATTGATGGAATGATGTATTAATCAATTAATAAATCAATTCAATCAATCAATCTGAATGCCTGCCTGAACAACACAGAAAACTGAGAGCGGGTCTGTGGAAAGGGATTCTACATCTATGCCAAATATCAAATGTCAGAACAACTTAAAAGACCCCAAGCGTGCCATGAAAAAACAAGCTACCTTTTATTCTCTCATTTTACAAAAAGGGAAAGATTCTGTTTTGTCATAATCAATTTATTCATATGTATAATATCATGCAGTATTACTGAAACCTTTCAATGAATATTCCTCTTCATCAATAAAAAAAATTATTTTAATGATAGCAAAAAAAATGACATGCTACAGCTGTTATGCCATTAATCTTATCTTGTCAAGCCCTTATGAAATGGTATAATTGTAACTATGTAGAGCACTCGATATATTTAGCTAACAAAACAAGAATTACACCAATGAGACATGTTGAAAGTTCTATAACTATACAAAGGGATAAGTTAACTAAACACGGACATTCTATTTATTGCTTGAAAGCCCAATGCAATTAGAATTGATTTTGGTGTTCAATATGCATAGCCTGATAGGCATACAATTAATTGCTCATATACAATCTATTTGCGTTATATAATTAAAAAAATGTGTGAATATATCAATAATGAAATAAAGCTACTCCATGTATGAAACTAAATAGCTACTGCATAAAAGTAATTTTATAGTGAAGCACTGGCTTTTTATTAATGCCAAACAAATTAAATAATTTTTCGGAACAATAATCATGTGGTGCAAACAATACTGGACTTACATACTCGATCCTGAGTAACTTCATCTCTGAATATCACTTCACCAATATCTATTTCTCCCACAGTAGCAGAATTAGTGAATTCAATAACATATATGTTACCATTCCTAGTTGGTGATGCGTTAATGTATATAGTTTCCAGAGACATACAGTTTGGTTGTAAAGTTAGTGTTGTACTACCAATTGGAGTTGTGGATGTGAATGTTGGAAATGTAATATCTCTGTGAATATTGATTGTCAGACCTGATCTAGGTATAGACCATTGATTACAGAGAAATATGCTCAGTTCTACTTCTTGTAGCATAAATGAGCTAGAGAATCTAAATCCAATAGCATGGAATGTAGCAGATATATCTACAGTGTACAGTTGAGAAGCCCAGGTACCTCTCTGACTAACATCAATTGTAGGAATAATTCCATCAATGATAGATCCATTAACAGCATCCATTAGTCCATTACAATCACAGAATCTTGCAATACTTGCACTGGTCATCCTACAAACTGAGAGACATCCTGCATTAGAATCAGATCCATTGTTGGAAGATACCCCCGTTAGCGTAAATGCAATAGGTCGGACAATGGCTCCTACATTTAGCATCAGTGTAACAGCTGTATGAATGGAATAGAATACTCACTCACCATAACAAATACTGCATAGACTCATCAAAATCACCAACCCTACCGCCATTGAGCCAACCACGGTCAGCAGTCTACGGCGAGATACAGCACTGCACGGTATAAGCACTTTTCCCGAATCCGAATCCACACCCCTCTGAAACTAAGGGAACGATACGGGGATTCCAGAAAAGGTTCTGCGATTGAGGACCCTGGGTAGCCATGCAGTCACTGCTTCCACCCTGAAGTGGAATTCATAACACTTTTAGCTTGGATCTTCTCACTTTTATTTAAGTCAAGTTCTAACTTTTACTACTGCTGTATGCTATGGAATTTACTATTAGTTAGTAGCAAATATCCAGTTAGTTGGAACAGATTAAATATAGTGTAATGCCAGAATTGAGAAGTATAAAAAACAACAACAGAAAACAAAAAAAAATTCGAACACCCCCCCTTACAAAACAATAATATTAAATAAAATAAAATAAGAAAGAATAACCCAATCAAGCAAAAATAAAAAACAAAAACAACAACAACATAATATAGCTACTATGAATTCTATGTAGAACATTTTACTGTTGAAATTTTACATTTGAAGTACTTCAACTTTGAAATTAATTTGAAAATTCTTCTGTGACTAGGTATAGACTTTAGCTAGTTCCATTATTTGTATTTCACTAGTCATAAAATATTTACAAAATGCATAAACGTTTCAACTATTTTACAATGGTCATCATCAGTGTGTGGATGATAATACATAGTCAAAACAATATGTCCTGAGGAACTCGTTGATGACAGAGCTATAACAAAATACGTTGTCATGACAAAGCTATAACAAAAACGAAAGTCCTGGCTAGAAGCTACATTGATGGTCCACTCATTCTTATTTGCCAAGACTCTGAGTAACATCTCTTGTGCAGTTCTTGCTAGTGATCTATTATTTTAGCATTCTCCTAATCAACGTGGTGATGTTGCTGAATTGCATGTTGAACAACTCTAGCAATTTCATTGCTCATTGATGTTCTTGTAGTCTATGTTCTAGCATCCGTCCAGTTAGGCCTATAGCTATAAACCATTGTGCAAGGCTTACATGCTATTTGATAAACCACTCCTTTTTTTTAATAGGTGGAAGTCTGATGTCAAGGCAATGTAGAATTCTGTTGATATTTTCTGGCGAGTTTTTCACAAACGGTAACACTACTGTCACTTTTGAAGTATCATCTTTCGTTGTGTTGTTTTTTATGACTTTTGCCTGCTTAGCAATCCTCTTAATAAAATGAATGGGACAGCTACTCTCTTTCAAAGCAGTATTCACATGTAAATTCTCTTCTACTCTATCCTCGTTATTGTTCCAGATTTTTTCTGCTCTGTTGTAGAGTGTTTTGGAAACAGCATTTTTGTGTTGTAACAGATGATGGGAGTCAAATGAAAGATACTTGTCTGTGTGGGTTGTTTTCCTGTAAAGTGTGGTTGTCAAACTGCCATCACTATGGTGCACAATTTCAGTATCCAAGAAAGACAGTTTACCATCACACTCTCTTTCAACTGTGAAATTGATAGATGGTTTGATAGAATGTAGTTTTTGTTCCACTTCTTCCATTACGAACGCTCTTTATACTGGTACTTCAGTAAACAATGAAATTACATCAAATGACACTAGTTGTATACCAATTGGTAAATCTAGTTGTCTGACGAAATTCGAGAACTCCAATGAATTGGCCACACATGTGAGCTTGTCTTTCCTACTAAAGGTGATAAAATAGTGACTAAATGTTTACCATAGCTAAAGAGCGGTTAGTCAAAGATGTTACCTTATCTGAAAGAACAAGCTTATGTCCAAAGGAAGTGACTACATTGCTCACATTGTGCCTAAATACTACATACTTAGTGTATCGTAATGAATATTACCAACGGAAATTTTGAACAGTAATGGGTTCCCCTGTCTCTGTAACTATAGCCAACTTAGTAGAGTATGATATACCTTTTGAAAACAATGACATAAGTCAGGGTCAGGTACAACCTCAGAGAGATATTTTAGTAAAGATATACACAGTAGCTATTGACCCGAATATTAAAGTCATGGCAGAAGCTTTCACATAATGTGATGGATTTGAGAGATAATAAAAAAGATGTAGAGTTGATTTGCAGTATGAAAGGTATGAGTATTATAGGAAGAAAAGAGATCATGAGAAAGAGAAGAATGCTATTATAACTATCCAGAAGTATACTCAGGGCATGGATCTAACGTAATACATACGTGATTTTAAACCAACCATAAAAAGGGAAGAAATTGTGAAAACAAAGTGTTCAGAATATCTTAAATAATTTGCATATTTATAATCCAATGCTATTCTTCATATACGAAACATGTGGCCTCATTTATCTTGTGTAGGTCCAAATATAAAAGGAGAACCTCCAGCATGACCATTGACCCCTAGCCTCGTTTTTTAAAAAAATAAAAAAGTAGCCACACAAGTAACTTTCCAGAATAGCTTTTTTTTCAATGTAATACATACATATCACGTTTAAAATGAGTGCTAAACATTGTGAGTGATATAAAGAAATAATGAAGTCTATCTCCTAATGTATTGATGCCTTGTGTGTGTGCCAAAGTACTTGTTGATTGAAGATGACCTTCCTCAGGATAGCATCTAGCACTATTCTGACAGTATGCTATATTATGTCTTGTGCAGTTGCATCAGATATGTGTCAATGACAAACCGTACTCTACTTCTTTCATTTTTTGAAGCCCACCATTCAGTTGTTTTTTTATTAGTTTCTCCCCTCTATTAAGGCGCTCATGACTTACTTATGTGATGTTGTTGCTTCCCAGTTTTTGTGTGCTAAGTTGCTTTAATTCATTCCAAGCAAAATAATCTATTGGAAGTTTGTGACAAAAACTGACTGCCAAGCCGTCATTTTCCACTTATCAGAAAATATGTCCCCCTGGTATACTTTCTTGTGTTAAGAAGAGAAGTGAGATTTATTTAGTGCCAGACTGCCTTTAGCGAGGGCCTATAAAAGAGAATGAAGAGAGGTGACACAACTGTAAAGGAAGCTCAAGACAAGCTCAATATGTTGATTGTACTGTCCTCTTACAGTAAGCATTGCATGGCTACTGTGTTATGAGCAAACCTCTTTACTCCTAGTGAATTGGCTACCTCTATTCATAGATACATGGAATTTCATTCTGAGTGTAGCAGTAGGTCATTTGGGAGAGCAGGAGTAGTGTCTCAGTCTGGAACTCTTATCAAACCCAATCTGATAATTGTCGAGCCCAGTCCAACCACCAACACGATATCTACAGAACTATTACTAGAACTCTCCCAACAGTACACTCTTCTAGACAGTTTTTTAGACAACAGTCATTACAAGTAAGACGGTCAGAACTTTCTAGTAGTGGTGAACAACAGCAACCATTCTCTTGTTTCTTGTGCCATGAGCCAGGTCATAAGGCTAACTTCTATCCTGGAAGAGGAAAGAACTTCTCATGGAATGAAAGTAAGAGGAATGTGAAGAGGCTATTTCAACTATCTCCTTAGAGGTTGGTACTTTCACTTCATTAGAAGAAGCTAGTACTAGTGCTAATGAACTAGCACATTCTGTTGAGCTGAGTTTAGCCCAATTAGAAAATCCTGGTAAGTCTGCATCTATAACATTAAAGGTTTTATTTGGAAATAAAATCTCAGACCCCTCCTTGATAGAGTGCAAGAACTTATGCTAATAAAAGAGAGAGAAACGATTTAACTTATTTCTTGAATATGTTTTTTGGTACAATCTTAAATCAGCATGTGATGTATAGTAGAAAATATATTTATGTGACTAACTGCTTATCTGTTATTGTAGCTTGTTATAGTAAATTCATATAATGGATTGCTCAAACAATTCAGTGTTGAAGTAGGGTGTGATACAGTTTGTGTCTTAGTTGCTGATGCGCTCACACAATGGTGAGACTTGCATTACAATTTTTTTAATAATATTTGTAACAGATCTATAACAACAACTAAAGCTCTCTAGTAATTGTAGTAAACATTATTAATCAGATAAAATATCTAAGATTTGTATAGGCTATAGACAATATAATGCTGATACAATAGGTAAGCTTTTAAAAAGCCTTACTTCACATAAAACTGAAGCAGTGACTAGGCTTTCTGGTTGATAGTCAGCAGCAAAACTATTTGTACTAGTTCAAAAATATTGATATCAATAAAATATGCAATAATAATAAATGAAACATTTGTTTAAAATTATAATTATGAACATATCACATACAGTATTGGCACTCAATTAAGAATTATTCTCACTATTCTTTATAGCCACTAAACTATATGCTTGATTATCAACTAGTTCAATGTTATCTTTTTTATTGCTATTTTGTTGCAGTTTGGTAGCAATGACAGTCTCTACAATATTATCAATGTCTTCATATTCATCAATTCCATGCTCCACTTGGTGATCTCTATTTAGTTCAGATATTTGATTTGATAAACTCTTTTTATGTATAATGTAACAGACAATACATCCAACAGTCATTGTCACTGCCATACATATTATAATATTTACTACCACGGATATTATTACAGGTACTTGTACAGGTGCTGATGAAGGTGTTATATAGATATATACTACTTCATTATTATCAATAGTGTCAGTTGAAGAATTTTGAAGGAAATTAATGTTATCATTTTGGAAAAGATTAATATTATTGTTAGTTGATGAATCTATGGGCACTATAGGTAATGTGGTGTCCAAGGATTCTGATCTCATGGTGGTTTTGTCATCCAATAAGTAATTAGTAGATTCCATAATTGTTGTTTCTTCTTGAGTTCTTTCCCCAGTTGTAAATCTAGGGAATGCTGTTGTTTCAGCTAAGTTACTAAGTCAAATGTAAGTTACAATGTCTTAATAATTAATTTAATAGTCTGGTATTTTAGCTATAACTTATAAATTAATTAAAATACATATATATATACATATTAAACAATTATTACATGAGTCTAAGTGTGATATGGCGAAATACTTCAAGAACAGGCTAATGGCATGGTTTATGGAATTTCATGTACTAGTTGTGAATAATTTATGTAGCACAGAGTAAAGAAGAACTGCATTAGACAGGTCGAAAAAGTATAGATTATATTGACATCAGGATTTCTAATGAATTCAGCAGTGGCAAAGCATACAATAAGGACAGATTACAACATCAATTGGAATGACATTAAGGTCTTATCTATTTGTAAAAGTAAGAACAAGAATTCACTGAATGCTAGATTCAAGAATGAACATGGACCAGGGCACTATATCAAGTGATTACGATTGCCTGGTCAGGAAAATCAAAGAGCACCAGAACAGCTAAGAGCCGACTTATGCAATTATTTTAGCCACTAGACATTTGCTTTTGCATCCACCCTTTAGCACAAACATGTTAAATTACCTAGGCATTTTCACTTATTATTCTCACTGATGATGACATCTACATAGGTTTCGAAACGTCTGTAATGTTTCATTGATATGCTAGTGAAGAAGATCAAAAGTATTATGAATATTTTTTATAGTATGTATAATGTTATTGCAGGTGTGGCAGTCATAGTGATTTGATTATTTTGAGTGATCTGAAACTAACATTAAACATAAAATAGTATGTGAAATGGATGTATGTGAACGTATTGAAAAAAATCAAAGACAAATGTGACCACAAACTTAATAAATAATGATGCAAATATAAACCTTATCAATAGTCAAGCATTATACCATAAAATGGGAGATAAATTTCTAGAAATTGTGGTTTCTAATTTGTATATAGCTTGTTAGCATTCTATTTTCTAAACAATTCATTGAATATTTTTAGAGCGAAATTTTATTTGTATATCATGTTTACTTAAGGGGTAACTAAAAGAATTACGAATCTGCTTAGTGTCTTTTGTTGTATGTTATGTTTATGTATTTTTGTTTTTTTTCAAGTACTGCTCATCAAAATATGTTTAACTAACCTTTTAACATAGTACAAATGATGCTTTGAAAAATTGTGAACTAACAAAATCTTTTGCTTCCGTCGGATGTGACAGTTAAAACATTCATTAAAAAGTATATCAAACAGTATTAATATAGTAAACAATGAGTCTATATAACTTCTATCTTGTTCTCTGCTGCATACCAATTGAATACAATAATATTTTTTTTAAAGAACTGATTCAAAAGCAAATAATTTAGTGATTGCAAATGATTTATCTTAAGTATGTTACAAAATAAAAACAAACGAAAACCAGATCACTCGTTATAACAGATAATTGGATTTATTTAAATTAGCACAAGTATTTTAAGAAAGCAGCTATAGTAAAAAAAATTAGGGCTTATAACATTTTTTGATATTTATTCAAATTAATGTGGCATGTGTGCCTTATGATACCATATGAATGATGAACTGCTATTTTTAAATAAGTTATTGACCATTTGTCACCTACTACTTGATGCTACTGACAATGTATTTCACATAATGCTACATAGTAACATGCTTTAATGCATGAAGTTTATTCATATTCATATTCAAATTCATATGAGCGAGTAGAACATTTAGACAATCACTCAAGAATTATATAATTTAGTCATTAGAACTTCAGTAATAAGTCAAGTATTATTTTTATAGTTAGATTTATATATAGTAAATAGCCACAAGGGCAAGTTAAGTTCAGATATGTGGCAAACTGAGGAACCACTGCATCCCTAAGAAGAAATTAGATATTATAAATTGTGTTTTTACATAACCGAAATTAACAGAAGACATTATGATGGTACTTTCAAATCATCAAATCGCATTGCTCAATTCAAGTTGAATATTTTTCATACCCACTTACTAAAGTGAAAATTAGTGTTTATTCGCTTTCTATAGCCCAAAGTTATTGTATAACTTGATTACACCACTCCGTTGGTTGGTACAAAATTTATACCTCCTGTTTTCTATCTATTGACCTCAATCTCATGTTTTTGTTATTATTATGCAATAGGTTGTTGTTGCAAATAAATCACTGTTATTCAAAACTGAGCCCTATTGGGAAAAATTGTTTTGTTTACTTATAGAGCTGGTGGAAAACAAAATTTATATAGCAAGTGTTGTAGTGAGGGACTGCACAAGTGTTTCATACAAAATTAATGTCTGATATTCAATAATTTGTTATAAAAAGTCTCAAAAGTGGCTCGGTCACTAGGTGACTCTTTCCAGCACATCAACATAACATCGTACATGTTTGCTGGACAGTTGGTAGGTTTAGCCAGAAGAGTTTTCAGATGTTTCTGAGTGGCATCAACAACGAGTTCCTCATCTTGCATGTCTTCATATGGAATGTCCTTAGCTAGTGTGAATATCACCCACATGGTCATTCCCACACATCTGTTTTAGTAGAAAACTTGCCATAGTAGCATTCTTTGGCCATCCAGCGTACTGGTAATACTGCATGACCCTTCAGGACATAATAGTGGGATCGGTACAAGTTACAACTCATACCAAAGTCGGCTATTTTGACTTGCATGTTTTTGCCAACAAGGCAGTTTCTGGTGGCCAGGTCATGGTGAATGAAGTTCTTTGAGCTTAAATACTTCATACCACTGGCTATTTGAGAACACATGTCAGTCAATGTTCCCATTGAGATACTAATGTCATTTTGTTCTTCATAATTTATGACAGTGTTCTCAAAATTAACTAAATATTGAGCAAGGTCTTCTTTTTCCATGTACTCCATTATGATGTATGTCATTGATCCTTCACAGGATCCCAGAACTTTAATCACATTTTCATGGTCTAGTCTAGACATGAATTTGAGTTCTTTTTCAAAATCTTTAAGTGCTTTGGCTGATGGATTAGCTTTGAGTTGTTTGACAGCTACTTTTATTGACTTAGTTCAGTCTTCATCTTCCCCAATATTTAAATCTTTTTGACTGCGATCTACAGTATAAGCAAGTATCACTTTTCCAAAAAATCCAGTTCCAATTGTTTTTATTTTCTTAACATTGTAAGGGCTAAGATTAGGAACTGTACGCAGAGATGAAGTATTGATTTCAGATGTGCTATAAATAGGACCATAGATAGTATCTTCTGGAAGGTCTTTGGTATCTTCAGTTTCTGAATGAGCAATGTCTTTGATATTGTTTGCATCAACACTGTCAGTAATGTTTGCATTATTTTTATTTGGGTCAGCAACACATTGTATAATGTCAGTTTTTAAATCATCTGTGTTAGTTGAAGATTCTGGTATTAATAAGTTTGATGCAAACTCTTCAGACATTGAAAATTTGGGTGAATATTTTTTCACTGAAGAGTACAGTTGCCTTTGTTTGTCGTAATCATGAGTGTTTCTTTCAGAAGGTGCCAGATCCTTGACACTGAAATCATTCATGTTGGACATTCTTTGGTCACTATCCTGTCTGACTAATTGTGTTGACTTATTGGAGTCTTGAGTTATATTATTTTCTGTTTCTTTGATGGAAATTTCATCATATTCATAGTGGCTTGAAGTAGCTTTAAATGATGAGGTAAGAGTATTGTTTTCTTTAGTTTTAGTATCTATTATCGTATAGCATGAGTTAGAATAACTTGCCATTCGTGGTCCTTGAATAATTGTCCTCTCATAATCATCGATGTTTGATATGTTGTGGTCTAGAGAAGTAAGCTTAGTAAACTGTTGGCTTGTAGTTTTCCCTGGTTCAACCTCTTCATGCTTGGACAAATCAATTCTGCTCAATTTTTTCTTATGCCACATGCACAATACTGTCATTAAACAGCCTATTATGATTATTATTAGCAAAGTTATTATTGCTGAGACTAGTACAGCTACTATTGGATTGGATGGGAACGAATCTGTTTCGCCAAGGATTATTTCAGTAGAATAAGTTTCAAACGTTGATAAAGTGCTATAGTTTTGCATATATTTTAGATCAGTTGTCATAGTTGTATTATACATTTCAGTCTTTGCAATTGAGATATTTAGCAGACGATGAGTGAATGAAACATTAGAAGATGTGTCAATAAATGCGGTTGTGGCTGCAAATAGGAAATAATAACATAATGTGAATAGTCTAATATCTATATAATATTTTGTTGGACACAACTAGTATAATTATCATTTTAAAAATGATGTTTATGTTATGAGTGATTTTGCTGATTTATTTAACAATAAAATAATGACAGAATGTTGAATTCTGGTTTTGTCTTATTATATACAATTTGTATTACTCTGGTTATTATCGTTATTATTATTAATAATATGCAATTCCAAAGTATAATTAATTATTCATCAAAAACTTAAATAACACCTACTATTAGCGTCAAAAATAAATTAAGTAATTAAGAATTCTAAATGAAAATTATAATAATTAGATTGTTTAATTAATCTGCAGAACATGAACTAAATATGTTAATGTCACATAGTAATTGTAAAATTTCATTTAGTGTTTCTCTTTACCTTTAGGGTGACAATATTTTTGTAAAATTGTGTGACTCACCATAAAGCTGATAAATGTGATACTCTGTGTAGCTTAACTATTATAGATGTAAACATTTAAGTCACAGTATGTAAGATAAAACACTGTATTGTGTCATCAGCTTGAAAAATACTGCTATTTATTCCAATTTCTTAGCACATCATTTAATCAGACTTAAATATATGTCTGACCACATATCAATCTAGTTTCAGTAATCAGGATCGTTACATTTACTTAGTAGCATTAGAGAACAAAGTTTAAGGTAAGAGGTGATTCTTACAATTGTTTGTGTTTAATTTTAAGTATTAATAACAAACAAATGAAACACCTAGGGAGCGAACCTTCAGCGATGCTATACATTAGCTACTTAATACAAAGGCCTAATGAATTATTTGTTGTATCTTTATTATAAATATGCCTATATGTATGTTCGTGCACGTCGATATTATATAGAAAACTTGAGCAAGTGGACAGGCAACTCGTGTAATGAAACTATAGACGTTACTACCGTCCACATAAGAGAAGCTTAACGCTTAACCTACAAGTGACACTCACCTCACTAGTAGTTTCTAAATGAGAAATTCAAGGCTATCCGTAAAAGGCTGAGAATAATGTAATGCAGAAGTAGCGCGAGCAGACCAAAAAATTATTTGCTCACGAGAGCAGGGGGGCGTTACCAAATCGCTTACGATCTTGCAGTCAAAATAGCTATAACTAATGATGTGCTTCAGCACATATGGCGAGGAATTGGTCTGATTGAAATTTAAATATGAATGCTAGCTACTAATAATTTTTGTTAAATATTTTTGTTTAATTAATTGCTATTCTTTAGCAACACACAACACTTTTATACATACATGTTCACTGGATGTACCAGCACAAGACTTGCATTGTATTCTCTTCATGACATGACTATTGAACAAAGGATTTTCAAAGGGTAAGAATTCAAATTTCCAAGGATGATACAGGTAAGGATCAACTAACGATTTTCTTTTAAGCTAGTCGCCTTTCCAAAGTACACTCCATTCTAAATGCTCTATTGCGCCTGGATCTAGTAGATATAGCAATACGGGTGTAACTTCTCTTAGTGATTTGACTATTGGACTTTGAATTTACAAGTAAGAACAAATCCATTACATAAGGCTACAGCTATTACGAGCAGTGCATTAACGAAGTTATCTCACCACAGCCACTAAAAAAAAGTAAATGAACTCGCTAACTTTGGATAAACTAACTGTGAATGTCTCTCCAGTTCTGTCTCCATAGCTCTTTTTGTTGTTGTTATTGTTTTTTTTTTTGTTCTCCTAGCATTATTTTATTTTAAAGTCTTTTCTCTGGATTTTTCTGCCCTGCACTAATGTTTATGTTTTTAAGTAGCCTAGGTGGAATGGGGGTGGACAAGCATTGAACTTTGCCATAAATGATGTATTTATTCCACTTGGGTTTTTACAGCTACCTTTACTCTAGTGGAGCCTACCAGCCAGGTTAGAGCAGCTGCTATATAATATCAGCTGGGGTTGTGGGGGCCCCTAGTGAGTTTTGTCCAACTTTACATCTTGAATTACCAAAAAACTACTCCTGTGAAGATATCTAGTGTGGAATAAACCACTTATAACACTCATCAGAGTAATGTAGCTAGATATTTCACTGTCAGGCTTTATTTTCACTCCCCTTTGGCTCTTGAAAATATATTAGCCAGCTCTTGAAATATTTCACCATATCACATTCTGACTCATGTAATAAGTACTATAATATATATACACCAAAAATCTCTAATTGAGACCTGTTAGTGAGAGTCTCGCCCAACAAGGTAGCTTTGTCTGAAAAACGATGAGTTGCAATGAAATATTCTGGCACATTAAAGGGCCTGAAAATGTCCAGGTTAAGTCAAGATTACTGTAACACAAATTCTAAAGCTCTAATTTAACCAATTGTTGAAAGTTATTTTCTGCATGCAAAACGATTCTAGAAGAAAAATATTTTATAGTAGTAGTATTTCAACTGAAGATGAAAGTGTTTGGAACTGAAAGTGTTTTGTATTTGACCCTTAACATTATTCTTTACTGTTTTGATAATACTTTTTTATAACAATGAATAGAGAGTTCTGGGAAGGATTCAAACACTATAGATGTTACTGATTCCTGTAACCAATTACTGCCTTAAATCCCCAGACATGCGGTATATTCCAAAGGGGGAGTAAGTAAGATTTTAGTCTCTACTAATTTTAATTTAGTGATAAAATTTATTGGCCATTATTACATTTCTCATAAACCTACATTTTACTTTCTGATGAAAGTACAGAAGTTGTTGTTTTTAAAAGAAATCATATTTTAATTGAATGAGTAAAAATACCTTTTGTATTGTGTTTGATATAATATTCATTGACAGTACCTTTTTCTTTTAGGTGAATTTAATACACTGTAAGAAACATAGCAACACTTTTAGACAATATGGACATATGGAATACATTTTATATGAGGTTATTGCAATGAAGATAAAACTCATCAAATTATTTTTATTGAAATTTTTTATTAAATTGAGAACAACTTAAATGCTTTATACATTTCATGTTTTGTTTATAAAACTAATTTTTAGCCAGTAAAAATTTAACTAAATATTATGATAAAGTTTATTTTATTATCACAGTAATAATGTGTGTGTGATCTGACATATAAAAGTTTTATTAATAAGTCATTACTAATGTATGTTGTATAAATGTGAGTGTAAAATATTGAATGCTCAATTATTAAAGTTTTATTCATTTATCATTATTTTACTTTTAATCATTTAATTTAACGACTGATTAAAAAAAATCGTAGCCTGCATCGTCTGTTGTCTGTATTCCAATTTCTTAGCACATCATTTAATCAGACTTAAATATAATTATGTCTGACTACATATCAATCTCTTTACAGTAATCAGGATCGTTATTTGATCTCAGTAGCAATAGAGAACAAAGGTAATCAATAAGCTTTCAAGAAGTACAAGCCTAAAATACTATTATAATTTTTCAATATTATTACATAAACAATACATTATAAATTTTCGTATTTTATTCATTTATTGAATTTATTTATTTTATGTATTATTTATTCATTTATTTTATCAATAATTAATTAATTAATCTTATTTATGAACGTATTCATACCTTTATTATTTTATTAATTCATATTTTCTTAATTAATTTTAATACCTGTGTATTCATTTACACAGTTAGCTTTCCCTCAATCTTGTTGCTACCCTTCACTCTATGCTCTCCTTAAGCTTATCTCTTACATTGCAGCTTTGCTTTCAGTATCTTAGTTTTTAATGGTCCAAGCGAGGATGATCATACAGGATTAAATTGCATTTGAATTACAAAATACTATGTATATTTTCATTAGTAATCAATAATACCCCAAATAAAAACCACATAGTACAACATGAGCCTAACACTTTATGATATAAAGTATGATTACATTTATAGATTACTACATTTTATAACTATTTTTAGTAACAAAATAGTCTCACTAGAGCTAGGTATGACTAATCATTAACTAAGAGTTTTAATAGCATTATAGCTAGAATTAAAATAAGCTTATCCAATAGCTAGCTACTTTCAAGCAGTTTGTGGCAGAAGTCATGTTTACTATTTTTGACTTCAGAGTAAAGGCATTAATGTTTAATAAACTTGCAAATTATGTTTCATAATTCTCAAGATTAAGCTAAAACAAACTATTGTTGTGTTGTGCACCACAGTTTTACTTTCAATAATAATAATTTGTATTACTGTAAACTTTAAACGTTGTTTCCAGAATTCCTTAGTTGAGAAAAATGCATATAATTGTATTATATTCTATTTTAATTTATTTAAGATAACCCATTTTTTTAATAAACATGTTGATATAATGTATTTACTTTAAGTATGTCAGTTTGTGTTAACATAATTCTGAGAATTTTAGGTTGAAACAGATTTGTAGTACTATTTATAATCACAATACATGAACTATTTACACACTAGATGTGGAGGATTATTGAAGCAGCTCATACACTAGGGCTTAGCTATTCCCCGCAGGAAGTTGTATTCACTGCCAATAGAGTTGATGTGCATTAGTCTTTTGAAAGATATTATTGTATACAAAAGACAAGCACATGATGTTGTAAGCACATGATACACCACAAACTAGTATATAAATTAATAACACAGCAAGCACTATTCAACAGTGAACATGACCACTAATGAACAAAGAAACAATATACTGTATAAACATATATAACTAACACATTTATTATTATATTGTTCTCAAAGTCGTCAAATTGTTAACTTCTTAATTACCCATCACATCTTAAATATAGGGCAGGCCCCACATTACACATACATACACTGTTCTTACATCATAAATCTTTCAGTCATTTCCAACTGACTATAAGTAAGTATAGCTGTGCCAAAGTTTGCTTGAGCTTTCCAATCCGATTGTTCAGTTCGTGGTGAATACATTTCATACCCACCTTCTAGGAAATGACTAAGTGAGCGGTACAAGTGTCATAAAGACATGGTACAAGTCCATTACATTCCTCAATTCAGTAAGTACACTACACTATCCTTTTGTTTATAGACCTCTTGTTGTGCAAATTTCACTTCAACCTCCACATTATGATGTAATTCATACAGAATAGTACAACGATATTATTCAACATTATTCATGACATAAAACCTCGTTCAAATAATCTACACAATTTAAGTGTACAAAACTGAAAAATTAGTGTATTATTGATATCAGTACAACATGAAAAATGCTCCAAATTAAAATAACACTATAGATCTGTGTTTTTATACATATTATTTTGCTTGATTATAATATATAAAAATGCAACAATTGTTGATAAACAAAATAATGTGCACACTATTATAAACTTACTAATATGTTTTATTTATGTATAGCTGTCTTAGAGTGAATCATTCAAGATATCATATAGAGTCTCAAAACTTGCTCTATCACTAGGCGACTCCTTCCAGCACATCAACATTACATCATACATGTTTGCTGGACAGTTGGTAGGTTTAGCCAGAAGAGTTCTCGGATGTTTCAGAGTGGCATCAACCACGAGTTGCTCATCTTGCATGTCTTCATATGGAATGTCCTTAGCTAGTGTGAATATCTCCCACATGGTCACTCCAAATGCCCACACGTCTGATTTGGTAGAGAACTTGCCACAGAAGCATTCTTTGGCCATCCAGCGTATAGGCAGCGCTGCATTTACACCACTGAGAATGTAATAGTGGGATTGGTACAAGTTACGACTCATACCAAAGTCGGCTATTTTGACTTGCATATTATTGCCAACAAGGCAGTTTCTGGTGGCCAGGTCACGGTGGATGAAGTTCTTTGAACTTAAATACTTCATACCACTGGCTGTTTGAGAGCACATGTCAGTTAATGTTCCCATTGAGATACTAATGTCATTTTGTTCTTCGTAATTTATGACAGTGTTCTCAAAATTAACTAAATATCGAGCAAGGTCTCCTTTTTCCATGTACTCCATCATAATGTATGTCACTGATCCTTTACAGGATCCCAGAACTTTAATCACATTTTCGTGGTCTAGTCTAGACATGAATTTGAGTTCTTTCTCAAATCCTTCAAGGGCTTGGGCTGATGGATTAGCTTTCAACTGCTTGATGGCTACTCTTATCGGTTTCGTTGTATTTTCGTCTTCTCCAATATTTAAATCTTTTTGACTCAGATCTACAGTGTCAGCAAGAACAACTTTGCCAAAATATCCAGTTCCGATAGTCTTAACTTTCTTGATGTTTTCAGGTTTGAGAACAGGTATTGTCCGAAGAGATGAAGTGCCTAGTGTAGATGTATCATAGACTGGTGCATAGATGTCTTCATCTTGAAAGTCGTTAGTGCCCTCAGCTCCTATAAACATGGCCGGATGCAATTCCTCTCGAACACAGTCGTACACATTGTTAGCATCGTCGTTAGCTTCATCTTTATCTGAGTCAGCTACATTAGGGTTATCATAAATACCTAGATATGGGTCACCTTGTGTGGTGTTAACTTTTGAGTCCTCTGTCTTTCTGTCTGGGGCACTTTTCTTCATAGTACTTCTATGTGTTGCTGACTTTTCTCCACCTCCTGCCTCTAATTTCTCCGTGATTTCAGAGTATACTTCATCGGTAGAAATATCTCCTTCAACTTCATTGTACTTGCCCTCATAGGTAGGATTTACAGACATAGCTTTCCTAGCCTCGTCTATTGTGCTATAATAGGCTGGATCTTCAACAGTAGTGGAGTCATATTTGGGATTTACGGTCTCTTCTCTTTCTGCATTGCCATTCATGACATTGCAGCCAGTCTCTGTTGGTTCACCATTATCAGATTTAAGAACTCGATATAGCTCAGGAGTTTTCTTCGGAACTTCTGGTGGCACATCCTTCCTGATGAGAGAGTAAATTAGCCTTTTTTTACCAGGTGGGTGGGTTGGCGTTTCAGAAGAGGCTTGATCTTTGCCACTCAAATCAATCTTGTTGTACATATCTGGACATTTTACCTGCGAGCTAGTTTCTTCAGCATCAATGGAGTCGTAAGTGGTATTTAATTCAGTTTCTTTGATAGCAATGTCATTGTATCCAAAATCCTTTGAGTTGGCTCTGTTTGGTGAAGTCAGAGGAGTGGTATCTCGAGATAGTGGATGCACTATCTTGGAATACGAGTTGGGATTGCTGGATAGATTATGCTGAGAGGTAGTTGGTAGAGCGCTATTAGGAGAAGCAATTCGTGGTCCATGGACAACGGTCCTCTCGTGATGGTTGTTGTCGGACGTCTTGGTTTCTGGAGATGTGAATTTAATTGTCTGATGACTCATTGTATTTTCTAACACAACATCTTGTAGCTGTTGTGCTTCAACTCTGTCACTCTTCTTTCTACGAGACATGCAGAAGACTACAATTACTCCTCCAGCAATGACCAGTATTAATAATATTACTATCACAGCCCCTAGTGCAGAAACTATAGGTATAATGGAGGATGATGATGAAGATTCTGTGCCAGAAAGTTCTTCAGTTGTAGATGTACCAAGTGATGTTGAGCTGCCTGGAGTAGTCTGTGAAAAAGCATCAGTTCCTTCTAAGGTAGAATTTGTGTTTTGATTTGATAGGCTGCTTGA
>WLWD01006178.1_pt1 | contig 52678 bp, 75 predicted proteins | sample 6712731 | NCBI WGS metagenome assembly WLWD01 (sample SAMN12718690, study PRJNA576275) | sponge metagenome | isolation source: marine sponge | host: Mycale hentscheli | place: New Zealand: South Island, Marlborough, Capsize Point | collected 2014-11-01
TTAAGCCATCTACTAATACTTCAAAAAAAAATTTTTTTTCCCCCAAAAATCCACTTTTCCCATCAATAAAAAAATAAAATAAAATAGAAATAATATTGTTTGATGCATTATATACCAATATTATATTAGTTCAACAATAAAATATGTTGTTTGTTGTGTGTGGTGCTGATTGTGATCATGTAGGAGACATCTATGAGTGTCCACAAGGAACGTATGCCATCGGACGTCGAGCTCCACTACAAAACAATTTCATATACACAAAAACACAAACAACAAAGATATTTGTAATACAAACAACAAATTATTCATGATCCTATATAATTGCAACTTTATGATTTATTGTATGCGGTTTCATACAGAATTTTTGTTTGGGGTGGGGCTCCGAGTGTACTTCGCCACACCCATTTTTTGGAACCTACACTACTTTGATGCACATCTTTGCATACGAGTCTATACTTCACACTGATGATCAGTGTTCGGTCCTATGCACTAAATGGCTCAGTTATGATAGGAACATAATGGGATACAATATCGGACTAAAAATAAATGCTTCCTAAATGTTCATTTCTATTCAACTCCCAAAATTCTAGGGGGGAACCCAGCGCTAGCCTCCCACTGTATGAACACCTGCTATGTATACTCCACACTGTACATGAGAGAAACAATCGTTGTATTGAGAAAGTGTAATTTGAAAATGAAAAGCAGTACAAGCACACACGTGGAATTCAACTTACTCGGCATGGATGGTGTCACAGACTGAACGATCCCTCCCATAGGATCCGGAACCTCCATACAATACCAAAAAAAACACAAGACAACAATGATATTTGTAACATAACAGCTGGCCTCGCTGAATTGCCCCCCCCCTCCCCCGTCATTACTTTTCACTGACATTCTTGTACCATAACCCCCCCTCCCCCGTCATTACTTTTCACTGACATTCTTGTACCATAACCCCCCCTTCCCCCGTCATTACTTTTCACTGACATTCTTGTACCATAACCCCCCCTCCCCCGTCATTACTTTTCACTGACATTCTTGTACCATAATCCCCCCAGCCCTAGCTGGACACCCAAATATCAGTAAGTTGAAATGAAATTCAACTTACTTGGCATGGATGATGTCACAGACCGAAAAAGACCGAGTTCGTTCTCTCTCAGGTTGGATCCGGAAGTGCCACATACTGTTTGTTCATGGTTGCTCTCTCTCTCTTTCCACAAATGCACGCACACACATACACATACACACACACACACAAGAAAAAAGAAGCTACAGGTGAATACAGATCATAAAAATAAATGTATAATTTATTATACATAAATTGACTGGTGCACACACACACACACACACACACACATGAAATTCAACTTACATGGGCATAGTAGTCACGATCCAAAAAGATCCAGAGTTCCCTCCCAGGTTGTATACGGAAGTGCCACATACTGTTTGTCCACGGTTGCTCTCTCTCATTCCACAAATGCACACACACACATACACACACACACACACTAGAAAAAAGAACATACAGGTGAATACAGATCATAAAAATAAATGTATAATATAAATTGACTGGTGTACACACACACACACACACATACATGAAATTCAACTTACATGGGCAGTAGCCCCGATTTTAAAAGACCCCCCTCCCTCCCCCGAGTTCGTTCCCTCCCCGGTTAGATCTGGAAGAGCCAGAATAACATTTCAACTCCACGCACACACATATACATCGAGTGTGAAGCTCCACCACAACACTACAAAAACACAGACAACGACAACGACAATAACAATACATATTACAACTTTTGGGATGTTCAGGGGGAGGGGGGGGGGGGGAGGAGCAGCCACAAATATCAAAGTCTGTGGTCCTTCACACAAAAGATTATGGAATATCAATGGGTGTGTTGTCATCTTTCTTCCACTCTCCCCCTACCTCATCCACCCGACTCTTGTTCTTCGGTTCCCGCCTTCTCCGACCGCGAGGACGTCCAGAACTCGGAGCAGGAGGAGCCACTTCCTCTTCTTCATCACTGGAACCTGCTGCCTATTCTTGTTTCATCATTGGAAGACTCAGGTCCGGTATCCTCTCCTTCATGACTGGAAGACTCTGCTCCTGTCGCCTCATCTGCGTAATCGGGGTCCGTGACTGCATTCACATCTGGTCCTAGTAGTATATGTGGTAAAAAAAATTTTTAATTTTTTTGAAAATTTGAATTTGTTCAAAAAACCACAAGCCACTTTCAAATCTCAAAACTCAATGAAATATATATATATTATAGCTAAACAGCTTACTCTATCTCAATATAGCTATAAATAAGTCCTTTCCACAACAGAAGCTTGCTATTTTCAAGAGAAAGACAAGAGAAAGACAAGCTTACCTCGATCATCTTCTTGACTCCCATTTTCAAGTATCAGAGTTGACGGGGTCTGGTCCACCAACCCTGATACAGGGCCTCCTATAGCCCTAGATGTCGTCTCCCTTCTCTCCGCTTGATCCTGAGTCGCTAGAGTCAGCATCAAGCAAGTCTAAAACTTGCACCGCATTGTAATTTCTAGACGCCATCTTCCAAAAAATGACTTTGAAAAAAATTTTTTATTGCATAGTTACCGGGGTCACACGACACGCTCACTTTTATCCTATGATGTAATAAGCATTACCTAAGACTGTACGTAATAGGGAGGTCCCCAGTTGAACTGGCGATTTTATAAAAAATGGAGAAGACAGTAAGTCAAACCGCGAAGTCTTGGTCGGCAAAGAAGCGGTTGTTTCAATGTGTTATGGAATGCTACTGAGCTCAAGCAATTTTTTGCTGCTTCTACAAAGCTCTGGAGATGACTGGATCCATAAATGAAGCAATACTAATTACAATACTAACTAATGGTATTAAAATTTGATTAATAATATCTTTACTATTCTAAAGATATTTATCAAGCAACATAAGTTTGCTCCCATATTTAACTTTAAAATTTCGTACCAAATTATTATTGTTTTGAAAAAAATAACCTTCAAATATTAAGAATATATGAACATACACAGATCAAACTATGTTGGAAAACATAAAAGGTAAAAATTAAATACTGACTGAGTCATCTGTTGATGAATAGTTAGTTGCAATAGGATTCATTCTATTAAGATTTCTGTCAAAACCTATCTGGTAAAAATTCCAGCAGGTCTCATCCAACGGTTCACTAATGCCGCTAGAAATATTGGAGAAAATTGCATGATTCACTATCGAGATTTCTTGGAACTTCAATTTATTGTCACATATCCCCTGAGGAATTTCATAGTTGTACACAAATACTTCAAGCTGGTAGTGGCTTTCTCCATAAATCAGTAGCTGCAAAGGAAAAAAAAATATGTTGGACGAGTAGAAATATTTATTTATTTTTTAATTAATTATTATATATATTATATAAGGAGTTACAATAACAGAGTAAATTTATTTATTGAATTACATTACACATTTATTTAATTATATTTTTTAGGCTGCAGACTACTTCCTGTCCAGAATATAATTCAGTCTTTACCTTTTATAACCTGATAATAATATAAACTGCAACAATTATCTATCCTCAGAATGTGTTCGAACTTGTCCTAGCTATTTACTGTAATTTTTTACCTAGCAAAATACCTCAATGTTGGGTTAAATTAGAGCTGTAATCACAAATTATTTGTTATAAGAATTAATAGTTGGAAGTATGTACACAGATTTAAGTATGTCTCTTAATTTTCTTTTTTTTTTTTTTTTTCCAGCATCTAACCAGGTTTGTAGCTAGAAAAATGAACAGGGAGGTTATAAATTTTAATGGATTAAAAAGTAAATTAACCTTAACTTGAATGTCACATGACATATTTTATTGGATGTAATGTGGCAATTAGTCTAATACTTAAACCGTGTCAATAATCTTTATATTATGTAAATGCAGGAGTGCCAAAAATGAAAATTGAGTATAGGCACTTGATATCCTGGTATGTAGTATAATATTTCATATAATTATATACTCCTTGACTTAACTACTCATCTGAAAAGCGGACCTTTATGTGACAGCAATTATGGAAGCTACTTCACAATGGAAGTGGGAGGGGGCACAATGTATCACACTCCAATTTACTCTCATGAAAAAAACTTATTTTTTAAGAAATAAAATATTAACTCAGCTTATTAACAGTTTCCCAATACAATTCAATGCTGAAATCTGTTAAATCTGCATAGAGCGTACACCCCTCCCCCCTCCCCCCCTTACTTCCATCATCACCCCTGTGTAAGAGGGGGATGAGGAGGTTTCTTGTGAACCTAGAGAACCCTCTTCCTATGCCCATTCTAACTGATTGGTTTATTTTAAAATTGTTGATGCACTAGCTAATTCCATACTCAGACCTTTAAATATTTTTCAACAGGGGATTTGCATGATGACATCACGTAACATCCTACAACGCCCACCGATGGTATCACTGCACACCGTTTCCCATTGAAAATGTATTAGTTTTGCTGACCGCCTGGTCTATTTTTAACCCTCAGCGCGCATGCGCAAGAGGGTTACAGTAATCCTAGTGTCATTCATTCATTCATTAACCCTCAGTGCGCATGCGCCCAGAGGGTTACAGTAGTAGTCCTGTCAGTCATTAACCCTCAGCGCGCTTGCGCCCAGAGGGTTACAGTAGTCATCCAATCAGTCATTAACCCTCAGTGCGCATGCGCCTGAGGGTATATAGTAGTCAACCGGTCATTCATTAACCCTCAGTGCGCATGCGCCTGAGGGTAAGTCAACCTGTCATCCATTAACCCTCAGTGCGCATGCGCCTGAGGGTATATAGTAATCAACCGTTCATTAACCCTCAGTGCGCATGCGCCTGAGAGTATATAGTAGTCAACCTGTCATTAACCCTCAGTGCGCATGCGCCTGAGGGTATATAGTAGTCAACGCGTCATTAATCCTCAGTGCGCATGCGCCTGAGGGTATATAGTAGTCAACCCATCATTAACTCTACGTGTGCCATAAAGCAACTGTTAGTCACAGTTTAACAAAGTTGGAGGCAATGCCAGATGGGTATGCTTAGTGCTTGGGAGGGAGCGCCCTCCCATTGTGCTGGTGCCTACAGCACCTTTGTTGCTGCTTAGCAGGAGGGTGCTCCTGATTGTGCAGGTAACAGTTTCTGTAGCACCCTCCTACTTGTGCTTGTGCCTGCGGCACTTCTGCTGCTCTGGAGGTTGTACCCTCCCCATTGCACTATTTGCTGATACTCCCTGCTGTCTGGCTTCAGCGGAAGCCTTAACTTATTATTTCACTACATACTGTCCATTAGCTGCATTTAAGCCCTATGTGCACTATTGCTCCAGATGAGTTGACCTCATCACATTTATGCCTGGCCTATTGCACCTGTTGAGTATTAGTGCTTGGGGGAAAAGGGGGGAACCCCCGACTACTTTTGCTTCCTCAATTACCCATCTGGCACCAGTCCCACTATTCCTGCATTGGAATAGCAGAAAGTCAACCTACTTCTATACCATCATACCTAACTATGTAAGTACCCCTATTGTTTTTTAAATATGGGGAGGGCAGCTTTCATGGGTGGGAGAAAGACAATATTGCTTGCGTTGGCTAGTCAGCTAGTCTGCCTCACTGTCACGTGACTGTATCTGTTGTTTCCCGCCTAAACCCACTGGCACCGCCCCCGTCGCCTGCCACGGAAGCACACTGCGTGTTAACCCTATTTAACATATTAAATCTTCATTAACTCTACGTGTGCCATAAAGCAACTGTTAGTCACAGTTTAACAAAGTTGGAGGCAGTGCCAGATGGGTATGCTTAGTGCTTGGGAGGGAGCGCCCTCCCATTGTGCTGATGCCTACAGCACCTTTGTTGCTGCTTAGCAGGAGGGTGCTCCTGATTGTGCAGGTAACAGTTTCTGTAGCACCCTCCTACTTGTGCTTGTGCCTGCGGCACTTCTGCTGCTCTGGAGGTTGTACCCTCCCCATTGCACTATTTGCTGATACTCCCTGCTGTCTGGCTTCAGCGGAAGCCTTAACTTATTATTTCACTACATACTGTCCATTAGCTGCATTTAAGCCCTATGTGCACTATTGCTCCAGATGAGTTGACCTCATCACATTTATGCCTGGCCTATTGCACCTGTTGAGTATTAGTGCTTGGGGGAAAAGGGGGGAACCCCCCAACTACTGTCCCTATCCTTAATCTATTTAGGAGGCCTACCTAACTCCAATTTTATGACCTATCCCACTTCCTTTTAATTTTCAATTATTAGCATAGATTACTACCATTATTATCCTCCCCCCTTTCCCCCAAGTTGTATGGATACTATTCTTATGCATACATATACATATATATATAATTATGTATATACCCCCACACACCACTTTTATTTTATTTTTATTTTATTTTTTATACACATATTGAGAAGAGTGAAGGTGATAACCAAATACATGGCATATTACTGTCTAGTTTGCTATAACCGACGAAAATGCTGCTAGTTGATGTCTAGGGATTCGAATGTATCGCTTAAATGCGTCACTTTTCCATCTGCCCAAGGCTTGTATAGTCGAATCTTCCACTCCTTTGGCTGCCGCCGTGCTCGCTGCTCCAATTCGAAACGAATGTCCCGTAAAAAAGGACGAGTCCACTCCTGCGACCCTTAGAGTAGATTTCAGCCATGCAACTAATGCTGCCCTGGACAAAGGGTTCCCTCCATCTTGTACAAATAAAGCTGTTGTTGACCCAACCTTTCTCACTCCAAGATATGCAAGAACTGCCACTACTGGGCAAAGATCCTGATTTGTACGCCCCAGGAACAGCTTAATACCAGATTTGTCCTGATCTGTTTTGGACTGTTTTAGAAACACACTTATCATGGTTGGAATCTCATAACTATCCACCGCTATGTCGCTTATCTCTAGGTGCTTCCCTGGATCAAATGGATCATTGACAGTAAACTGGTAGTTGGGTAAACAGTAGCTCCCAGGTACTGCGTGGGATAGGTGTGGGAGTGGGGTTGGCATCCTTGTTGAGCTGGAACAAAACCTGCAAATGATTGCGAGAAATGGCATCAGCAATGGAATTATTAACCCCTTCGATGTGATTAGCTCTGACTCTTATATCCAACACCGCTGTATAAAAATGCAGGTATCGCAACAATTGCACTAGTAGTGGGTCCCTACAATTTTGTGCATTAACAATCTGAACCACTGCCATGTTGTCACATTTGAACACTACCAATTGGTGGCGCCACTGTTGGCCCCACACTGCCACTGCAAGGACAATGGGTAGTAGCTCTTTAACCGCAATACTTCTTTCCTTCCATTCATTTTCCCATTGACACTGTAGCCACTGATTGCCCCATATAGCTCCGCAACCCCATGACCCAGATGCATCTGTTGCCACCACTCTATCTGGGACTTGGTTCATGCAATGAACCTGCATCATGCTACAGCCATTCCAATATTCTAAGAAAGTCTGCCACCAAGCCAAGTCAGCATGAAACTCAGCGGTTAGATGTACCCAATGATTAAGTCGTCTAACTGTCTTGGCCCTATCAATCATTCTACGAAGGAATATCCTCCCCGCCAAAACCACCTTGCATGCATGCGACAGCTTTCCTATAAGGGATAGTAAGTTTCTCTTCTGACATGATTTCTTGTTACTCCACTCGTGCAGGACTTCTTTCAGATGATCCAGTTTGGATTTAGGTAACCTTGCTTCCATTGTCGTTGTATCTAGCTCAATTCCTAGAAAAGTCATTCTCGAGTCTGGTCCTTCAATTTTTTGCCTTTTCAATGGTATTCCCAGCAATTTGCAAGTGTCCTGAATCTGATTAAGATTGACGCTGCACTGACTTGTGTTCCCACATCCCATAGTTAAAAAATCATCCAGGTAGTGGATTAGAGTCGACACCCCTCTATTGAACAAGATCCATTCTAGTGCATCTGCCAATGCCGAGAAAAATTTTGGCGCCGAGCGCAAGCCAAAGGGTAAAACGGTATCAATATATAATTTCTGTTTCCACCTCATTCCGAGTAGCTGTCGGTCAGCTGGATGAAGGGGCACATTCCTGTAGGCATGTTCAATATCGACCTTTGCTAGCAGTGACCCTCTGCCTAGCCCCACAATCTTCTCAATGGCTGTATCCACTGACGCAAAGGCAATCGAACATAACTCTGAGTCTATGCCGTCATTAACACTTGCTCCATCGGGGCTTGAGAGATCAAGAACCAGTCGCCACTTTCCGGGCTGGTTGGACTTTGGTATTACCCCAAATCTAGAAATCTGCACTGTTTCCGTGTATTCTTTAGGAATCTCTACAATACGCCCAGCCTTTACCTCTGTTGCTAAATACTCTGTTACAGGTTCTGGATGATGCATTGTCGATGCCATGTTACCAACGGCAGATTTGCGTGCACATCTTCCACGCTGGAAGCCAATCTTGAACCCATTTTTGATTCCATCTAGAATATATTTGCAGAAGTCTCCATCTCTGTGTCCCTCCAGCTCTTGCTCCCAACTCTCAGCAACTAACGGTGTGATAATTCTCTGACAAAACTCAGGGAGAATGCTTCTATCTGCCGGTTCACAAGTACTTAGTGCCAACAGATCTGTTGTGTATCGGTATCTTCCATCACTCAACATGTTATGTGCTTGAAAATGTGTACTTATCGCTACTATATAATTGCTAATACATTCTTCTATCAATTGATATTGTGAATCATTATTTACTGTGGACATGGGTAAACGTTGAATATTGCATCCTGAATTATTCGGTGAGTCTATGGTACTGCTTGTATGAATCATCTCAAGGTGATTTGTGCATTTCTCCTTCTCTGTCCGGTTAGGGACGAAAAGGAGGGGGCTCTCCAGACCTCTCGCCTTTCTTCTCCATTGATTCTTTCCTGGTCCCTGATTGCTTTGGGCAACGCTTAGCCTGGTGATCCCCGGAACAATGAGCGCAGACGTGCCTGAAGTTACAGCGATCTGCACTGCAGCCCACCGAGCCCCAGTTCCAGCGCTTACATACTGGTGTGTCTGGGTAAGGCCGGAACCTACTGTCACTCCTCCTGTTATGGTGAGATGATCCACTCGCACACTTCTTGTGTTCCTTGCTGCCACATGACCAGCAGGGGATTCGTGATGCCGCTATGCCGAAGTGTTGGGTCCATAGTGGTGGGCTAATCTGTCCCCAACAAGTAAACAAAGTAGGTTCTGCCGCAGCTTGTCTCCTAAACAAACTATCATATCCCAGCCATGCCTCTTCCACATAGTCACTGCTAGCCTTTACTATCAGTGATGAATATGCGAGCAGGTCCTTCACTCTTGACGAATCCTTCATAGACACCACTGCAATGTAGGTATTGAAACATCCTACCCATTCTTGAATCGATGTAATTCCCTTCTTCTCCTTCCTTCGCTCTCCATACACCAGATCTTGTATTGTCGGCTCTGGAGCACCCAGCCTCGATGGTAGCAATGAGTCCAACTCGATGAATTCATTCCTCCAAATCTTTTCTGCCAATTTCCCTGGGATAGGCGGAGAGTTCATACTCACTACCACTGCTTCTCCTGACTTTGGGGCCATTCTGTCTCCATGCCACAGAGCCGAAACTGGCGACTCTGGTGATAATGCTGATCTGACTGCCAAATTATTTGGCACTCCCATTGATGTAGTGAGCGTCGCTGTCCCTGGTGCTGCCAGGGAAGCACCCAATGCTGCTGCACTGCCCGGGCTCATCAACGGCACCGATCCCCTAATTACACTGGCTGGCGGCAAGCAGCCCACTCTACCACCTGCCATTTATATAGCAAAATATGTATCACTATCCCCTAGGTATCTTGCCCTAGAAGCAACTCCCCTTAACCTCCTTTCCTGCATACTACCAGGTAAATCCTAGCTAATCTAACAATTACTTACTAGCCCATAGCCTAACCCCCATTACAACCTTAAACTCTTACCTTGCTACCCTATTATCCCAGTACTATCCCCAAGTATGCTATGCTAAGTTTAATAAAAGATGATCCTTTACCTGACAAAGGAATTGCTGAGCTGGCAACCCTCGCCGTTGGGCCTGAAACCGAGGTCCCTTCACTAGCTCTGTCTGACCTCTCCGCCTCAGGAGGGGGCCGTCTGATAGCCTCCACAATTGACTCTGCCAAGCGTGGCATTGCTCCCTCCAGTGCCCTTGATAGAGCTGCGTCTAGTGAAACAGCTGACACCCGACTCCCCGCCGTAGTTGTGACTACTGCCTCGGATAAAGACGCGCTAGGAACGCTAGTTGAAGCCATAATCAGCCTGCCCCGCTTTGCTAGAAAGGCAATTTCAACCAGAAAGACAATATTGCTTGCGTTGGCTAGTCAGCTAGTCTGCCTCACTGTCACGTGACTGTATCTGTTGTTTCCCGCCTAAACCCACTGGCACCGCCCCCGTCGCCTGCCACGGAAGCACACTGCGTGTTAACCCTATTTAACATATTAAATCTTCAGTGTGTGTGTGTTTATTGTATGGTGTCCCCTGTTATCCATTTCCTGCGAGTTACAAGAGGTAGTGATCTCTTTTGAGGCTACTGGTGTATTATGTCTGATTGCACAGCAGTATGCCTAAGACTAATCTATATCATTCCCTAGAGCTCACCAGTAGTCAGTCTCCTAGTCACTAGAGTAGTCTCTAGTGCTTTATTATTCGGAATGGCTTCTGTTTTGTTTACAGTAGTGTGTGCATGTGTGTGCGCGCGTGTGTGTAGGCGGCAGACAGTCACCATGTGCTGCTGAAATATACTCGTAATTTAACTAAAGATCGCAAGTTTCGTAAAACTGAATCAGGTACGAGCATCTCATCAGGAGTGGTTGAAGGGTCCAAAGGTCGTCGTCCTATGCAGCTGATGGAGGATGAGGATGAAGTGGTGGAACACAAGCCTCTGGTTCACAATGGAGGCAGGAGGGACAGCAAGAGGTCCATTCCTGCCATCTTGGTGAGTTGTTGGGCGGGGTTTATACAGAGGGGGAGCTGACCATTGGATATAGTTGAATTTTATGAGTAGTGAGGTTATAAAATCCTGTATGTGACCAAACACTGATCAGTGTGGAGTATATACACCGATCAGTGTGGAGTATATAGACTGATCAGTGTGGAGTATATACACTGATCAGTGTGGAGTATATACACCGATCAGTGTGGAGTATATACACCGATCAGTGTGGAGTATATAGACTGATCAGTGTGGAGTATATACACTGATCAGTGTAGAGTATATACACTTTCATACAGGCAAGTAGTGTGGGTTTAAAAATGGGTGTGGTTAAGTACACGCAGTGTCATAAAGACAAATCCTGAAAGAAGCTTTGCTGGTCTTGTAGTGAGACCACAACCCTATCCAAGAGCCTTTCTTTAGTAATTGCATTTCCTGTCTTGACAATGGGCTTACAACCTCAAACTGTATCTCTCATTGGCCATTGTTAATCTGTGACCTCTCAACTGTGCAGCACACGTCAAATGAAATATCCGTGGCATTATCAAGCTCCGCCTCTCAGCCAGCTGTATCGGTAACAGCGGCTGAGTCCGCCACGTCTGGGATGGGCAGCCTTTCTCACAGAGAGAAACGGAGACACGCCCAGAGACGTTCTAATCCCCGCACTGGATCTGGGATGGAACAGGGAGAGTTCAGTAGACAGGACAAAGTAGTGAGACTAGAGGCCGCCATCATCAAGATACAAGACAACAATACCTTCTTAGCTGAACAGGCCAAGTAAGGGAACAAGCAGGAATGACGGGTGTGGTTAAATGGTGGGAAGGGTGTGGTTAAATGGTGGGAAGGGTGTGGTTAAATGATGGGAAGGGTGTGGTTAAATGATGGGAAGGGTGTGGTTAAATGGTGGGAAGGGTGTGGTTAAATGGTGGGAAGGGTGTGGTTAAATGATGGGAAGGGTGTGGTTAAATGGTGGGAAGGGTGTGGTTAAATGGTGGGAAGGGTGTGGTTAAATGATGGGAAGGGTGTGGTTAAATGATGGGAAGGGTGTTGTGAAAGGTTTGGATTGCAGCTTATGTGTTGGTATGAGGGTATGTATTTATTGGATGCAGGGGGTGTGGTTTAGGAAGTGTGTGGTTTGGGCGCTGTGTGTAGATAAGATTTATGTGGGAGTGTGATTTAGCGTGAGGTACCGGGGTGGGAGGGGTTTGTAGTTTACATGTACTGTTAACCAGGAACCTAAAATACATAGCTTTTTCAAGTTCACAGATTGGTGAAAATTAATTATTCATAGCACATGTGTAATACATAGCACATGTGTAATACATAGCACATGTGTAATACATAGCACATGTGTAATACATAGCACATGTGTAATACGAGAAGAAAGATTTAGTTTATATTTATTGTGATAATGTAAATATACAGGCAGATGGACACACCCACTAATGTGTTTGAAGACTCGTTGTGTGCGATGGTCCAAGGTAACTTGTCTCTCCTGAACCACTACATGAGTCTGGGCACGGCTAACCTGCATGATGGGAGTGGCAACAGTCTCCTGCACTACGCTGTGGCTCTAGGGCATACAGACTGCGTCAAGATACTCTGTAACAAGTATGTTGTGTAGCTGCTGTGTGTTAGAAGAGGGTGGGGTCATGCATGACATATATGGAGGGTGTGGCACATGACATACATCAGCAGCTTCTTATTCTAGTCCCCTTGCTGTATAACTCCACCCACTCACCCACTGTGCTCCTTGGATCCAGTCTAATAGTCTAGGACCTTAGCACATATTGGTATGCACTTAATTTAGAAGGGGATAACTTCATTGCTCTAGGCTAATTTGACTGCAAGGAATAGCTTATGATATATGCTGTAAGCTCTATCTGGGACGAAATGCTTCAAATAGCCACACCCCATTTAATCAGGAGAGATTTCACTTATCTACTAAAGCATTGCGATCTCAGACTTCCTAAGGTGCTCAAAATACTTGCAACGGTTATTATTAGAGCCACTGAAAGGAGCACATGTCTTGCATGACTGAGGTCCATTAGAATCAGTGACTGAGGTCCATTAGAATCAGTGACTGAGGTCCATTAGAATCAGTGACTGAGGTCCATTAGAATCAGTGACTGAGGTCCATTAGAATCAGTGACTGGGGTCCATTAGAATCAGTGACTGAGGTCCATTAGAATCAGTGACTGAGGTCCATTAGAATCAGTGACTGAGGTCCATTAGAATCAGTGACTGAGGTCCATTAGAATCAGTGACTGAGGTCCATTAGAATCAGTGACTGAGGTCCATTAGAATCAGTGACTGAGGTCCATTAGAATCAGTGACTGGGGTCCATTAGAATCAGTGACTGAGGTCCATTAGAATCAGTGACTGAGGTCCATTAGAATCAGTGACTGAGGTCCATTAGAATCAGTGACTGAGGTCCATTAGAATCAGTGACTGAGGTCCATTAGAATCAGTGACTGGGGTCCATTAGAATCAGTGACTGAGGTCCATTAGAATCAGTGACTGAGGTCCATTAGAATCAGTGACAGTGACTGGGGTCCATTAGAATCAGTGACTGAGGTCCATTAGAATCAGTGACTGAGGTCCATTAGAATCAGTGACTGAGGTCCATTAGAATCAGTGACTGAGGTCCATTAGAATCAGTGACTGGGGTCCATTAGAATCAGTGACTGAGGTCCATTAGAATCAGTGACTGAGGTCCATTAGAATCAGTGACTGAGGTCCATTAGAATCAGTGACTGAGGTCCATTAGAATCAGTGACTGAGGTCCATTAGAGTCAGTGACTGAGGTCCATTAGAATCAGTGACTGAGGTCCATTAGAGTCAGTGACTGAGGTCCTAGAATCAGTGACTGAGGTCCATTAGAATCAGTGACTGAGGTCCATTAGAATCAGTGACTGATGTCCATTAGAATCAGTGACTGGGGTCCATTAGAATCAGTGACTGGGGTCCATTAGAATCAGTGACTGGGGTCCATTAGAATCAGTGACTGGGGTCCATTAGAATCAGTGACTGGGGTCCATTAGAATCAGTGACTGGGGTCCATTAGAATCAGTGACTCGGGTCCATTAGAATCAGTGACTGAGGTCCATTAGAATCAGTGACTGAGGTCCATTAGAATCAGTGACTGAGGTCCATTAGAATCAGTGACTGAGGTCCATTAGAATCAGTGACTGAGGTCCATTAGAATCAGTGACTGAGGTCCATTAGAATCAGTGACTGAGGTCCATTAGAGTCAGTGACTGAGGTCCATTAGAATCAGTGACTGAGGTCCATTAGAGTCAGTGACTGAGGTCCATTAGAATTAGTGACTGGGGTCCATTAGAATCAGTGACTGGGGTCCATTAGAATCAGTGACTGGGGTCCATTAGAATCAGTGACTGAGGTCCATTAGAATCAGTGACTGAGGTCCATTAGAATCAGTGACTGAGGTCCATTAGAATCAGTGACTGAGGTCCATTAGAATCAGTGACTGAGGTCCATTAGAATCAGTGACTGAGGTCCATTAGAATCAGTGTACTGAGGTCCATTATAATCATGACTGAAGGTCCAATTAGAATCATGATGAGGTCCATGCGAAATCAGTGACTGGGGTCCATTAGAATCAGTGACTGAGGTCCATTAGAATCAGTGACTGAGGTCCATTAGAATCAGTGACTGAGGTCCATTAGAATCAGTGACTGGGGTCCATTAGAATCAGTGACTGGGGTCCATTAGAATCAGTGACTGAGGTCCATTAGAATCAGTGACTGAGGTCCATTAGAATCAGCGACTGTTGTGAGCACCACATGCTCACCTTATTTTTGTTTTTGTTTTTTTATTTTCATGAACTCAGAACTTGCAGCTGCTTGAATAATGCATAGTAGTGCTCTGATTATAGGCTGGGTATCCTGTGCAGTTGGATTTAGTTGTGTTTATGGCAAGTAGTTTTTGGTTTCCTTTCTGTTCAGGTGCTCATGACTTATTTCTTACTCACGTGACATTGTTTCCCAGTTTTTTGTGTGCTAAGTTGCTGTAATACATTCTTAACTGGTCTCCAGGAAGTTGGCAAAAACTGGCAGCTGCCATTTTCCATTAGTCAAAATATGTCCCCTCCTCCCGCTATGCCCTTTTATATGGACCTCACTTTCTCAATCGCTTTTTAGGTCCTAAAAAGAGATAGAGAAAGTGAGGTCCATTGCTGGCGATGTTGAGTGTATAGGTGAGATACTTGTATGTGCAACTTATACTAGAGTTGTGTCTGTCTGTCGTGGTGGATGTTGGCAACAGAAGGATAAAATGTACTCTGTCTGTTAACTTGTGTGTCAATTTGTTGCTCAATTGCCACACCCACATGCTAGAGTTTTATCAATTGCCACACCATTATAGAGTTTTATCAATTACCACACCCATTATAGAGTTTTATCAATTACCACACCCATTATAGAGTTTTATCAATTGCCACACCCATTATAGAGTTTTATCAATTGCCACACCCATTATAGAGTTTTATCAATTGCCACACCCATTATAGAGTTTTATCAATTGCCACACCCATATTCTGAAGTGTAAAATGTCTGTTTCTGTTTTCCCATCACTGGTAACACACACTTGTCAGTGCAGACAGAATGAAGCACCAATGGTGCGAACCCTCAGCGCTACTAAACGCTGCCTAGCTGTTACAGTATAATCTCGACCAAAGAACAAGTAATCTATTAGCTACATATTTTAATCTGGCATCAATATAGCTTGAGCAATGAAAATGGTACATGGAAACCTGTCTTCATAAGAGAAGAAGCTAAACAGGCCAGAAACACTCACCGGTATACATTTTCAGCACGAAACTTCACTTCTTTCAACTCCATTAACGTCCCTGAGCATAAAGCAGACTACACCGCTGGCTGCAAGAAATGATTTGCTCACGTGATTATAACATGACGCTAGGGGTGTTACCCACATAGTTGGTACCTACACGGAGCTGAAAGTTTCGCGTTTTCTCAACAATTAGCCCGAAATTAAAAAATGAAAGGTCCTAAATCTTCGTTCTGAGTAAGTTCATACCTAAATCAATGGCTAATTATCAGTAATCTTCAAAATCAGAGTGTGACAGACAGACAGACAGACAGGATAACCCTCTCGCGTATGCGCGCTGATGGTTAATAACTACATACTGCACCTGCAGGAATTGTTCAGAGGAACTAAACAACCTTTATCAATCGTAGTATTTAGTTGAGCTTACCATGAGCAGATCTGGTGTGGTGACATCACTCCTTTGTTTACAGTTTGTTTGTTTGTTTGCTTGTTTGTTGCTTGTAGTCATGCTGATTTGGAGGCAGCTGGATGGAATGACTGTAAGCCAATACATCGAGCAGTAGCGGAAGGCCACACCTACATTTTACAGCTATTGCTGCAGAACAATGCTGAGGTCAACAGTCTTGATCTCATGAGGTACACACGCAGTGGGGTGGAGCTTAAGGGGAGAGGTGAGGTGTAAGACAATGGGGTGGAGCTTAAGGTTGGGTCTGAGACAATGGATGGGGCTTAAGCAGTGGGACAAGGTTGAGTCAGTATAGTTGGTAAGGTGTGGAATGGAATAAAGTCGTGGTGTTGCATTTTGTATATCTGTCTAGGCGCACACCCCTGCACTTCTCTGCAGCCAAGATGGAGTTGATGGAATGTACCATATCTCTACTGGAGAATGGAGCTCAGATCATGCTCTCTGACATACTGGGACTGAGGCCAGTGGACCTCAATCCTGTGAGTGGGGGATGTGTGTGTGTGTGTGTGTGTGTGTGTGTGATGCTATAAAGTACATGAGAGGTACTCAGTATAGTTTTTGATGTGGCTGTATTGGGGATGTTGTGTGTGGGCGTGACTGGACCTAATTGAATAACTTGTTGGCTGCATTAGCCGAACAAATTTCAGAGCCCATTTAAGGTAGAGTTGTGGATCAGCAGACTAATGGAGCTATTCATATGCAAGGCCTCAGTTACAAGAGTAGGTCAGGTTGACTCTGTGTGTGTGTGTGTGTGTGCTGCCCTATAATTCTAGAGGGGAGGGGGCCTTAATTTAACATGTGTATGTCCATCATCTAATTAGGGGTGGGTGGGGTTTTCCCTCATACGGGTAAACTGAACTGGTGTTGGGTGTGTGTTTGTGTGTAGCAACAAGATTTGAAGGAGACGGTCAATCGATTGGTGACGTCTGCATGTGAGACATTTGTGTCTGCCCCTATTGGCCACAAAGACCAGAGTGATCCTGGTAAAGTGGGAGGGGCTCATGCTTCTCCTAGCCCCTCCTCTTCCTCTCCTCTTGCTACGTCCCCCCTGCTGGATGGTCGCTCTACAGATTCCTGGGATGTGGACTCGCCTGGGGACGACCTGGCCCAGCTGGTGGAACAAGTTAATAGAGAGGCCAGAGTGTTAGCCAGCCAAACTCATCGCAGAAAATCTTGCCCCAGGGGACACACCCACTCTCGCAGTCATGGCAACCTTGTAGATTTGCAGGATGAGGAGGAGGATTTGGTGAAGAGGGATAAGTTGAAGTACCCCTCTGACTGTGCCATGGATACGACTTATTATCAAATGCTACAGGATAAAGACAAGACACTGAAGGCCCTGCATCGCCTCACTCACCACAGCCAGGAAGATGCCACGCCCAGGAATAGCCATGGCATCACCATGGACAGTGTGGTGGCCACAGATCTGGAGACATCCTTCAGTGAACCCAACCTGCACCAGAGTGAGGGACACACCTTACCAGTTGTTATCATGTCCTACATAGACACATTAGATGTGTTACCCTTTACCATGCTCAGTACTTATTATTATTATTATTTACTTATTATTATTATTATTTACCATGCTCAGGACTTATTATTATTATGCTCAGGACTTATTATTATTATTATTTACCATGCTCAGGACTTATTATTATTATTATTATTTACCATGCTCAGTACTTATTATTATTATTATTATTTACCATGCTCAGGACTTATTATTATTATTATTATTTACCATGCTCAGGACTTATTATTATTATTATTATTTACCATGCTCAGGACTTATTATTATTATTATTATTTACCATGCTCAGGACTTATTATTATTATTATTTACCATGCTCAGGACTTATTATTATTATTATTTACCATGCTCAGTACTTATTATTATTATTTTATTTATTTTTTGCCAGATTATCTTGCATTACTGTTTGTTTGTTTGTTTGTTTTGTTGTTTTTTCACCTTGATTGATTTGGTCTGGTACTGTCTTTATCACTCGCGTCAATCATTCCATTTGTGTTGTTGTTGTTGTTGTTTTGTAGATGCAGTGGAAGGTGAGGCACGGGCATTATCTGCTGCAGTTCTTCATGACCAGCGACTCAAGTCCATTCTGGGAGGCAACATGACAAAGTTCAGAGCAGATTCTGGAAGCTCTACAGGTCTGTGTGTAGCACCCTCTCTCACTCCCTCATTATTCATACATTTCTTAGACATCAGTAACCTTTCCACACTCTAATAGAATCCCTCCGGCAGCCCCTCCCCCATCCCTTATACAGCCCCTCCCTTTATCTCTCACACACACAGACACTCCCCTTTCTCTCTCCCACACACAGCCCCTCCCCTTTCTCTCCACAGTCCTCTTCTAGTGCATATCAAATCCTCCACTTCACAGGCCCTCCCCCTCCCCTCCCCCCCCCCACTGTGTACAGGAACTCTGAGAGAAGGTGATAGTGACAGTGACAGCCTTAGGCTACTTAGCAAAGCCTTTGATGACCTTCAGGATGACCTTAGAGGAACGACACAAGTAAGACATAGTGTAGCAGAGTGTGGGGCGTGGAGTAGCAGGGTATGGGGCGTGGTGTAGCAGAGTGTGGGGCGTGGAGTAGCAGAGTGTGGGGCGTGGAGTAGCAGAGTGTGGGGCGTGGTGTAGCAGAGTGTGGAGCGTGGTGTAGCAGAGTGTGGGGCGTGGAGTAGCAGAGATCAGAGTGTGGGGCGTGGTCTAGCAGGGTGGGGGGCGGTGTTGTAGCAGAAGTGGGGGCGTATGGTAGGTAGCCAGGGTTTGGGGCGTTGGAGTGGTTGTAGCAGGAGGTTGAGGCGTGGAGTAGAAGAGTGTGGGGCGTGTGTAAGCGGGGTTGGTGGGGCGTGGTGTAGAGAAGTGTGGGCGTGGTGTTGTGTAGCAGGTGTGAGGCGTGGAGTAGCAGAGTGTTGGGGCGTGTGTTGTCGGAGAAGAGTGGGGGAGGTTGGTGTTGGTGTAGCGAGTGTGGGGATTGGAGTGAGTAGTAGCAGAGGGTGGGGCGTGTGGAGTAGCAGAGTGTGGGGCGTGGTGTTGTTGGTGCAGGAGTGTGGGGGGGGTGTGTTTGTATTGTTGTTGTTGTTGTTGTAGCAGGTGGGGGCGTGGGTAGCAGAGTGTGGGGGCGTGGAGTAGCAGAGTGTTGGAGCGTGGTGTAGGCCAGAGTGGGGGGCGTGGATGTTGAGCAGAGGGGGGGCCGTGGAGTAGCGGGTGTGCGGGAGCGTGGAGTAGAGTTTGATAGTAGCAGAGTGTGGGGCGTGGAGTAGCAGAGTGGGAGCGTGGGTGAAGGAGCAGAGGTGAGGGCGGGATAGCAGAGTGTGGGGCGTTAGGAGTAGCAGAGTGTGGGGGTGGTGTAGACAGAGAAGGAGTGCTGGGGGCGTGGAGTAGAGAGTGTGGCGTGGTGTTAGCAGAGTATGTGGGGCGTGGAGTGAGTAGCAGAGTGTGGGGCGTGTGTTGTTGATGTAGCAGAGTGTGGGCGTGGAGTAGAGAGTGTGGGGCCGTGGTTGGTAGAAGAGTGTGGGGAGTGGTGTAGCAGAAGTGTGGAGCCGTGGTGTAGCAGAGTTGTTTGGGCGTGGTGTAGCAGAGTGTGGGCGTGAGTGCAGAGTGTGGAGCGTGTGTAGCAGAGTGGTGGGGCGTGGTGTTGGTGTAGCAGAGTGTGGGGGCGTGGAGTAGGGAGTGTGGGGCGTGGATGTTGAGTAGCGGAGTGTGAGGCGTGGTGTTATGTAGCAGAGTGTTGGGGTGGTGTAGCCAGAGTGTGGGGCGTGGAGTCAGTAGCAGAGTGTGGGGCGTGGTTTGTAGCAGAGGTGGGGAGTGGAGTAAGAGTAGCAGGGTGTGGGGGTGTGTAGCAGAGTGTGGGGCGTGGAGTAGCAGAGTGTGGGGCGGGGAGTAGCAGAGTGTTGGGGCGTGGAGTAGCAGAGTGTGGGGCGTGGAGAAGCATGGGTGTGGGGCGTGGAGTGCAGGGTTTGGAGCGTGGAGTAGCAGGGTGTGGGGCGGGAGTAGCAGAGTGTGCGGCGTGGGAGTAAAGTAGCAGAGTGTGGGGCGTGGAAGTAGCAGAGTGTGGGCGGGTGTAGACAGGAGTGTGGGGAGTGTTGAAAGCAGGAGTGAGGGGAGTGGTTGTTGTTTTGTGTTATGTCGAGAGTGTGGGCGTGGAGTAGCAGGTGTGGGGCGTGGTTGAGAAGCAGTGTGGAGCGTGGTGGAGCAGAGTGTGGGGCGGAGTGTGAGGAGAAGGAGTGTGGGAGGGTGTAGCAGAGGGTGGGGTAGTGGTGATAGAGTAGGAGTGTGGGAGGGAGTTAGAAGAGGTGGGGTGCGTGGGTGTGGTGGTTTTTTGTTTTGTAGCAGGGGGTGGGGCGTGGAAGTAGCAGAGTGTGGGGCGTAGGTGTGTATGTTTGTAGCAGAGTGTGGGGCGTGGACGTAGTAGCAGAAGTGTGGGCAGTGGTGGGGAGAAGAGTGTGGGCGTGGTGTAAGCAGAGGTGGGCTGTGTTGTTTAGCAGGTTGTGGGGAGTGGTTGTAGCAGAGTGGGGAGGGTGGTTTTCGTTAGCAGAGTGGTGGGGAAGTGCGGAGTAGTAGAAAGGGTTTTTTTTGCTGTTTGGGGGGTGTGGCGCGTGGTTGTAGAGAGGTGTGGGGGCGGGGTGTTGTTGTGAGCAAGAGTGTGGGGCGTGGGTAGCAGAGTGTGGGGCGTGGTGAGCAGGGGTGTGGGGCGCGTGTGTGTAGAAGGGGGTGGGGCGTGGTGTAGCAGAGTGTGGGGCGTGGTGTTGTAGCGGGTGTGGGGGCGTGGAGTAGCAGAGTGTGGGCGGGAGTAGCAGGGTGTGGGGCGGGTGTTGTAGCAGGGTGTGGGGTAGGGTTTGTAGCAGAGTGTGGGGGTGTGGTTTGTAGCCGAGTGTGGGGCGGGAGAGAGCAGAGGTGGGGCCGTGGTGTATTGTAGCAGAGTGTGGGGCGTGGAGTAGCAGAGTGTGGGCTGTGGAGTTAGCAGAGTGTGGGGCGTGGAGTGGGAAGTAGCTAGGGTGTGGGGGTGGAGAGTTAGAAGGGTGTGGGGCGTTGGAAGTAGCAGAGTGTGGGGCCGTTGGAAAGTAGCAGAGTGTGGGGCGTTGGAGTAGTAGCAGAGTGGGGGCGTGGTTGTAGCAGAGTGTTGAGGCGTGTTGTAGAAGAGTGTGGGCGTGGAAGTAGCAGAGTGTGGGGGTTGGAAGTAGCAGATGTGTGGGCGTGGAGTCGTAGAGCAGGGTGTGGGCGGGAGTCGCAGAGTGGGACGTGGGTTGAGCAGAGGTGAGGCGTGGTGTAGCAGAGTGTGGGGCCGGGGAGTAGCAGAGTGTGGGGCGTGGATAGCAGTAGAGTGTGGGGGTGGAGTAGAAGAGTGTGGGGCGTGGAGTAGTAGCAGGTGTGGGGCGTGGTTGTAGCAGAGTTTGGGGCGTGGTGTAGCAGAGTGTGGGGCGTGGTGTTTGTAGCAGGGTGTGGCATGGAGTAGCAGAGTGTGGGGCGTGGTGGTAGCAGGTGTGGGGCGTGGTTGGAGCAGGGTGTGGGGAGGGGAGTAAGTAGTAGCAGAGTGTGGGGCGTGGAGTCGTAGCAGCGTGTGGGGAGTGAAGTAGCAGGGTGTGGGGCGTGGTGTGCAGAGTGTGGGGTGGGAGCAGGGTGTGGGGGATTGGAGTAGCAGGGTGTGGGGCGGGGAGTAAGTAGCAGGTGTGGGCGTTGGAGTAGTAGCGAGTGTGGGGCGTGGAGGAGCAGAGTGTGGGCGACGTGGTGTTTGTAGCAGAGTGTGGGGTGGCTTGTAGCAGGTGTGGGGAGTTGGAGTAGCAGAGTGGGGGCGTGGAGTAGTAGCAGGGTGTGGGCCCGTGGTGTAGCAGAGTGTGGGGCGTGGAAAGTAGCGGGAGTGTGGGGAGTGGAGTAGGCAGAGTGTGGGGAGTGGAGTAGGCAGAGGTGGCGTGGTGTTTGTGTAGCCGAAGTCGTGGCGTGTGTAGCAGAGTGTGGGGAGTGAAGTAGCAGAGTGTTGGGGCGTGGAGTAAAGAAGGTGTGGGGCGTGGAGTAGCAGAGTGTGGGAGTGGTAGTAGCAGGGTGGGGGCGTGGAGGAGTAGCAGGAGTGTGGGGCGTGGAGTAGCAGAGTTGGGGGCGTGGAATAGCAGAGTGTGGGCGTGGAGTAGCAGAGTGTGGGGCGTGTGTGTAGCAGAGTGTGGGGCGTGGTTGTGAGAAGGTGTGGGGAGTGGAGTGTAGTAGAGTAGCAGGGTGTGGGCGTGGTGGAGTAGCAGAGGGTGCGGCGGGAGAAGTAGCAGAGGTGGGGCGTGGAGGTAGCAGAAGGTGGAGCGTGGTTTGTAAGCAGAGTGTGGGGAGTGGAGTAGTAAGCAGAGTGGTGGGCGTGGAGTAGTAGATAGCAGAGTTTGGGGCGTGGGTGTGTAGCAGAGTGTGGGGCGTGGAGTTTGAGTGGAGTAGCAGAGTGTGGGGCGGTGGAGTAGCAGAGTGTGGGGCGTGGAGCTAGCAGAGTGTGGGCGTGAGAGTAGCAGAGTGTGGGGCGTGGAGGTAGCAGAGTGTGGGCGTGGAGTAGTAGCCAGAGTGTGGGGCAGCAGAGTGTGGGCGCAGAGTGTGGGGCAGCAGAGTGGTGGGGGGCGTGGATTGTAGCACGGGTGTGGGGCGTGGAGCTAGTAGCCAGGGTGTGGGGCGTGGAGTAGCAGGTAGTGGGGCGTGGGAGTAGCAGAGTGTGGGCAGCAGAGTGTGGGCAGCAAGCAGAGTGTGGGGCGTGGTGTAGAAGAGGTGTGGGCGCTGGAGTAGCAGGGGGGGCGTGGAGTAGCCGAGTGTGGGCGGGAGTAGCAGAGTGGGGGGGCAGCAGAGTGTGCGGCGTGGTGTTGTTTAGCCGAGTGTGGGGCGTGGAGTAGCAGGGTTGTGGGGCCGTGGAGTAGCAGGTGTGGGAGTGAGTAGTAGCAGAGTGTGGGGCGTGAGATAGCAGAGTTGTGGGCGTGGTGTAGCAGGAGTTGGGGCGTGGAGTAGTAGCAGGTGTGGGCTGTTCTGGTAGCAGGGGTGGGGCGTGGTGGTAGCAGAGTGTGGGGCGTGGAAGTTTTTTGTTAGAAGAGTGTGGGGCGTGGTGTTGTTGTAGCAGAGTGTGGGGGTGGGTTGTTGTATGTAGCAGGGTGTGGGGAGTGAGTAGAGTAGCAGGGCTGTGGGGGGTGGTGAAGTAGCAGGGGTTTGGGCGTGAGAGCGAGGTGTGGGTGCGTGGAGTAGCAGAGTTTGGGAGGGGTGTAGCAGAGTGTGGGGCGTGGTTGTAGCAGCAGAGTTGTGGTGGGGCGTGGAGGAGCGGAGTGGGGGCGTGGAGTAGCAGAGTGTGAGGGCGTGGTTGTATCAGAGTGTGGGGCGCTGTTGTAGGAAGGGAGTGTGGGGGCGTTGAAAGTAGCAGAGTGTGGGGCGTGGGTTGTTGTGCAGAGTGTGGGGCGTGGATGGAGAGTAGGCAGGGTTGGGGCGTGGTGTAGCAGAGTGTGGGGCGTGGAGTAGAAGAGTGTGTGGGCGTGGGTGTAGCAGGGTGTGGGCGTGGAGTAGAAGGGTGTGGGGCGTGGAGTAGAGCAGGGTGTGGGGCGTGGAGTAGTAGCAGAGTGTGGGGCGTGGAGTAGAAAGCGTGTGGTGTGGGGGCGTGGTTTGTTAGCAGGGTGTGGGGCTGGAGTAGCAGGGTGTGGGGCGTGGAGTAGCAGAGTGTGGGCGTGGAGCTGAGTAGAAGAGTGTGGGAGTTGGTGGGAGTAGAGAGTGTGGGCGTGGGTAGCAGAGTTGGGCGTGGAGAGTGGAGAGTAAGTGAGCAGAGTGGTGGAGGCGTGGCGTAGCCGAGTGTGGGGCGTGAGTAGCAGGGTGTGTGGGGCAGTGGAGTCGCAGAGTGTGGAGCGTGGTGTAGCAGAGTGTGGGGCGTGGAGTAGCAGAGTGTGGGGCGTGGAGTAGCAGAGTGTGGGGCGTGGTGTAGCAGGGTGTGGGGCGTGGAGTAGCAGAGTGTGGAGCGTGGTGTAGCAGAGTGTGGAGCGTGGTGTAGCATAGTGTGGGACGTGGTGTAGCAGAGTGTGGGGCATGGTGTAGCAGGGTGTGGGGCGTGGAGTAGCAGAGTGTGGAGCGTGGTGTAGCAGAGTGTGGGACGTGGTGTAATATAGCGGATGATGTCAACTCCGTGTGTTGGTACAGAGTGAAGATGAATTAGCTGAGCCAGTGACCATGCGACAATTAAGACCCGTCCCATCAGCTGACTCCTCCCCTTTGACTGTGCGACGATCCAAGGAAGAGACATTAGCTCTATTTGATGGCATCATCTCGCAAATAGAAGACGCTGGGGGATTGGTGGCCAGGAATAGGGCTAGTGCAGTCAGTAACCAGGTGTGTGGGTGGGGCTAGTGCTGTGGGTGGAGATTGTTTTGATTAGGAGGAAAGAGTTAATTATTGACGAAGTATTAGTAAAGCTACCCGCCCCCTCCTCCTCCTCCTCCTCCCCTTCCTCCAGTATGGCTTCATGTCTGTATCTGTCTGTAGACGGCAATTTCGGAGTCCGCTAGCTGCAGTCCACAGTTGTCTAGCAACAAGAGGCGCGTGCAATCTTCAGACATTCTGTCTACCACTTCTTCTGTCGGCACTCCATCTCCCCGGATGAGTGATGCGGGCAGACCATCTTCATCGGCTAGTTTCAATAAGGGCACTGCTTCCACTGAGCTTGAGCTCCCTCGAGCCTCATCAGTAGAAGCCGATGTGGTGTTTGGAACTTTACCAAAGAAGAAGAAGAAGAAATGGCATGGCATTAAAAAAATAAGCTCGCCATTTTGGAATAGACGCAAGTCGTTCTCTCACGGCTCCTCTCGTGCACCCTCCATTGCTCAGACTGCCACGTACGTGCCTTCAGTGGCGACTACTAACGAAGCAAGTGACACGGACAGCAGCCATCGCCTCTCTATGCACAGCATGACATCCCAGACCTCTGCATCCAAGCTAGCTGGTCGCAGTGAGAGCAGGGGCGAGTCTAGAAGTGAGGAAGGCGTGGTCAGTAAGAAGGAGGTGGTGGTCAGTCCTGTCAAAGTGCATGGCTACATACCGGAGAAAACTGCTGCTGACAAAATGCTGAGGAAAATGTGCATGCCCACACCTAGTAGAAGGGGGCGTGGAAGAGATGAGTGTTTAAAGGCTCTCAAAGTTATGACCACTTTATCTTCCAACAAGGAATGTCTGTCCACTCTCATCTCTTACATCTGCCTGCCCAAGTGCATCAACAAGTGAGTCTCGGTGATGTGTGTGTGTGTGTATGTATGTGTGTTTGTTTATCACTCGCTTGCATGAACATCAAGTAATTTATCTTTAGAATAAAAATTTCTCAATCAATCAATCAATCAATAATCAATAATCAACTAGGTCTAAGCAAAAAAACAAAGGTAAAAAATGTATAAAAAACTCTTAGTTGTCACTTGGGAAATGTATTTACATTTTAGCTTTGCTTTCCTAACCCTTAAGTCAAGACAAGAGTTCATTCTAGTTTCTGTGAATGGTCAGAACTGATAATTGTTCTTTTGTTTGTATTTCTTGTTCCCTTCTTTCTGTCACACCCCTCTACTTCAGACTGATAGAGATCTCTCAGAGTCCCCAGACAAGTGGGCATGTGCTATCTCTGATTTCTAACCTCATCTCCAACCTGTACCAGTCAACAGAGACAGACAAGAAGACTGCAGTCAGCTCAGGAGTCCTGGACCTCACCATCAAACTGCTGCAGGCCAGAGACCCTTTACCAGTGAGTACAGTATAGTGGGTGTGTACAGTATGGTGGGTGTGGCTTTCAAATGTGAGTGCAGTTTAATCCTATTGTGTGTGTGTGTATATATAGACTACATGTCTGTCATTGCTGAACAGTCTTCTAGTGGGAGAAGACGACAGTGATTCTCTGAGAGCAATCATTCGCATTCCAACTGGTCCCCTCCTCCATTACCTTGAGTCCCGTGAGGCGGACAGTGGCATTGAGAGTGGCTCTCAGTCGGGCACCCGGAGAGATACGCTGGGATCCAATGACACTCGCTACAGCTCCGATGTAGCCAGCTCTATCAATGAGGATGCTGTGGGAGGGGCGGAGCTTCTGGCGTTACCTGCTAAATTAGACGGCAATCGATGTTCCAGTTTCCATAGTGAAACTAGTGAGAGTAGTAGTGGTGGGAGGAGCATCATGAGGTGGGTGTGGTCTATTTGTTAAATCAACACATGGCCATTATTGTGCTTAAATATAGTCCCACACAAGCATTGCAAGCCGGTCGTCCTGCCCCACCTACTGCCATGCCCTCAGATCTGAGTCCTCGTAGAATTGTGTTGAAGATGTTGGCAGTGTCCAGTAGTCACAGTAAGATGCAGGTGTCCCTGTCTACAGAGAAGGCGGTGTCTCTGCTGACAGGTTGTGTGTGTGACCCGTCCCAGGACAATGTGGTCAATGCACTCATCACTCTGGCCAATATTGCTCAGAACGTCAGATCACATGACATGGTGAGTGAGTCCGTCTGTCGGTCTGTCTGGTCAGGTCACATGACATAATGAGTGAGTCCATCTGTCTGTCTGTCTGTCTGTCAGACATACACAGGAAGTGGGTGTGGTTTTGGATGATGGGTCGTGTGAGGTGTGACATTTGTGGTGATAGACTATTTGTAGCTCAGTAGAGCAAACTGGATCTCGAAGTTACTTGATAGATCCTTTTGGGTCTTTTGGAAGTGATGTAATTGCGGAGGTAACACATAAACTCTAAAAAGAAGGCATACTTTATTAAAAATATTTTGTGAGTGGTTTTTATTTGTGTTTACTGTTAGCTGACTGAGAATGACACAACATACTTCATTCATGCTTCTCCTCAACCTAGATATAGCTTTGCTGGAAAGAAAGGGAGGGGAAGAGAGGATTTAAGAATTGGGTGTGAGTACCACTTGTCTACGAGAGAGACTTTGCAGTGCAGTGTGAGATAGTGCCATGCTGATGCAGTGCAGTGTGAGATAGTGCCATGCTGATGCAGTGCAGTGTGAGATAGTGCCATGCTGATGCAGTGCAGTGTGAGATAGTGCCATGCTGATGCAGTGCAGTGTGAGATAGTGCCATGCTGACGCAGTGCAGTGTGAGATAGTGCCATGCTGACGCAGTGCAGTGTGAGATAGTGCCATGCTGATGCAGTGCAGTGTGAGATAGTGCCATGCTGATGCAGTGCAGTGTGAGATAGTGCCATGCTGACGCAGTGCAGTGTGAGATAGTGCCATGCTGACGCAGTGCAGTGTGAGATAGTGCCATGCTGATGCAGTGCAGTGTGAGATAGTGCCATGCTGATGCAGTGCAGTGTGAGATCGTGCCATGCTGATGCAGTGCAGTGTGAGATAGTGCCATGCTGATGCAGTGCAGTGTGAGATAGTGCCATGCTGATGCAGTGCAGTGTGAGATAGTGCCATGCTGATGCAGTGCAGTGTGAGATAGTGCCATGCTGATGCAGTGCAGTGTGAGATAGTGCCATGCTGACGCAGTGCAGTGTGAGATAGTGCCATGCTGACGCAGTGCAGTGTGAGATAGTGCCATGCTGATGCAGTGCAGTGTGAGATAGTGCCATGCTGATGCAGTGCAGTGTGAGATAGTGCCATGCTGATGCAGTGCAGTGTGAGATAGTGCCATGCTGATGCAGTGCAGTGTGAGATAGTGCCATGCTGATGATGCTAGGTACGTCTAGTGATCTATTCTTGTTGTTTTGTATAGATGATTGAAGTGGGCGTGGTTGATGTTTTGCTGCCTCTGTTGACTAGAGGACCCAGACAGTTTTATCACGCCACAAGAACTCTGGTTTACTTGGGACAACTTCATCTTCTAAAAGGGTGTGGTTTATTTGACAGCTCGTCAACGGATTACGAGTCCGACAGTTGTGTGACTGTTATAGATGCTGACAGACACAGCTTTGTAAGGTTAGTGGTGGGCTCCAGCTGGTACAGGGTCAGCACTTACGATATCGGGAGTGTAGTACTGTAGAACCTCAGAGATCCGAGCATCAGACATCCCAATTATGAACAGCGAGTGCGACATTGTGATGGGTACGGGGTCGTCACTTTTTCCCACTAAAGTGGAACTGCAGGTTCTACTGTACCACTATTTTTACAGTTGACCATTCTTTACCATAGACATATAGCACTAAAGAAGGTTTGGCCCCAAACTAGAGCTACACACCTAATGTTTAAGGTAGAGGGTCCATGAACAGAAGGATTAAATAGACTTTCTCCTCTATTTGGATGTGATAATATTTAATGTTGGCAACCTCTTTCTAATCAACACAATACAGATAATTAAAACTTCAACTTGCTGGTTATGTCAGTTTACCAAAATATTTGCAAGTTGTTCTTTCTACTCTACAAAATTTCTGAATCTTGAAATTTCCAATTACAATGAGGGAAATTTTTTTCTTTCTTATCATCCTCCCTTAAGTCGTGTTGTTTTGTTGTTTCTTTGAACATGTCTAAAAGTAATTGATAGATGCAGCACATATTTACCTAGCTACAATCAATTGCACACTGTAGGAAGAGTGGACTAGAATCTGTGTATTCACGTGTCTTGCAATGGATTTATTTAGTATCTGTGTGGGTAGTTTCCCACACTTGATTGGCTGGTTGAAGGACCAGTTTACTCACTTGATCTGGCGCGGGTTAAGACAGTTCGCAACCGCTGGCGTTAGCTTGCAGTCTTAAACTGTAACTAAAAAAGCGCAACTCCTTAACGGTGTTGAATGCTAAGGTTCTCAGAGGTAAGTAACATGCTATCAAAGACAAGAACAACAACTTAAATACACAACAAGGAAATGCGGGTGACTGTGGGTTACAACGAATATGAATATAATTAGGAAGGAAATGGAATAGGAAAGGGATGACAAGGAAAGTTCAATGTCTCTCGATAGGAACGGGATGACAAGGAAAGTTCAATGTTTCTCGTAGTCCGGCTACTTGGTGCGTTCGGAATTCTCTGTCTGGGATGGAAGCCCAGACAGTATCTTAACCTTTCTAAGCAGACAACTAATGTAGTCTCCTCTTCACGGTCATTGGTTACTTGTAGAGGTGCCAACTAATGTAGTCTCCTCTTCACTGTCACTGGTTACTTGTAGAGGTGCCAACTAATGTAGTCTCCTCTTCACTGTCACTGGTTACTTGTAGAGGTGCCAACTAATGTAGTCTCCTCTTCACTGTCACTGGTTACTTGTAGAGGTGCCAACTAATGTAGTCTCCTCTTCACTGTCACTGGTTACTTGTAGAGGTGCCAACTAATGTAGTCTCCTCTTCACTGTCACTGGTTACCGTAGAGGTGCCAAACTAATGTAGTTCCTCTTCACTGTCACGGTTAACTTGTAGAGGTGCCAATAATGTAGTCTCCTCTCATCTGTCACTGGTTACTTGTAGAGGTCCACAATGTAGTCTCCTCTTCACGTCACTGGTTACTTGTGAGGTGCCCAACTAATGTCAAGTCTCCTCTTCAATGTCATGGGTACTTGTAGGAGGTGCCAACTAATGTAGTCTCCTCTTCACTGTCACTGTTTACTTGTAGAGGTGCCAACTAATGTAGTCTCCTCTTCACTGTCACTGGTTACTTGTAGAGGTGCCAACTAATGTAGTCTCCTCTTCACTGTCACTGGTTACTTGTAGAGGTGCCAACTAATGTAGTCTACTCTTCACTGTCAATGGGTACTTGTTAGAGGTGCCAATAATGTAGTTTATCTTCACTGTCCTTGTACTTGTAGAGGGTGCCAACTAATGTAGTTCCTCTTCACTGTCACTGGGTACTGTAGAGGTGCCAACTAATGTTGTCTCCTCGTCACGGTCACTGGTACTTGTAGAGGTGCCAACTATGTAGTCTCTCTTCACGTCACTCGGTAATTGTAGAGGTGCCAACTAATGTCGTCTCCTCTTCACTGTCACTGGTTACTTGTAGAGGTGCCAACTAATGTAGTCTCCTCTTCACTGTCACTGGTTACTTGTAGAGGTGCCAACTAATGTAGTCTCCTCTTCACTGTCACTGGTTACTTGTAGAGGTGCCAACTAATGTAGTCTCCTCTTCACTGTCACTGGTTACTTGTAGAGGTGCCAACTAATGTAGTCTCCTCTTCACTGTCACTGGTTACTTGTAGAGGTGCCAACTAATGTAGTCTCCTCTTCACTGTCACTGGTTACTTGTAGAGGTGCCAACTAATGTAGTCTCCTCTTCGCTGTCACTGGTTACTTGTAGAGGTGCCAACTAATGTAGTCTCCTCTTCGCTGTCACTGGTTACTTGTAGAGGTGCCAACTAATGTAGTCTCCTCTTCACTGTCACTGGTTACTTGTAGAGGTGCCAACTAATGTAGTCTCCTCTTCACTGTCACTGGTTACTTGTAGAGGTGCCAACTAATGTAGTCTCCTCTTCACTGTCACTGGTTACTTGTAGAGGTGACAACTAATGTAGTCTCCTCTTCACTGTCATTGGTTACTTGTAGAGGTGCCAACTAATGTAGTCTCCTCTTCACTGTCACTGGTTACTTGTAGGGGTGCCACTATAGAGAAGTGCATTGAACTACTGACCAGTGACTTCAGCCAACTATGGGGCGGAGTTTCCCTGGCAGTGGGGGCTCAGAGTGATGGAGGATCATCCTTATCTCTGCACACCTCTAAAGATCAAGTGATCCAATTCTTCCTCACATTGTACAAGACTTTCTCTCATCCTCTCATTGTCATCAGGCTTCTTCTGCACAGGTTGTGTCTCAATGACTCCCACAACCTGTTTGACTGGTCTGCCGCTGGATCCTCTCAGATGATTACTAGCACCGCCCACATGGTGTCCATACCCTCCAGTCAGAGCAACATCTTGCTACTGCTAGTCCGTTGGCTGGAACTGTTCCCAGATGACTTCCTGGAGTGGACTGAACTCAAGACAGAGATAGAACTGGTTGTGTCCAGACTGAAGACAGCCATGGGACCCTACATTCCTCATACACACAGACTCAGGTACACACACACACACACACACACACACACACACACACACACACACACACACACACACACACACACACACACACACACATACACACAGAGGCTCAGGTGCATACACACGCACACACACACACACACCAACACATACACACACACATACACACACACCAACACATACACACAGAGGCTCAGGTACATACACATGCACAGACTTGGGTACACACATACATACATGTGTACACATATGCACATACTCATACGCACACACCACAGACATACAGACTCGGGTATACACATACAAACACACACACTCAAAGCGAGAGACACAGGCTAAGGTGTATACACACAGACTTGCACACACGCACACACAATGTATCAACTCTAAACACACACGCACACACAATGTATCCATTCTAAGTTCTAGTATTCTCTCTCCCTCCATTGTCCAGGTCTTTGTTACAAGATGTGGACAGGCCCAAAGCAGAGGAGTCTGACAACTTAATGAAGACTGAATCACGCCCCCCTCACCATGACAACCTCTATAAACTAGTAAGTGGCTGTAGCTATTGGAAATACCAAAAATAATATTTAAAATAAAATAGATACCAATAATATAACAAATGAAATTACTGTGGTCTGTTAGCCTGAGGCACTTGCTTCATAGGTGCACGCACGTTCATGACGCAAGTTCAGCTCTGTGTGTGTGTGTGTGTGTGTGTGTGTGTGTGCAGTGTCAGAAGATGGTAACAGCTGGACATCTTCCTGTCAATCTCCACGAGGCTATCTTCATGGCGTCTCTTCAGCTACACATAGAGGTAAGTGAAGTTATTTAAGGGGGGGGGGGATGTTCAGTAAGACTGGAAGGTTAAGTTGAGTATGTAGTTCCATGATGGCTTTGGGAGGCTCCAGGGTTGCAGCCACAAGGCTGGGGGCAAGCTGTAGTTCCATGATGGCTTTGGGAGGCTCCAGGGTTGCAGCCACAAGGCTGGGGGCAAGCTGTAGTTCCATGATGGCTTTGGGAGGCTCCAGGGTTGCAGCCACAAGGCTGGGGGCAAGCTGTAGTTCCATGATGGCTTTGGGAGGCTCCAGGGTTGCAGCCACAAGGCTGAGGGCAAGCTGTAGTTCCATGATGGCTTTGGGAGGCTCCAGGGTTGCAGCCACAAGGCTGGGGGCAAGCTGTAGTTCCATGATGGCTTTGGGAGGCTCCAGGGTTGCAGCCACAAGGCTGGGGGCAAGCTGTAGTTCCATGATGGCTTTGGGAGGCTCCAGGGTTGCAGCCACAAGGCTGGGGGCAAGCGGTAGTTCCATGATGGCTTTGGGGCTCCAGGGTTGCAGCCACAAGGCTGGGGGCAAGCTGTATGTTATACAGTCTGGGGCAAAAGAAACTGCTTTAATCTCAACTTCTTAATCCAATAACTTACATGCAGACTACATGTTGGCACATGCTCGTAGCATTGTGGTACATCCTGCTACAGGCAAATTACACACAGCTTGTACGTTACATGCATGCTACATCCGGTCTGCGTGCACGCTACATCCGGTCTGCGTGCACGCTACATCCTGTCTGCGTGCACGCCACATCCTGTCTACATGCATGCTATATCCTGTCTTATTTTTGGCCAGTTCAGAGACTCTGTTTAAAATTAGAGTTAAATTGAACTTTTTTTTTTTTTAGCAACTGTCCAAGTCATCTGGTAAACTTGGAAGTTTGAATTTACGCAATAAGAGGGGTACAATGATGTTCCGCTCTGTGTTCCCTCCGGGATTCTCCAAGTCCAAGGGCACGTTAAAGAGAGTGGAGGCACAAATGCAGGAATTTGACAAACTGTCCATGAGAAATGCGAAGCACATGTACATTGAGCGTTGCCAGGCCAACCCAGGCTATGACTGCACCTTCTTCCCTGTAAAAGTGCCTTCTTCTGGTCGCTTCAAACGAGGACCTGTTGCTAAGCAACTGATGGGCATAAACAACAGAAGAATTGTGTTTTTGGATGAGAAGACGAAGGTAAGAGTTGCCAGTTGAAGAGAAGGACATGAGGGAGGTGTGTGTATGTGTGTGTGTGTGTTAGGATTTGATAGCCAGTCACAGTCTGCAGTCTGTGTCTAGTATCACTAGAGATGCTGATCTATGCATCCTCCTCATCAATCTGCGGGGAGATGCAGCTGGGGTCAAGGCTCAACTAGACTCTCCTGGTGATGCTAAGGAGGTGGCCAACATTCTAGAAGAAAGACGTGAAGGAGAAGCCTTGGTGAGTGTGTAGGGAGAGAGAAGTACTTGGTGAGTGTGTAGGGAGGGAGAAGTACTTGGTGAGTGTGTAGGGAGAGAGAATCACTTGGTGAGTGTGTCGGGAGGGAGAAGTACTTGGTGAGTGTGTAGGGAGGGAGAAGTACTTGGTGAGTGTGTAGGGAGAGACAAGTACTTGGTGAGTGTGTAGGGAGAGAGAAGTACTTGGTGAGTGTGTAGGGAGAGAGAAGTACTTGGTGAGTGTGTAGGGAGGGAGAAGACTTGGTGTGTGTAGTACTTGGTGAGTGTGTAGGGAGAGAGAAGTACTTGGTGAGTGTGTAGGGAGAGAGAAGTACTTGGTGAGTGTGTAGGGAGGGAGAAGCACTTGGTGAGTGTGTAGGGAGAGAGAAGTACTTGGTGAGTGTGTAGGGAGAGAGAAGTACTTGGTGAGTGTGTAGGGAGGGAGAAGTACTTGGTGAGTGTGTAGGGAGAGAGAAGTACTTGGTGAGTGTGTAGGGAGAGAGAAGTACTTGGTGAGTGTGTAGAGGGGCTAGAGGTAATGGACATACTGCTATGCATCCAGTATCCTTGGGTACACTCCAAAGTGCAAGTGGTGAGTGTGGCTCAAATAATCTACTCTGGATTAGGGTATGTGAGTAATATATTAAACAGAGTTTGTATATCAAAGGGCATAGCCCCAGGGACTTAGTTCTGGGGTGGGAACTTTTACAGTGACTGAACAGATGCTCTCATTCTGACATGCACTATGAGTGGTAGCTGACTGCACTATGAGTGGTAGCTGACATGCACTGGTAGCTTGCATTTACATTCTACTGGAATTACATGCCAGTACACTGTGAGGGATTGACCAGTTTTACCACGTGTGTGTGTGTGTGCTTGTGGTGGCTGTGTGGTGTAGTGGGTTCAAGCCCAACTCAGGCACTTTTTCCATCTGATTTTCCATCTGCCTCCCACCAGAGGAGGTTGGTCGCGCGTCAAGAAACGTCATTAGTCACGTGACAATAATTTCATTGGACTGAGAGAATACTAATGCGCGCACGATTGCAGCAAACTCTGCAGCAAATGAATTATTTAACGTTGCAATGGCGGTTTGTTGGGAGTGTGGAGAAGAGATACGGAAGCATACATTCATACAACTTGAGAGCCTTAAAGAGTCATTTAGCTACACAATTCCAAGCTTTCCTGTTTTTCAAGTCAAGATAAAACATATAAAATTTAGTTTCTTAAACGATAGTGATGTGTACGATGGCTTCATACAGGATGCTACTGCTGGAGAGTTAAAAGACACTTCTATTTTGAAACTCTGCGGTGGGTATACCAATGCCTTCCTGATTGAATCTAATGAATTTGATAGATGTGTAGATGTGAAGGAGCTGAAATTGTTGGAGGAAAAAGTATTTGTGATTTGGAAATGGAATTTATGGTACATTGATGAGGAAGAAAATGCAAGTGCAGCAGAAGATACAAGTAGTATAGAAGATTCGAGTGAAGTGGATGAGGCAGGTATGCACAGTGAAGGCATGGAATATATTCTACCAGAGGTTGATGAAGGTTCAGATGCACCTGCAGAATCTTTAAGTTCCTATTCTGTAGTTTTTAAATGTATTGGGTCTATGAAAGAGCAAAATTATCAAGATGTACTTGCAAATGCAGCCCTTTCAATAAGAAAGAAGGTGACTATTGGGGTTCGACTAACACCAGAACCTGCAAATCCTGTGGATGCAAAAGCAATTGCATTTGAGCTATTTGTTGATGATAGATGGAAACGTGTGGGATACATGGTTACTGAAGTGCTGGATTCTGTGCACCAAGCAATAAACAATAACAGTATCATCTCTACAGACCTAGAGTGGGTGAAGTTTATCACGCATTGGAGCAGATCTGCACCTGGGTGGTATTGCGGAATCAAGATTACTAGAACGGGACCTTGGGACAATCAAGTATTGAGATGTAGAAGCACTATATAGACTATTACTAAATGCACATGCATTAGACATAATGTGAACATTGATTCAATGAATAATCATCCAGCTATCAGAATATGAACTATTAACCTTATACAAGTAACAAATAAATTTAAGAGTACGAATGTTCAGCCATCACTTTTTGGTGAATACTAGCAGTTGGAGGTGGGGGTAGGTTTACAGGAAGGTTATGAAATTTAGCTCGAATGGACAGACTGCTTCTTATGGGAAAAGATGCTCTGCGACCAACATTGCCAGCAAGTAGTTCACGTCTTGGTGCTCTCTCTCGCTTAGGTCTGCTTCTGGGCTCATTAAAGCTAGGCATTTCTTCTTCATAGAAGCGCTGATTGCTTGTAAAATAATAAAATGGGAGTGCCTTGTCCATTCTTTTGGAGAATTCCAAGCATATTTTTCTCCATTCATAATTAACCTGCAAACCCAAAATATAATTTTGATTACAAGTAATTAAATTACTCCTACTTGCTAACCTGCTTCAGAGTAAAATCCTTTCCAACACAGTCCCTAATGACACTGAAAAAACATTCAACATCATCTGTAGTTGATGACCGTGGATGTTCAATAGGTAGACTATGAGCTGCATTGAAATGGTTTCGCCATTCCCTGGTTTCAATACTTGCAATAATTCCAATCAGGGTCTCCCTGGTAAAGCCCCTAATTCTATCAGTGGGCCTGCACAAAGTACATACATACTATAGAGATAGTACTGTGCTTGTATATGACATACAAGCAGTTTTACCTGTTAACTTCTAATAGGCTAAAGTCCTTTAGCCCATCAGCATACCATGGCATAAGATCTTCGCATATATACTCCTTGAAGTCCTGAAGGAACTGCTGCCTTTGTGTTTCTTCAAGTCCCCTTTCATCAATTGCTCTCCTCCAATTTCTTATTATAGATAAGTATTTTGCTTCAGTATTATAGCTACTACTTGTCATAAAAGCTATAACACCTGGACCAAAAAGACGCTCTACATCTTGTACAGACTGTTTTCTTACTCCAGTCAGAGCAGGGTATGTGAGACCAGTACCAGGACTTTGTAGAGCCTCCACAAACTTCTCAAGGCCAATACTGTCAACACGTCCTCGCCTTAGACTAGTAGCAATTCTCTATAAAATTACACAACAAACTTAATTAATTTTGGAAATAGCTTCATAAAGTAATTCAACCTTGAACAAATGGCCTTCATCCTCCCTTTGACAAAATAGTATTCCAGTCAATGGATGAACTTCAGGGATGTGGAGGTGATTGTCAAATGGAACTCCATCAGCAACAAACTTCTTGATCTTAGCAGTAAATTCAAATTGTGCCAAAATTGACCTGAGTTTGTCTGCAGTATCTTCCTCCTTGCCTTTAAATTTATAACATTTGCTATTTCCCCATGAAAATATGCATATTTTTCATTTACCTTGAATCCAAGTGTGATAAGAATAGCCTGAAGGGACTGTTCGTTGACGCAACCGAACAATGACATCTTCAATGGAGTATCCTTCAGATAGCCAGTTAGACACTTCCCTTAGCACATCTGGACTAATGCAACTTTTGCTGTTTAGGCATTTGACAGATCCATCTGGCAAACCTATGTGACTATAGCATTAGAGCAAGTGCAATTAATATAGCTACACTTACTGATTGGTGTAAGCATTTCCATAAGCTTGCCCTGAGATAGAGACCGATACTTGCTGCGCACAGAAGATTTAATCTCAAAAATTGACAGGGGTCTTTTGTATCCCTTGGATCGAAGAGAATTCCATTCTCCATTTGTAGCAAATCCTATAAGATAGCAAACAAACAAAAAACCTACTACTTAGGTTGTGATATCCACATAGCTATATTTACCAGCTACTCTCATTCCTCGTCCAATCATTGCTTTTACTACTTCATCACAAATCTGACGAACAGCCATGTCTCCAAGAGAGGTATATGCCAAGCACTGAATAGGAAGAGCATAAGGCTTGCTGTTGCGCTCCTCAGGACTAATCATTATAACCAGAATATGTGTTGCTGGTGTGCGCTTGTACTTCACTACTTGCTTGACAAATGTCAAAATAATTTGTCGTAAGGAAGATAACTGTCTTGCAAAGTTGTCAGTAATCACATCATAGCCTGGCTGCAGTCGCTTGGCCTTCATGTTTCCACATTCTAAAATGATCTTCCTTCCATTTTCATTTAGACTCTCTAATTCCTGAACTTCCCAAGCCAACTGAAGCAAAACTTTTTCAGCTGATTTTCCTTCTTTTTGCTTGTCAGAGTAGTTTCTTGATGTCTTGGCTAGCTCTGTACAACAATTTAAAATTATACATTAAATTTTCACAGAGCTAAGGAAACTTACTGGTATTGATGAAGTCAACATCTTGAACAATGGCCTGCTCTGCCATTGATAGATCCTCTGCAACTTCCAGGATATCTTGTCTTGCCTTGCCTAATTCATTAATGAATTCAAGTCTTCTTTGATGACTTTCCTTGGCTTTGATGAGATTGTCATCAGCCAAGTCTACATCTCCACTCCATGCTCCTGCTACAGATTCGCCAAGTCCACTGACCAGGTCTGCACCATCAGCTTTTATCCACCACCATGTATTGGGATGTGCACGAGCAGCTTCATCTAGTACTGAAACCTAAACATAGCAGTATATAATAAGTAAGCCTATCTTTAATCATCGGATGTGGAATATCCCAAGTCTGTTGGCCAATATTAACACTTGCCATAATATGACATTAGTGTAAGTGCACCAACTGATGAGTAACATTCTGCTGTCAGTATCCAAGAACTAGAAAAAATGGTACCATGGTGCTGCAATAATCAATAACTTAGAGGGGGGGGGGGGGCAGGAAGGTGACATATTAACACCTCCTGCCATATGTAAGTTTATAGCTGCTGCAACCAGTTATGTGTATAGTGTGCTAAAAGCTGCCCATTGCTTAAATTACACCAACCTGAATACGGGCATCAAGGCTAATCTTGCTAGCTGCAATGTCCCGTCTCAGTGTACTCTCAGATGGAGATGGAATATTCACCAAAGCCTGGTAAGAAACCTTAGTAATAACAATAAAATTAATTCTATAAGCAAATCTACCGTCATTGTGTGTCTTTCATGTTCGTGTGAAACATGAAATGAGCTAGCCACACTCCACATTGGTCCGTGGTGAAGTTTTGCCCACTTCTGTCCAAAATTACAGTACATAGTTTGAAGCCATGATCTATAGTCTTTAGGACAATGGGGGACCTAAAATAAAAATGTAATTAAACATTCGTAAATTTAGAAGCACTAGACATACCGCATTGAGGTCATCTGCTACAAAGAAATTGGTTGTATATTCCACAAGCCCCATGGGCATCCTCGTCACTGGGAATCTTGATTCAGATTCATCCATCCGATTAGTACCCACTCCTTTGGCCAAATTATAGAGTACATTTGACCTATTTCCAGCTTTCAGCTTACTCATTGCTGAAGCGGATAATTCAAGAAAATCTTCGCCTAATTCTGTATTCAATTTCTCCTTGCAATACTTTGAAAAGGCAACAGACATTGCATGTAGATCATTCTCAGACTCCCTCGTAGCTGACAACATGTTAATTTGAGCACCTAAATAGCTACAACTGTGTTCAGTTTGTACTCCAACATCAACCAAATCAACACCACTACACCCAGTCTGAACTGCCATAGATGTTTTAGAATAGCTGGTTTGCACTCCTACTGACATAGCTGTGGAAAAATAGAAAACTTCAGCAGTCTTGGGAGAATCGAATTTCTTTTTAAGCCATTTAACCACCTTATATCGGCATGAAGTATCTATTACAAAAAAAACTCTAAAGTAAAATGCAACATTAGTAATATGTAACATATATCACTGTACCAGATCGTTGATGTAAAGTGCCAGCATGTTCTTTGATATAGACTGCTGCAGAATTCCAAAATTCCATTCTGTGATGGGCTGGCCACTCCAACTCCTTGCACTGCAGCACATACTGCACAAGAGCTTTTATTTCAGCCATGCTCCAGGCATTATGCTTGGATGTATCTGTGGTACTGTTGAATATCTTTATTAAAACTGTTGCCTAGTTTATTGTTTTATATTACAAACTAAGCTCACCTGTCATCAGCAACCTCAACTGCAATGGGTTCACTTCTCACTGGCATCCTCAGTCTTCTCTTTGCATGCTGTGAAACATGCAGAAATCTCCTAGGCGTTCTCTTGCTCAGTTGAGTTGGTGTCAAGAACGTAGGAGAGCCTCTGGAGCGCTTCTGAGCCATGATTCGCTGCACAACTACGTAAACTATTGCAGGTTCCAAAAGGTTCCAAAACGCACCGTTTTCCACGCCCTCGTTCGGCGTAGTGATGACTCATAATGACGCGCGACCAACCTCCTCTGCCTCCCACCAGTCCCACCAGTCCACCCAGCTGTGATTGGGTACCTGGCATTTGCTGGGGTGCAAATTCAAGGCCTTTTCTCATGAAACAGCAATGGTCCAGGTGGGACTTCGGGTGCCCACACCACTTGCTGTGAGGAAAGGCCTGTTATCCTGCGAGTTCCTAGCCAGGCTCCAGGAGCTTTGCTTGCACGGCTCACAGTGCCTGCTTAGTGCACAGGCATCCTGGCTCTGCCAGGTGCGCGTGACCGCCTAGCGGCAGCAAGAAAAAAAAAATTTTTTTTTTTTTGTGTGTGTGTGTGTGTGTAGCTGGATGAACAAGCTGTGAGATGGAGTGAATCTGTTCCTTCTCTGTTTACTATGTCTCTTGAACAAGAAATAACCACTGTTGACACAGATTCCTCTATTTCTACAACTGACCATACCTCCACAGATCGAGAAGCCACACCTCCTGGACCAGCACTCTCGTGTGACCATATTCTTAATCGCTCTCCAGATGTAGGTGTGGTTGGTATTTTGACCACGCCTCCAAACGGTCATGTTGACACTAGACTAAGTCACAAATCAGACACTTTGCGAGTCATGTCCCAAGATGACCTTTTGACCTCTGAACTCCACGACTCGGTAGGGATAATAGATAAATCTAAACTTCTCCAGTTCTGTGATTGTCCTCCTGACCCGGAACTTCCCCTAGGGATCAACCTGGCGGCAATCTCGTAGGTTATGTGTTAATTATAGGGTCATGGTGGTGATGTGTTTGTGTATGTTTAGGTTGGTAGATATCCTAACATCTCCATTGGAAGTAGCTAGACAGATGTCCCTTATCGACCACAGTGAGTCAGTCTGTGCTCATCTCTTCAAGTAGTCACATCTGTGCTGTGTGTGTGTGTGTTAAAGAACTGTTTAGTGAGCTGACCTCCCTGGAGTTGCTGGTGAAGGTGCATCTCATTCCCAAGCCTTCCCCGTCTCCTCAGAGAGACTCCATTGCTTCCAATGCTACTCTCAGAGCCTCAATGGTGGACACAGGGGAGACAGCTGTGGAGAAACTGGCATCGAGGTTCAACCAGGTCCGCTATGCCGGCTATTTGATGTTTTGTATAATGTACTGGCAGTCACTTTACTAAATAGAGCAATATTTATGTGTGTGTGTGTGTGCGTGCGTAGGTTGGTAACTGGGTTGCTAGCAGTATTCTGCAGTTTGATGTCATGGAAGAGCGGGTAGAGGTCCTCCAGCAGTTCATTGCCATAGCTAAGGTAAGACAGATTCATAGAGTCTAGTTCCATCATACTTTCCAAACAAGGGAAGCATTCCTATGAAAATAGACACATGACCTATTGGTTGTTGTTGTTGTTGTTGTTTATTGCTACTATTAATACTCTCTGAGTAACATATTATAATCTAAAAGGTTAAGTTCACATCTGAAATAATTCTTTTGTAAAAGTTATCCAATTCCAATAAAGTGGTTCTACTGCACCCGTTGAAGCCAATCTTCATGACTTTCTCATAGCAATTAAGAACTATGCATATTAAATAGTAGCACTTACTTTAAGAATATTTGCAATGGGCAGTTCTCTGGACACCCAACCTGGCAGATGAATTAGCTTGACCATTGGGTGGGTGTGGTTTGATTTATGCTGTAGCATTGTCTGAAGTTGGGTAACTTGAGCTCCATGATGGCCATTATCGTGGCTGGACTAGGCTCCGCCCCCATCAGGAGGCTACAACATACGTGGGGACAACTGCCCAAGTCGGACATGGAAACATTCAAAGAAATGGACGGCATTTTAGACTCTAAGGTGGGCATACCATCTCTCTCTCTCACACACGCACACACACTATCTCTCTCACACACACCTCCTCCATGTATCATCGATTCCATCCATCCATCCATGTAGTGCCAGTACATTTCTAATGCATGTGCTTGTCTTGACATTGTAGGGTAACTACAAGCATTATCGTGACAGGCTGTCAGCCACACCTGTGCCAGCTGTCCCATATGTGGGCGTGTTCCTGAAGGACTTGACCTTCCTGTGTGATGGTAACCCTGACTACCTAAAGGGAGGACTCATCAACCTGCACAAACGTAGACAGGTAAATCTGATGAATGCAGTTGTTTGTGACTGTCAGGTAAAAGGATGTCACGTCGTGTTGCGTATGTCTAGGTGTACCGGTTGCTGGAGGAGATCAAACACTACCAGAAGGATTTGTACAAGTTGCACTCTGTCCCTGAACTTCAAGATTATCTCCTTTCTCATAAACTGCAAACAGAAGATGACCTTCACTCCACTTCACATGCTGTAGAACCCAGAGGCATCAGGAGGTCCCACTCCTCTTCTAGCACCAAGAGTCTGTCCAGTGTCCAGGGGCGGTCTTTCTTCAGAGGTCTCACTAGAACTAGCTCTAGTGGTGCGACCTACCACCACCGAGCTTCAGCAGCTTCCTCCACCTGAGTCCTAGATTGAATCCTCTGTTATTGCCTGCATTCTGTAACATTGTAAAGTTCCTGTAACATGAATCACATTGTTTTAATCATTGCCTCTCTCTCTCTCTCTCTCTACATGAATCATAATTTAAAATGTGTATTTAAAATTATCACAAGAGTCATAAAATGTGTTTACAAATGATCAATGATTGATTACAAGCTGAGGATGAGACTTCACATGCGCAGATGTCCTCTTTGGGTAAGTCCTTCAAATCTCTTGAATGTGTAGTTTTGGAACACCCAATCTTTCTGGGCTTCTTCATTAGCTTCATTGAATGCTACACACACACACACACACACACACACACAATACATGTAACTTCAAGTGCAATACTGAAGGAGTGGACATGAGAAACTGACATCTCTTTTGGTCATCCAATTCCTCAAAGTCGTCGAAGTTAGAAGTGTCTGCCATGTGTTTGACATGAACTGGAATGGCTGCAGGTCTGTCTCTGATGTGCTCCCAGTCTGTGTTGTGGAAGAAAGGATGAGACTTAAGCTCCTCCACGTTGCCTCCTATTCTGTTGCTAGCATCACACACCAGCCTACAGACACATGAGGTGTGTATGTGTGTTAGTACAACATGGCAGGCCGTGCCCAGTGTTGGGCGTGACAGGCCGTGTCCAGTGACTATGGAACTTACAATCTGATGAGGTTTTCTGCCTCTGGTGAAATGGGTGGTAGTTCTGGAGAGAAGATGAGATGTTGCTGCCAGTTCATGATCTTGCGATACGTGTCTTGTGGTTTCTCAGAACAAAATGGAGGAAAACCTGACAAACCAACAACAGTCACATCAACATGTATGTAACACATGTAGTTCCCATGGCAACATACCCATCAGCATCTCGTACATGATGACTCCCATGGACCAGTAGTCACACACATACACGTAGCCCGTCTGCATGAACACTTCTGGAGCGATGTAATCTGGAGTTCCAACTGTAGAGTACGCCTGCAAGTAACACATTACTATGACAACCAATGACCTCTACACTAATACGACACTGTGTAAAAGAACATTTCTGACACATTCATCTGCAGACCTTGCAATGGCGTTTGTCACCTTAACCCAAATACAAGTGGTTGGTATGACCTTACACTTTGACATGTCACCTATTACCATGACAACCATGCACTCACTCTGTCTCGACGCTGCTTCTTCCAGGACTGAGCAAACCGCCGAGAGTCGCTAGGGTTGGCTAGACACAATCACATGTACCCATTCAATGCAGAGCGTGCAGCCACATACACTGACTGACTCACATAAATCCACACTACTGAGGTCTCTATAGAACTCAGTCCTGTGACTTCTCTTCAGTCCAGTACATAAACCAAAGTCACTCAACTTTATATGACCCTACAACACACCCACATTTACATAATTTAACACACATGTGCATTAACATGTCATACATATACATTTACATGTGATCTATATGACATACATTTACATGTGATCTATATGATGTGGACATTTACATGTGATCTATATGATGTGGACATTTACATGTGATCTATATGATGTGGACATTTACATGTGATCTATATGATGTGACATACATTTACATGTGATATTGTATATGATGTGGACATTTACATGTGATCTATATGATGTGACATACATTTACATGTGATTTATATGATGTGGACATTTACATGTGATCTATATGATGTGACATACATTTACATGTGATCTATATGATGTGACATACATTTACATGTGATCTATATGATGTGACATACATTTACATGTGATCTATATGATGTGGACATTTACATGTGATCTATATGATGTGACATACATTTACATGTGATATTGTATATGATGTGGACATTTACATGTGATCTATATGATGTGACATACATTTACATGTGATCTATATGATGTGGACATTTACATGTGATCTATATGATGTGGACATTTACATGTGATCTATATGATGTGACATACATTTACATGTGATATTGTATATGATGTGGACATTTACATGTGATCTATATGATGTGACATACATTTACATGTGATCTATATAATGTGGACATTTACATGTGATCTATATGATGTGACATACATTTACATGTGATATTGTATATGATGTGGACATTTACATGTGATCTATATGATGTGGACATTTACATGTGATCTATATGATGTGGACATTTACATGTGATCTATATATGATGTGACATACATTTACATGTGATATTGTATATGATGTGGACATTTACATGTGATCTATATGATGTGACATACATTTACATGTGATCTATATGATGTGGACATTTACATGTGATCTATATGATGTGACATACATTTACATGTGATCTATATGATGTGGACATTTACATGTGATCTATATGATGTGACATACATTTACATGTGATCTATATGATGTGACATACATTTACATGTGATCTATATGATGTGACATACATTTACATGTGATCTATATGATGTGACATACATTTACATGTGATCTATATGATGTGACATACATTTACATGTGATCTATATGATGTGGACATTTACATGTGACCAAACGTGAGAGGTACAGTAAGTGCACCTGTGAAGGACTAGAGGTCAGAGTCCGTTACCTTGGCATCCAGCAGCAAGTTGTCTGGCTTGATGTCTCTATGAATGAATCCCAACTTGTGAATGGAGTCAATAGCCAGTACTGTTTCTGCGATGTAAAATCGTGTCACTTCCTCCGACAGAATGTCCTTCTTCATCAGCAAGGTCATCATATCTCCTGTAATACCAAAATACAAGCTGTCCACTCTGTCACACTGCTTCTGCTTCTGCTACTACTACTGCTACTACTACTGCTACTACTACTACTACTACTACTACTACTACTACTACTGCCATCACTGGAATACCAGAATACAACCTGTCACACTGCTGCTGCTGCTGCTACTACTACTACTACTACTGCTACTGCCATCACTGGAATACCAGAATACAAGCTCTGTCACACTGCTGCTGCTACTACTACTACTACTATTACTACTACTACTACTACTACTACTACTGCCATCACTGGAATGTTGCCTGAATGCCGCACTGTCTGATACAATACTCTCACAAGTAGGAAATTGAGAAGTGGGTTGACATACCAGACTAGGCTCCACTCAACCAACGTACTGTACTCCTCCTTGCCACCCTTTACCGCACACACTTATCCCTCTCCTAGTGCCCCACCTCCTCTCATGTCTCACCTCCAGGCAAGAACTCCATGATAAGGTACAGACTGACTACATCTTGGAAGGAATAGTACATCTTCACCACCCAAGGATTGTCTGCCTCCACAAGAATATCTCTCTCCGCTCTGGCATGAGCAATCTACAATCACACGCAAACACAACATTAACACATGCACACACACACATACTACATACACACACACATGTACACACAATACACGCAAGCACATACATACACACACAACCTTTGCTTAGGTGTACAACAGCTTGCAATGGCTACATTAACCTTATCTGCAGTTGCTACCACACACTGGTCACCCCTCACACACTACACTGGTCACCCCTCACACACTGGTCACCCCTCACACACTGGTCACCCCTCACACACTACACTGGTCACCCCTCATACACTACACTGGTCACCCCTCACACACTGGTCACCCCTCACACACTGGTCACCCCTCACACACTGGTCACTCACACACTACACTGGTCACCCCTCACACAACACTGGTCACCCCTCACACACTACACTGGTCACCCCTCACACACTACACTGGTCACCCCTCACACACTACACTGGTCACCCCTCACACACTGATCACCCCTGACAATACTCTACCAGACTAATCAGTATTTGCTATAGATGGCTGGACATAAGACATACACACATGTGTGTATACTTCTAGTGTGGATGTTTGGAATTCTCCTTTCTCAGTTCCAGCACATGTACACGTACACCAGGGGTGGATCCAACACATGTACACCAGGGCAGATCCAACACATGTACATGTACACCAGGGACAGATCCAACACATGTACACCAGGGCGGATACAACACATGTACACCAGGGGAGGATCCAACACATGTACATGTACACCAGGGGAGGATCCAACACTTGTACATCAGGGGCGGATCCAACACATGTACATGTACACCAGGGGAGGATCCAACACATGTACACCAGGGCGGATCCAACACATGTACATGTACGCCAGGGACGGATCCAACACATGTACACCAGGGCGGATCCAACACATGTACACCAGGGGAGGATCCAACACATGTACATGTACACCAGGGGAGGATCCAGCACATGTACACCAGGGCGGATCCAACACATGTACATCAGGGGCGGATCCAACACATGTACATGTACACCAGGGGAGGATCCAACACATGTACACCAGGGCGGATCCAACACATGTACATGTACACCAGGGGTGGATCCAGCACATGTACACCAGGGCGTATCCAACACATGTACACCAGGGCGGATCCAACACATGTACATGTACACCAGGGGCGGATCCAACACATGTACATGTACACCAGGGACGGATTCAACACATGTACATGTACACCAGGGGCAGATCCAGCACATGTACACCAGGGCGGATTCAACACATGTACACCAGGGGCAGATCCAACACATGTACATGTACGCCATGGGGAGGATCCAATACATGTACATGTACACCAGGGGCAGATCCAGCACATGTACACCAGGGGCGGATCCAGCGCTAGTGACAGGGAGGGGCCAAATACATTTAGGTAAAAACTCACAAAATTTTAAAATTGATAGATTTTAATATTAATTTATGAACAAAGAGCATAAGTTAGCATGCAGTTGACTTGTAAATGGAATTGCTTTGGTGTATACATTTGTCCTTAAAACAACTTGTTTGGGAGGGGCGGCCCTGGCCCCCTCCCCTCTGGATCCTCCCTTGTACACACCCACACATTCACATGTACACGCCACACCTGTTCTTTCTCCAACATGTCCGCCTTGCGTAGTATCTTCATGGCATACACGTGTCCAGTGTCCAACTTCTGCACAAGTGCCACTTCACCGAAAGCTCCTCGACCGATAATCTTAAGACACTTGAAATCTTTCTTCCCCAGTCTGGAACGACGTAACCGTAGAAACTGTGTCTCTTTTTGGGCATGCTGCACACGATGCTCATCTCTCTGGACAACCACAAAGGAGGAAGTGACTCAAGCTACAGTAAGCTGAATAACTTGTAGTGGATTTCTGACATACAATCATGAATGAAACTAATTTAAATCACTCTTCTTGTGTAAGTCTGTCTGTATAGATTTTCATTGTTCGAACTGAAACGCATTAGATATGTATCTCTATGAATACTTTCTATATTTCTGGACCTAGGTAACTGCTTACCTCATCGTTGGAGAGCCCCATGTCCTCCATACTCATTTCCAACTTCTTCCACCGATTATTTCTGTCTCTGTCTTGAACGAGAAGGTTCTCATAAAAGTTTTCCATCGATACTTTAGCCCTTAAGGCATTTTCAAGAGTGGTGGAAGAATAAGAACCCTGACTGGCAGCGTCCGTCATATTTATGAATGAATAAAGGACAGCTTTTTCCAGACAAGATTTGTTTGGGATATTTCTCTATAGTAGGAGTGGCTTGTTATTCGCCGGGTAACTCGCGCGAATAGCTGAGGTGTAATGATGCGGCTGCAATAATAATTGGAGGTAAGGCCACACCCACCGTATTTTTTATTTTTCCAATCAATAAAATTTATGAGCAAAACAATGGTTGACAATGAATTGGTGTGTTGAATTGCGTGCAGATATGATAATAGAATATGATAATGTCGGTAAGGAGATACCAAAGCTCCGTTACACACAAACAAACAGACAGACATAAATGAGATGATGAAATGAACACAAATACATTGCCTGGAAGTCTTCAAGTGCAAGTCATGCATGTTCACAGCAGTAGCAGTAGTAGTGGCACGTGTTCACAGCAGTAGTAGTAGTAGTGGCACGTGTTCACAGGTTGGTGCAGTCCAAGTTGTGCTGGTCTCCTCTCCGGCGCAGAGCTGGGACACTGGAATGGAGATTCTGAGAAGGGGGAGTGGCAAGTGAGCCATTGGGTGTGGCCAATGGGCTATCATGACTTCCATGAAGATGAGAATTAATAACAGAGAGAGCGATGCAGAGTTGTCCGCTGTAGTAGGTCACCATCACTAGCTCGTGCTCAAATGGAACGGTAAGACAAAACTTGTTCAGACCAAGAATCAAGTCTGAAGTAGCAAATAGAAATGCCCCAACAGCTGAAAATATTTTCCTCCATGGGATGTCTCCACGGAGCGTGAACCTGGCCAGGGAGCGCCAAGCCATGCATGCTACCAGCACCACGTACACAGGCACTGCCCACACCAGCACTCCTGAAGCAATGCACGGGATCACTGCACTCAATACCAGAACACAGACCAACAAACACGGAATCAATTCCTTCAGACCAAACGGGTGGATACCAAATGCAATAATGTAGCAGACATGAGCACACGCAAATGCAACCATGCCCAGGACAAAATAGAACTCCTTCTCTTGCCACACCAGAGCTACGTCTCCTAGGCAACAAAACAGCAGTCCACACAGGATGCGTCTGTTGTAGGTGATGAAGTCGCTGGAGGGTCGTCCAAGCCCCACCCCTTGCAAACACACTAGCCACACTAGTGACAGGATGGGTAGAGCCTTCACGAAAGCCTTGGTCACCAGGGGCTGATTAGGAAGATCCAGCAAGAAATAAACACACGCCATCTTGAGAAATGGAACAAGAAAGGGTGCCACACCCCCCACTTCCTTCATCAGCTGCAATTAAGTAAATATTATAACATTAGAAAACTAAAATCAAAATGGTAGAGGAATTATAGGGGACCAATAAGGTTTTCATTTAGGAATTCATCTAAGAGGGTAGGGGGGGGAGGGGTTGAGTTCATAAGTAATTAATAAACAAGATGGAAGAGGAGACGAGTGGGAGAGAAATTGGAAAACATAGAGGATGTGTAGCTAGTGTGTACATTAGAGGATGTGTAGCTAGTGTGTACATTAGAGGATGTGTAGCTAGTGTGTACATTAGAGGATGTGTAGCTAGTGTGTACATTAGAGGATGTGTAGCTAGTGTGTACATTAGAGGATGTGTAGCTAGTGTGTACACTAGAGGATGTGTAGCTAGTGTGTACACTAGAGGATGTGTAGCTAGTGTGTACACTAGAGGATGTGTAGCTAGTGTGTACATTAGAGGATGTGTAGCTAGTGTGTACATTAGAGGATGTGTAGCTAGTGTGTACATTAGAGGATGTGTAGCTAGTGTGTACATTAGAGGATGTGTAGCTAGTGTGTACATTAGAGGATGTGTAGCTAGTGTGTACATTAGAGGATGTGTAGCTAGTGTGTACATTAGAGGATGTGTAGCTAGTGTGTACATTAGAGTGACATCTCTTCTGAATAATTTGTAAAGTCTTTACTTCCTATTCTAAGCAAGCTTGTACCTCACATCCAATCTCCTAGTGCCTGCTGCCTCAGATAATGTAGTTTCTACTCACTATGCACTCTTCCTACACAGCATCTGACAAATATACAGCAATAAACTTCGCAATCACACCTTCAGTTTTCACTTTCTAACTTCCGCATTTTGCTTACAACAGTTCAAAGAAAATTTCAATGGGGGTGAGGGCCCCATGCAGCCTAACTACCACCACCATTCATATTTTTTTCAACAAAGACAAGGAAGGAAGTGTGGGTGGAGGTGTGGTGGAGGTGGGCAACAGTTCCTATATATGACTTCAATGTGTGTGGTATGTGTGTGTGTGGTGTGTGTGTGTGTGTGGTGCGTGTGTGTAAGTGTGTGTAAGTGTGTGTGTGGTGTGTGTGTGTGTGTGTGGTGTGTGGTGTGTGTGTGTGTGTAAGTGTGTGTATGTGTGGTGTGTGTGTGTAAGTGTGTGTTTGTTATAGACTACACTATGTCATCAGCATATTCATGCTGCTGCTTCCATACACTGTCTGCTCATGACAGTATTGTACTGTGCCATGTGCTGTGCTGTGCTGTGATGATGCTATTGACCAAATAGGGCAACAGATTGTTACAAGCCAACAAAACATGGCATCTGAACTATGAACTTTGGGAAGTCCCTCACTTACCAGAAACCATACACACATGCATTTACATTTTGTTGAGTTTCAGCTTCTGAAGCCATAGAACTAAATCTCCGGATGTAGTTACCAATCTTGACGTCATATGTCCAATACTACTGCAAACAAAACCTAATTATGGTTGGTTGTCATTGCTAGTTTTAATCATTATGTAGTGGATATTCTTGCTGTACACTAGGTGTAATATTAAAGGTCTACGATCGACTGTAGAGTGACTGGTGAACCACTACAACCCACTTGACAACCCTTACTGCCAAACACACACTCTCTCTCTCTCACCGAGACACCCTACTTAAAACTGACCTGGTCTTTATCCAGCCTCAACACCTTCGCCACGAAAGTCAAACTTTCTCTTACTGTCATTTTCGTACACTCTCATCTAAGAATCTGCCCCGACATGAAGCGATGATACACACATAGTCAATACGCCGGTACTTCAGTCTGTCCCTAAGAATGTTGATCTGGGAAAGAAGACCGGCCGGGATGCGTTTTGTTTACAATTTTCGCGCGTGCTATAGTCACGTGATAGTCATACACAGTTTTGATTTTCGTCGTCGGAGCCACGGAATTTGGTAAAGGGATTTTGTTTTACTTCAACTCTCCCACCTTTCGATCGATAGTAGTAGTAGTAGTAGTAGTAGTAGTATTTTATCGTAATATCGAATGATTGCAGACTGGTAGTGGTGCCACTGCTGACTAACTTGCAGGTCTCTGCGTATAACTGGCTGTAGCCCCACTGGTGAAATGGTTAACTTCAACCTGCAAAGTTTAGGCAGCATGACTGGGGTTTTACTTACCGCTGCTGCAGCTTGCGGCATTGCTCTAGCAATTGCGTACGTAGTTAGGCGGAGGTCAGCTGGAGACAGAAGCAAGTGTAGCAGGTCGAGGCCACCTCCCCAGAAGCCACTCAAGGGACCTGCAGCTCTCAGTTCCATTGAAAAAAGACCCTTTAAGCTGGTGACAAAGAAGAACGTTAGCCATGATACCAGGAAATTTGTGTTTGCACTGCAGTCCAAGAGCCATGTTTTGGGACTACCTGTTGGTGAGTTGCACACACACACACACACACACACAGATATAAAGGTGGGAGGGACTAGCTAGCTGCAGCTCTAGCTGCAAGCGAATAATAGTAATGTGACCTGACCTTGTTATCTGATCACCTGATACAATATCCTATTAATCAACCTTTCACCCTAGAAGTTACTAAACAAAGAGAATAGTTCTTGAGTGGATGTTTTTATTTTCAAGCACATTGAGTAAGAGTATGCACTAATGAATGGACAAGATAACTTGCATGTTAAAACTAACTTCTATGGAATGTAGCTGACATTGTATGTATGGTTGCTATGGTAATGTATGGAAGGGTTACTATGAGTGTGTGGATATGTGGATATATTGCTATCACAGTGTGTATGATGATTGCTATGACAATGTGTGTGTGTGGATATGTTGCTATGACGATGTGTGGACATGTTATGACATTAGGTGTCAGATGAGTAGATTGTGTGTAACATGTGCGTTGATAGATAGGTGTGGTTGTTTTTCCTGACTCCTGGCCTCTCATAATTTCGCACCTGGTAGGATGATGTGGGAATGAGATGTGCGAACTCGTTGTCATCTCTGACTGGGCGGGCAGTGGTGGTGGGACATGCCTAGTGATTGTCTCTGACTGGGCGGGCAGTGGTGGTGGGACATGCCTAGTGATAGTCTCTGACTGGGCGGGCAGTGGTGGTGGGACATGCCTAGTGATTGTCTCTGACTGGGCGGGCAGTGGTGGTGGGACATGCCTAGTGATTGTCTCTGACTGGGCGGGCAGTGGTGGTGGGACATGCCTAGTGATAGTCTCTGACTGGGCGGGCAGTGGTGGTGAGACATGCCTAGTGATAGTCTCTGACTGGGCGGGCAGTGGTGGTGGGACATGCCTAGTGATAGTCTCTGACTGGGCGGGCAGTGGTGGTGGGACATGCCTAGTGATAGTCTCTGACTGGGCGGGCAGTGGTGGTGGGACATGCCTAGTGATTGTCTCTGACTGGGCGGGCAGTGGTGGTGGGACATGCCTAGTGATTGTCTCTGACTGGGCGGGCAGTGGTGGTGGGACATGCCTAGTGATTGTCTCTGACTGGGCGGGCAGTGGTGGTGGGACATGCCTAGTGATAGTCTCTGACTGGGCGGGCAGTGGTGGTGGGACATGCCTAGTGATAGTCTCTGACTGGGCGGGCAGTGGTGGTGGGACATG
>WLWD01000204.1_pt1 | contig 52650 bp, 29 predicted proteins | sample 6712731 | NCBI WGS metagenome assembly WLWD01 (sample SAMN12718690, study PRJNA576275) | sponge metagenome | isolation source: marine sponge | host: Mycale hentscheli | place: New Zealand: South Island, Marlborough, Capsize Point | collected 2014-11-01
GATCATCCATTATTGCTGTTAGTGGTGTAACAACAATGATGATAGAATGCTCCTCTAATTGAAGTAAGGAGTCAAAAACAAAAGGCAAGCAGCCATAGCATAAGCTTTTACCATAGCCTGTAGGTAAAACTCCAAATACATCATTACCTATTTTAATACAATCAAGTGGAAAAAAAAATCGATATCCAACACATAGCAAATTATTTTATATCTTAAATACCTTTGACAAATTCTTTCACAATTTTTATCTGCTTGTCCTTCATACTATCGTAACCCAACTGTCTGGCAGCTGAAGATGCTGCAAATTCTATCTCTAAGTCCATTTCCAAAGCGTACCGACACAAAATCAACACGCGCGTTTTATTTTAAGTCTATCAACCGGACGCTGTGGTGCCGTTAATAATGAACCACAAGCATTTGGAATTTGATAATTGGAGCGCCCTTTTTTGGGGCGCTGTGAACAAGTCATTATATTGCATGTTCCCAGACCCTTTCCTTCCCCCGCGTAGCGGATCAGGGTTGGTAAAGGGTCTGGCCCCGCGAGACTATATGGGAGGTGATCCGTGCCAAAAAGTAACGCCTTTTTTTCGGCATAGTAACTGCTCCCGGCAACTGTTTGAATTGAAAAAGAAGCAACAAAATCAAGTCACGTTATTTAAAATTTTCTTTGTGATATTCTTAATAGTATTTGTAACGCACAATACTTTCACACAACTGAACATACCTACGCCAGACTTACCTTCATGGTTCGTCTAGTGGACAATGAATTTTCAAGTAAATGCTGTTGAGTAGTGCTTATAACTGTGACAAATAGCGTATTAACTTACCACCGCCACTAACACGAATAGAAATGGCGCTCCCATAAGTTTTTGCGTTTTAAGTGCACCCGCAAAACAATTCAAAGCGGTAAGCAATTCAATTTCTAAGGTGATATGGGTAATGGTCGCTAAACCAGAGGATTCTGTTTAGTGAAGTTTGGGACGGGGTCGAACGCCGAGCGAACACAATAATACGGAGGGTCAAAGTACAAAATGACATAGGTACGTCCAAACATTATAAACAAACATCCCCCATTTTCAATAGTGTTACCCCTGTAAGTGTCTCGTTAGCTACACTCGCTCGCCAATAACCACAGAGTCATCCATAGTGTACAGTATACCCTGCAGTTGTGAATTATACATAGGTGAAACAACTAGAGACTAAAAGAACATCAGGATGCTGTAAGAGAGGTGATGAGAAGGTTACAGCCATTGCTGAACATGCTTGGCAGCAACATCACCCCTTTAAATGAAAAGAGGTAAGAGTTGTAGACAGAGCCAGTAATAATCTCGAGTTGAAGATCAAGGAAGCTTTACACATACTTATGACACCTGACAACAACAAGTTGAGAGACATAGGTTTAGAGCTTCCAGGATGCTGGCTGACTTGCACGCAGCATGGACAGCCAGTGGCTGTCCATGCTGCGTGCAAATCACTCTCCAGGATAAAAGAAGCAGTAGGCGTGCCCTCCAGAAATCTTGCAATTTACTTTGTTATTATATCGCCACGGAGAGTTGACTCCTGAAGAGGACTTCCGCAAGAAGTCGAAACGTTGGGTTAAGTTATAATTAAAAATATTGGCTGTTAAAAGAGAAAAAATTCCTATTATTATAATTATTTCAGCGGAGAAAGACTGAACCATATAATTATATTTAGCTATTTAGTTGATGTATTCCTATGAACACAAAGAGAAATATCACATTATTGAAGGAAGTAATTATTATAGATAACTAATTAAACTATAATTGTGGAACTGAGCTGGACTTCAGACCAGCATTATTAATCAAGAGTCCAGCATTCATGGTTGGTATAACTGGAAGATGTGTGAATGTTAAACTTTCTAATTAGATGTAATAAAACTTTTTTTTTATTTAAAAGTAAACATTCTTGAAAAAAAGGACTATAATCTTTAAGCTATCACAAGATAACTTTTTAAACCCAATTAAGTGCATGTAATAAATTCATTGGCAAATTTAGTAATTTTTAAAAAATTACTAACGGTTCTAACTTGTTATAACTTCATGATCACTTTACAATCACAGTGATAAGCATTATATTTTCACTTCAATTTTTGTATATTATGATTATTTATGTACACATTATTTTAGTGTTTATAATATATATATATATTATTGTCAATAATGGTTAAAATTGGGTTTAAAAAGGTAGGAATGTGTGTGTGTCGGTGTGTCAAATTGTGGTTGTAACATCAGTTTCTTTTAATTGAACTAAGAGAACTCCTTTGACCGTGGCGTTGGGCTGGAGAGGTTTAAGAGCAACCCTCTCCAAAAATGTTCTTCACATCACAATTTTGAATAAAGAACTCGTCTTAGATCAAGCTGAAATTCTCTTTAAATTGTCTGGACTTCCAGGAAAAGTTTCAATTGCAATGAATATTAAGCATAGTAGTATAAATAATAGCATTGAATTAATTTATGCAACATCATACAATAAGGGAAGAAATGATGACCTTACCACTAATATTATATTCACTTAAAATTAGTTATACACTTAGTTATAATTGAAAACATTTTTTCTTATAATAGCTAATTGCAATTTTTTTCTTGTAAAGACTTTGATGAGTTTCCAATGCTGATAACGAAATATCAAACAGCATGTCAGTCTTCATCTCCTCTCAAGAACATAGGATTATAGTCTTTAATATATTGGAAATGTGGCAACAATGTGTACTATGACATGTGGCGAAGTATACTTATGCGTATGTAATACAGCATATGGTAAAATAAATATAAGAATGAATTAACTACATCATCATACTGGTATTTAATTATTGAGATCAAGTATATTACATTCTGTATTTCCTGGTTCATTTAATTGAGTTGTGTATCATAATAGAATTGATTCAAATTTTCTACACAATAATTGTTTATGGATGTGCATTAACATGTACTTTATAAACATTAATTTGAGTGATAACAAAGGTTTGTAGTCAGACGACCAAAGATAAATCAGTGTCTTTACCGTGGAAAATAGCATTGAATATTGATAGAAAAATTACAATGAGTAAAGCTTACAAATTATGTAAAAAAATTTTTAATCACAATCACTTTATAATTGGTTCCTCTATTTCTTTGCTTCATAACTTTCTGTCTATGATATTTTTGCATGTTTACAGTCTGGAAGCAACTACTTTCATATTGCCAGTTGAGATTCATTTGATATGTTGCCAAGTTTGAAGGTTATACTTGTGGTCATAAGTGAAAGAATATAGCAAGTAACTGATTAATTTTTTATAATTAATGAAGATAATTAAAGCAAATGTTATAATTAAGCTTGCTAATAAAACCATGTTAATCCTTTCACAGTATCTTGTCTTTCACACTTTTTTGATCATACAACTAAAACTGAGAATACAAGTCAGAATTAGCACAATACTTGAAAATAGTAAACCGAGCTAGTTTATATGTGCCATTGTGTTTTCAGTATGTTATAACTTACTTTCTCTGTAGCACATTTCACACCGATCATGACTTCTTAATAATAAACTCTATACTTTACAATCAAAATATTATCTTAAGGTCACAATTACATTTTTATTGTACCTATTATGTGCATTAAAGCCAATTAGAATTCACCACTTGTATGTGGCTAATAATGACTACTCTTACAACTATTATTATTATAAGCCTTTCAAGCAGCAGCATTTAATTGTCTGATGAACATACTTGAACACACAATCATTGTAGATTAAGTTGATTAATTTGAACATATTGCTTAGATGTTTCTTACCTAGCAAATTACAGATACATATTGTCTCAATCTCCTCATTCCTAACTCTCCTTTCTCTTATCTTCTTGCTCACCATACTCTTTATTCATTGAACGCTCCATTTCTCTATCTCCTCATCTAACACACTTTCTTCATACATCTCCATACTACTTGAAACTCCTTCTTTCTCCACCTCTTGTCCCTTTATATCCATTGTCTCATAATAATACTGCATATTGTATATTGCAAACATAATTGTATATAAATTTATGTTGTATATAGCAAAAAATCTGAATGAAACCCCCTCAATTTATTTCAAGAATCAAGAATTTAACCATTCATACATTTTTTGATCCAGTATTGCCAATATTGCTTAGTTATGCTTTCACAGCATCAACATAATGCAACTGAAACTAATACAAACCCAAAGTACTGTTTGTGTGTTTGACAAACAGCATTTAAGAATGGCGAAATATTTAGGAGAACTTTTGTGATCAAAAAAACTAATTTAAGATCATGCTATAGGAAATAACTGTCTCGACCTCAAGTGCAAAGTTTAAATTGTAATGAACAAGGCCATAGATTGAAAAGCATTGAATTATAGCTCCATGCTACATCTATTGTTTAAGGGAAAAAACTATGATTCAGTTTATACCAATAGCAAAATACTATTTGCAGAATAAGCTATTGTACAATGTCTCTCAGTAATGTGTTGTACTGAAAACTTCACTACATTTTATATGGTAGCTAGTTGTAACTTATTAAAGGAGTTGCTATGTGTTTGTTGAATAAGCTGTCACATTCTTTGCAATTATCATAAACATACAGAGCTACGCATAAATTATATGTAATTATTTAAGATTAGTTTATGCTTCAACTAATTTACATTAGCTAGCTAACCGTACTAACAATGACATAATTGTTTTTCTACTATAAACTTATTATAAACACACCAAATATTTGCTAAATTAACAAAAACAAAGCAAGGTAATTATTGTTATATAAAAAATCAATTATAGTTTTATTGTACACTTTCATACAGTGGAACAGGACTAGACTGTGATACAGTGAAACGATCCTTCTTCTCCACAATGTCATATGACACATTAGTCTCACATCTGATGTCAACCGTTGGTGGAGTAGAAATGACATTAACTACACCATATGATACATTGTTGTCATACTGAAGAGAAACCTAATATTATAATGTAAAAGCATATCACAAGTTACTTTGATTCTCCCCTAATTTTATATGGAAGTTAATTATTTTTAGATAATACAGATATTATTTACGAATAAGGCAAAAATTAAATTAGCTGAATATCAGCTCATTAAAAAATTTTGTCAGAAAACATAAAATTGGAATTGTAACATTTTCTAGTTCTAACACTAAAGTGAATTAGTATAACTCAACCTTTCACTATGATGTATAAAACTATGTACATCAATTTTTTTGCAAATATAAATAAAAAAGTTTCAATAATGCACATAGGCAATGTTTGTAGAACATTATAGATTTCCCGGAACTCCTCAAGACCAAATACTACAATTGAATTTTGAGGACGCATGCGATTAGAAAATTTTTTCTTTTTACATACGTACTTTTGCAGCTTTTGATTTCCTTGCATCAGATCTTCATACAAGTAAATTTTAATAAATTATTATTGATATAAATTTTGTTGGATACTTACTTTCCTTTTGTTGTACACGGAAACTTATCTATTAACAACGACAATCATTGATGTAATAATCCTTGCCATATCATTGTATCTTACCATTTCTGATTAGAATTACAACAATGACAAAAGCGACCAGTATTGCTATGATTATCAAAACAGGCACCAATACTCCAACTGTTACAGATGTAATTAATACGATATTATCATGATTAATTGTTGCTAAACTGACAGTTACAGTTTCAGCACCTACACAAAAACATCAATCATATTAATATTAGTTACCATAATTTTTTTTTTGTATTTCTAACCTGTTACTGGTAAACATAAGGAAATGAAGTGAACATACAATTGTTGCATTGAAATTACATAATCTCCATTGATATCAGTGACAGTGAGGTTATATTTTGTCTTGACATCAATACTCACTACCTCATAATTCTTTCCTATTATAGAACCATTGATATTACTATTAGTTGATGATAATTCATAGGAACATCCACTATTATTACATCCTATGATATAGTCACATGTTATGTTATATATTCCAGTCCTCATTGTAAGACAAATATGAACTCCTACAATGCCATTTGTACCTAATACATGAAAAGATATAAATTATGAACAACTAGCTACTTTTCAAATTTGCATACACTTACAGAATTGCTGAGATTCAGAGAATGCTACTCCTAAACTGTTGTTAGATACAATAGTTAAGTTATAGATTAACCTTATACTTAAACCTGAAATTATGACTGTTGACACTGAGTTCATTGCAACAAGTTCTGATGACAATGTTGGCAGAGTAGCATTTTGACTGTGAAACAAAGCAAACAAATTGTTACCATTTAGTGCACAATCTGACATCTAAATATTAAAGGAAGAATTAAAACTATTTTATATGTATTGACTACCTGTATGCTCAGATTCAATGAGTAGGAGTCCCCCACTCTAAATAACGAATATTCAATATCATTTATAGAAGGCATGTAAGGTAGAGTCTTGTTTACACATGAAGGTGGACTTTGTCCTACTATATTAGTAGCTGTGATACACATGGTAAAGGGATCACATGACCTCACTCCTTCCAGTGTGAAGTTATAGGAGTCAGTATCAGTCACATACTCAGTGATGTCTTTCAATTGACTTGGGCTCAAGAATGTGAGAGTAATGGTGAAATTAACAGATACTGTAGGAATGATTCTATAATCCCATGATGTCATCAATGAATGATCATTCAGAAATATATCCACTAAATTTGGAGGATCTGGAATGCCTATTCAAAATATACAAAAAAAATCATTTTTTTTTTAATATAAAAAAATTCAGGCTTATTTTAAGGAACACTCCAGCCTGGCTAGCTTCCTGTTACTTTTTTTATATCTATTTGTGTGATTATGTTGCGAAATATAATTTGTCTATTTTATTGTAAATCATTAATTGGTTCTATATGGCTATTTTGAAGAGTAAAACGATGTATTTATATCATTGTTTTAGCACCTCTGATGTTTGAAAATTAACATGGAGCATATGCATTGTAGTGAAACATAATCTATGTTTATGTATGTATAACCAAAAGAATTGTCAAGACATTGTTGTAATATCAGGTAACATCTTTGTTCACTGTAATACTATCTCACAATTGCAGAGTTGTTTTTGTTGTTTATGTTTAAAGTATTTTTTTTCCTAGATGCAATAACAAGCATCTTCAAGCAATAGTTCTTCATCAGGAAGAAGAAAAGGAGAGTTTAAGTAATCCAACTCAGTCAAATCAGTGGCATGGACTCTGAAAGCTTGTGGCTTCACGAAATAAGCCAAAAATATTTTGTGCAAATACTCACTAGCTGCATGAAAGCTTACAAGTCGTAAATTCATAGCTTTTATGAGTGTATTGACTACTTGTGGTGAATGACCTGTAAACGTTTCTCGTTCAGTGTGAAATACAAGTTAACGTGAATAATTTTGAAGAATTATTCAGATTTTATAGCGAATCAGAATGCACCACCTGGAACGACATCGGTTCATTTGATGTGGTTTCTTTTTTTTTCTAATTTTGTCTTACTAATTGAAAATTACTTGGCTTAATTCTTGCTGTAAGCTTATAAACATCATATTTATAGGTGCACTTAAATAGCTCACCCAAAATTTATATGGATCTTTATTGGTGTGGTAATGCTTTTTATGATCCATTAAGAGAGACCAGATACGTATTATTAATTGTACAGCATTTTATATTTTTTCTTTACTATATAAGAATAATTAAAAATGCTTACAGCTGTTTATATTGTAACTGACTTTTATATTACAGTTGACATCTGACCTTCTTTAAGTTGTTTAACCCCTACAACATTTAAATGTTACATGTCACAGTGTTGGTGAAGGTATAACAGTTTGATGTATTTCATTGAGCATATTGTACTAGACATTCAGTATTAATGTAGTCAGAGACAATAATATAACATGATCGTGGAATTATAATAATGCTAAATAATAATGCTTAGCTACTATTATATTTTTTTGTATATCACATGACAGCTTATTTTTATTTCAATAGTATATCTAGTGTAAGAACTTACCATATATAGTTACATTTAGAAATTCGTTTATTACTTCACCAGAGCGAGTGTTAATACCAACACATTCTATTGTTATAAAATTAAGGGCTATTTGTGAAGTATTTAGTAAGAGAACAGAAGAACTCCTAGCACTGGTAAGAAACATAACGATTATCCCATCAGCTACTATGCCATCTTCATCTTTAACAAATGGCTGCTCAAATCCTGATATTGTCCATCTCAATAGAATAAATCCGTTGGTAGCATTACAGATTATCCTTGACTCAGTATTAATAGGAAGGACTAAATATTCCATCAAAACAAGTCATTAAAACAAAAAATATAATTACTATCATTAAAGGTCATTAATAAATTATACAGTAGTGAAAATTAATGACTCATGTATTTTGTGAATAGTTAACCACTAAGTCACAATTGCTTTATTGAATTAATATCATTCCAAAAATGAGTTCACAGTAACTTAATTACAATTTTTTGTATCACAACTTTTAAAATATATTTTGATTTATTTGAACTTGAAACAGCAGAATTAAAGTAAAGAGGTATCAAAAGTTTCTCAGTACAGATTGTAAATAAAAAATAGGTTCTTTTAATTTAACTTTATATACAAATTCTTTGTCTAATGTCTCTTTTTAGATACATTTTAAAATCTTAACGAAATATTGATTTAGCTTTGCTTTTATCTCATTCTCTGCATCAAATTAACCGTAAACCAAACCAATGTGAGGATTGTTACCATTTCATTACTATTATACCCCTAAAAGTTCTTAAAGAGCGTACTGCTCAATCCCAAATAACATATTTACCTACTTACATTGTTGCAATGATGAAATGTAAGAACTATAAATTTGATTTTCAAAATGTAACAAAGGGTGTGGGGTACTGTTTCAATACTTACAATAATGTGATAAAAGCATAAAATGTGGTACACATGAAGAAAACCACCTTACTAGCATAGTTGGATTAGGCCACCTACTTTCACCTTTGATTGACTTTAAGTGCTAATTAATATAATTGTTATCATGGATTTAGCATTTATTTTACTTAATGTATACATGGCATATTTATAATAAAAGCAAGTATTATACATAGAAGCATAAAATTTGAATAACATTAATAACTTAAACCATTCTTGAGATATGGTCCTTTATGTGTTAACCATAATAATTATAATACATATTTTGGTCCTTTTGGTGACCACAAATGGTAATGGGTGAACAATAGTGGGGTGTCAGCACAGCTATTTAATTATGAATTTGGTTACAAATGCTCCAAATTTTTGCAACTAGCCAATAGTGTATGTAAAGCTGATTTGTAGCCAATTTGGTTGTAAAGGAACGACTTTTGTTTAATATAGCAGCCTTGTAATCAATTTTTTCATGTTCAAATTTCAATTTTGAGCACAACAAAAACAAAGATTTAAAAGGGTAGTCAGTACTTGCTTTCCTGAAATCTGACGGGGGGCCTGTTTCCAAGGTTATATTGATTGGGTGTCAAGCAAGAGGGGAAATTTAGAAAAATTGTTTTGGCATGAATCTCAAGCCTTCCTACTAGCTCTTCATGATGATTGCAGTTTTCGCTAATCATTACAAGTCATTTTCTGATGTAGCTTACAAGATGAAAATGAAACTCTGCTTGTAAACTGTGTCATATTTAGATAGAAGAGTCATTGTTCAAATGCTGAAGCTTACAGTTCAAATGCTGAAGCTTACAGCGTAAAAAAAGTAGAATATTCCTCTGAGATTTAATCCCAAATTTAAAATTATTGGGTGTGGTCTTACTAAAGTGCTGTAGCCCTTCACTTCCACTCCCTTTAATAATAATTATTTTGGCACGGAGAAATTAATTTGCTTAAAAAGCAGATATAAAACAGATCTAAGAAATTTATAGCAACATGTGATGATTATTAAGTGAGGTGATACTTGGGGATTGGCTCTACTACCTTTTCCTAACAGTTGGGGGTAGAGAAAGACACACGGTAGTCTCTACAAACAAGTCCAGCCAATTTTGCCTGAAGCTGTACAAGAAGGGCTGTGTATTATGTTGCCAATGTTTTTTAAAAACAGTTCCATGAAATGATTATCTGCATTTAGTATTCAGTGTAACAGCCCAAATTATGTTGCAGTAGCTAATGCTGCCATAAAAATGTATATGTAACACAAAGAAAGCTAGTCTGACATGCTCTTTGATATTAGTGAAGATGCATAATTTAGAAAGAAAATTGTTAATTGTGTATCTATAGTGGCCCCTTACTATACAATTGACTACATTAAATTGCTATGGTTAACAGTACAATAAAAAACTAATTATAATTTTTTCCAAGAGCTAGCTTCCTCATTATGCTGATAATCACACTATTCATGCTAGAATATAGAAATAACTTATTATGCTCAAAATCATGCCAGCATAATCTGCCAACCCTAAGTGATTAGGTACACCTGATCATGAAAATAATGAAAATAATTAATGAGAAAAATTGAAAGTATAATGACATTTTAGCTAGTGATGAAAGTAGATTTATATCAACCATGAAGGAAAAAAATTGAACAAACAACAACCACTAAAAATTCTGTCCAAAAATAATAAATGATGAACTTTTTCAGCTTTGGTATGCTACGAACTTGGTCCACCATATTGTATAAGGACACCGGTAGTAAAAATTCTGACTCAGCATATCAATAAAATTAATAGAGGCACATTCAAATGAAGATCGAAACTATTGTTGGAGTACAAGGAAAAATAACGAGGAACTAAAAGTGATTGCTATTATAATTATATTCCCAATTATAGGTAAGAAATACAGTAGCTTAATTAAGGGCACATTCTGAAAAAAGAAGGGCTTATACAACACCAGGTCGAGCCCTCCCCTAAATCTGCCCATGCTCATCACCATCACTATCACTATCATTACTCTATTTTATTTTTAGGTATTCAAGTGAGGAGGACACAACTTCACCAGAAGTTGGAATTTATTTTTGAGAAATACTGCTGTGACATTTGCTTTTCTCATGATAGAATATTAGGCATATATAAAAACCAGTGGTGTACCATAGCACATAAACTAGTATGCAGGACACACCCATTTATTAATCCTTGTACACATGGTTCAGTGTGCAGTACAGTTTTGACATGCAATCACTTGATGTGTTTTGCACACTAATTCTGTTATTGTGTTAAAATTAAAAGGCATATGTGACTTCAAGCACACCCTAATTTTATAACTACTTAGATGTAATAATAACATCAACAGTAAGTAAGTTACCAATTTTTTTTTATTATCAATGGACAGAAATAGCCTACTTTTCTAATAATTTTGCCATGGCACATTTTTATGTTATTTATAGTATGAAGGAGTGATGCAGAGTCCGATATGTGAAGCTAATTGCACTGCTCATACTGTAAGATATTTTGTTATTTGTAAGACATGTACATATGTTATAAGCATGTCTAGGGAAGGATACACCATGTAGTGATTGTAGTTATGTGAACTGTAAACTACTGTAAGGCATAAGTAAGTGAGATTTTTCATCAGCCAAAATACAATGCTTCTCTTCCGCCATGGATAGAGGACTGTTGAGTATTTGCTAGTTTCACCTTTACTATTATTACTCAAATGTTCATAAAGTAAATGTAAATATAAATCAAGAAACAATCACATGTATGCAACATCTGAAAATTTTTAATGACACACAACTCAATTAAAACAAATACATGTAATCACAATAATTAAACAGTCTTTTAATTGTAATAGTATGATGATATATCTATTTAACACATGATACTCCAGGCACATAAAATTTGTTTACACACCAATTGGTTAGTTTTTCACCATATATTAGCATAAGTAGCTATACTTTGGTGACAAAAATGTTTTAACAAATCATTTTTTTATAACAGAAAAACTTTCAATATGATGTTTACAGTACATATAAAACTTTTTGTAGAAGTAAAAACTAACACAAAAGCTTGGCTTTCTTTATATAATATTTTTCTACAAGTGATTACAGCTATTTCACCATATGTCTTGAAAAGAGCCCCTCCCCCCCCCCCCCCCCCCCACTAAGAAATCCTAGATCCGCCCCTGAATAACCTCAGGAGAAAGTGAAGTCTCTGGAGGTCATGCTAGACCTCCAAAACAATTTAACAAAAGCTATTAGTTAAATGATTCATAATGATATATAAACTGTATACATTCTTAACCTGCACAAGCAACAATTAAAACTGCTAGTTATATAAAATATCTTGTTTTTCTAAGGTAATATCTTAATAAGTAAATTTCCTACTTAGCTAAGGCAGAGCTAAACAATAAAATGAAATTGCTAGCTACATTAACACACAATGAAAATGAGCTCTAATAATACTAACCACTACCATAAGATAATACCTTCACCTAAGTTGTCTTTGTTTAAACATACTACATTATTAAATTTTACCAAACGAAACTGCAAAATTCCTGACTCAGCACATTAGGAATAGATGGAGTGGGTTATTAAGAAAGCGACCGGACCGAAAGTCATTAGGAATGAAAAAGGGGGCTCACTCATTTGAAAGGGGGCTCGTTTTGAAAAATGGGCTCACATTCAAGGGATTTCGTATGTCACTAGTTAAGCGTCTCTAGATTTGCCCCTGTAACTAGCATAGCTAGTACAGTGATGAAGCAACACGTTGTGTTTTCCTAGTAAATATTCATTTTTTTGGCGTACTAACTCCGATAAAAAAATAGCTAGCTAGAGCAAATAGTAAAATATCGAGACCATAAAAATAGCGAGTTAAACATCACATTGTATAGCCTGAACAATCTAAAATTAGTTATCTCATAGTTAAGTATGATCACTTACCTTGTTCTCCAGTTTCCCTGATCGTCAAACTGAAGCTGAGAGCCAGAAAAAGTAGCACCAACATCATTTATTGTTAGTAGTCATACGAAAAGGACAAGATTAAAGAGCTATTAAAATCACGGCACTTGTGACGGCCTGGCAATGCAATATAATGACAAGCTACGTGCCACTGTAAAAGAAGTGGGCTACGCCAATACGCAGGTAATTTCCCCACCCCTATACCTCAGCCTAAAATGTGTTCCTAATTGCTGGGAAACTGGAAAAACATTTAATGTGGGTTGTGATTTTATGAAATACTTAGTTATCATGAAGTTGAAGGAGGCCATATGACACAATCATTACTGGATATTATTTTAATATTATTTTAATTATATATCGTATAATGTATTATAGTGGAATATATTTATGAGTGTTTAGGTAAGTAGTATCAATGGTTCTACAATAGGAAATTGTTATGAATTTAGTGAGTGTTAACAGTATGACTAGACTGACATTATGGGAGAGTGTGTGGTTACTTGTTCACTATATTTTTTTGTATTATAAGTCAGACTGATATATCATGTTGTGAATGGAGCTACTACTATAAATTCAACAATAATAAGTCTAATTAATACCGTACCTAATATTATAATTATGGCAGCAAATCTGGTGGGCTCTTTATATGTTAAACAATGGTGGCATTATAATAAAATAAAAGAAGTCTTTTTTTATTTCAATACATTCAATTGTATGAAGACATAATGATGTAAGGGAAGTGATGCAGAATTTCTGGTAGTTTACCAGCACTGCTTATATATATTGTATATTGTCACTGGAAGGGGTGGAGCTAGAGCTTTAAAACTCTGAAATTGCACTTTGTGGCTTCCAACAACCCCAAATCAGTTTAATTTCAACTGAAACTCCTCCCACTCCAATTTTATGTAGCCCCACCATTATTGCCACATTTGAAATATTTACAGCAGGAACTATAATATATATAAAGTATTATATTATATAATTAATATATTATATATGTACATAACTAAATGGAAAAAAATCTTGCCACTACGTGTTTACAGACAATAAAAAATAATAATACATTGCTATTAGTTGATGATTATTGTAAAATTATTTGTACGAAAAATTTTAAAATCTTGTAAAAACTAAGATTTATGAGGTAGTGAGTATTGATGTAAACACAGAATATAACCTCACTGTCACTGATATCAATGGATATGATGTGATCTCAATACAACAATTGTTCTACTCATGCTTTACCAGTAACAGATCAGGATTACAAGAAAATTAATTGTGATATATAATTATTATTCTTGTGAGCAATCGTTATTGTAGGTGACTATTATTACAACTGTCAGTTCGGCAATAATTGATTTTGATTATATTTACATGTAACCGTTGTGTCAGTTTTGATAATAGTAGTAACGCTGGTGGCCGGTATAACAACAATGTATCCCATAGTGTAAAAATATCATTTCTACTCCACTAATTGATGACTTCATCTGTGAGAATAATTACCATATGACATTGTGGAGAAAACAGATCATTACTGTATTACAGTCTAGTCTCCTATTATGAAAGTATACAATAGAACTACGGCAGACCTTTTGTCCACTTTCTTTGTATTTGTTAATTTATCGTAATCAGACATCATTTACAGTAAATTTCTAATACAGGAACAAAAATCACTATTTATTTATTATTATTATTGTTAATTTAGTTAATCAAATTTGTTGAAGCATAAAGTAAGCTTTGATATGTTATGACATTTAAATTTTTGCTTAGCTCCAGTATATTTACGATAATGACAAAGAATGTGACTGCTCGTTTAACAAACATACAGCAAATTCTATTCAATGTATAGACTAGGTTCATTACAATCTAAACTCTGCGCTTAGATTGAGGCAATGAATTCCGGTATGATCTTCAATGAGTTTCTTTACAATAAGAAATAATTCTCCAAAATAATTCTCTAGTCTTAAATTTTTTTGTACTATTTTAAAACAATAACCAAGCATATACACTGTAGTGTTTGTATTTATAATTGAATTGTGTATGTTGATGCTGTGAAAGCATAAACTAAGCAATATTGGGAATACATGGATCATAAAATTTATGTCAGTGCTTTAATTCTTTATTCTTGAATAAGTTGGTGAGCAAGAAGATAAGAGAAAGGAGAGTTATTGATGAGGAGAAGAGGCAAAGGGAGACGAAGTAGGAGTCAGGTACTGTATATGGCATATAAATATATCTGTGATTTGCTAGGTGAGAAAAATCTAAGCGATATGCTAAAATTCATCAACTTATCTACGATGATTGAGTTATCAAGTATGTTTATCAAACAACTAAATGTTGATACTTGCAATACTTAGTCAATGACATATGTTCTAATTATAATAGAAATGTTATTGTAATCCCATGATTTTTATTTTGATTGGAAAGTACATAGGTTTTCCTGTATAAGAAGACTTATGAATCCTGTCAAATGTGCTGCAGAGGAAATAAACTTGTAACATACTAGAGCACAATGACAACATGAACTAGCTCACTTAACTATTTCATTTGTTGTGCTTTGTTATAAATAATAACTTTAATTCTCAGTTTTAGTTGTACGTTAAAATAAGTGAATGACAAGATAGTCTGAATTTAATAAGGCAGTTTTATTAGTAAGATCATTTATGACATTATTGCTTTAACTATGCTTAATCCTAAGAAAGCTAATGTGTTAGTGGTGAAGACCACTGATATTTCATCTCCAGCCACACAAGCCTGGCCAGAAAGAAACATACCCATTTTTCCCCTTTGTTTGCAGTAGGCGGCCCACTACCACTCCTAGTCCAATTCTGTCGAGATTGCCTCTGGTGGCAGTATCTACTGGGTAGCAGTTGTTTCGCAATTAACACGGGGACAGCCTTCGCAACATTACTGATTATATTCTTTCACTTATGACAACAAGCATAACCTGCAAACATTTTACTTAGCATGTAAATTGAATTTACAGCTGACAAATGAAAGTAGTTACTTCCAGACTGTAAAAAAAATGCAATAATAACATTAGATAGTAAGTTATGGAGCAATTTTCAATCAAAGAACAGCAGAAACAGAGGAGTTCCTTGTCATGTAAAGAAAATATGTTTTGAGGCAAAGTCAGTTAAGTGATGCTGATTGTCATGGTTAAACTCTTTAATAGTAGTGCTTATGTAATGTATTATTTGCAATAGGCAATACTTTACTTATTGTGATTTTTTTATTAATTAATATGCAACAATATTTTTACATGGCTAAGGAACTGATTTATCTTAGGTTCTCCGACAACAAAACCTTTGCTACCACTCAAATGTTTATAAAGTAAATGTATATAAATGTAAATCAATATACAATTATTGTGTACAACATGTGAGTCAATCCTGAAATGACACATAACTAATGTTGAATAAGGAATGATAAGAAAGTGTATGAAACAGGAAGTACAGGATGTAATAAACATGATCAAAATAATTAAATACTAGTTGTATTATGATATGGTATAGACACAAGACACAGGCACACAAAAGGTGGTGGTATATAAATTAAATATTGATATTAGTATTTTTACCATACGTTGTTAGGCATAAGCATAAAGTGTACTTGAGGGTCTAAATTATTGTTAACTGACCAAGAATTGCTTATTCAAGAAAAAACATTCAATATGATGTGAACAATGCATAGCTACAAACATTTTTGGGGGGAAGGGAAGATTAACATCATGTATAGTTTATACAAGCTAACTTAGATAGCATGTTTGTAGATTTGAGATACCATAGACATTTGACTCACTTACTCCGGGATTATTCTGGGGTCATCAGTGTCATGAAAGATAAATTGTGTGACCTCAATGTATTTATAATTAAATTTTCACCATAGAAATAGCAAAATGTACCCATAGTTGAACTTCATCATCATCATGACTGTCATCTCGCTCATAGTGTAAGTTCATTTACATATGAGGAGCAAACAACACACTGAAGTAAACTTTGGGAAGCTATAATGTTTACAAAACTTGTAAAATTTAACCAAACAGTGCACTAATAGTTTGTGTTTTTTGAGTTAATGTAAAATATTCTATTTCATTGTGTTTGATATAAAGTTGCAATAACATTTTTTTATAAGTTCCACAGCATCTGATTGAAACTTAGGAAGTTATTATGAGGGAAATGATATCATAGCAACTGTGTAATATTGATCTATGGCAATGAGAAATAGAAAGAAATATTAACCCACTCACTGATGTTACTGCTGTGCTTATTATTTAATAGTGAAGCAGATATTTTATCAAATAATATCACTGCTACTCCATAAATATTGGACTGTTGATCATATTATTATATCATTCAGTATTTCATTATCACTTTGATAATAACAAAAATTCACTACATCAATACTATTGATGTAGTGAATTTTCGTTTGTTATCAATAATATTACTTTTTTGTGTAATGACAATTATAGTATAGATGAAAAAAAAAGGAGCAGTGTAGATGTTTACACAGTAATTATTTTATCGGACATAAAAATAGCGGGGACTCAGGCAATAACAAAATACATTTATTCAAAGGAAACATTACATGTACTGATTTTATGCAGTGTCTAATACTTTTTTTAAATATTTGTATTATAATAAGCTTGACAGAACATTAATGTTTTCTTACAACAAGCTATAATAGTCTCCACTTTGACTAATAGATAATATGATAAACTGTACATTGCATTATAATAACATGCTTACAATCCATTGCACAATATTATAAAATGATGACACACAATCCAATAGTGTATTATTGGGTAAGTCAGTCTTGTTGACACATTGTAAACTGTCATACTGACTTCATGAATACTCTATTGCTGTGGTCAATACAGCATAAATTATCTGTATTAAATGATTTTGGTGTCACAAACTTGAAGTAGGAGATTATTCACATGATTTTACCCTAATTTTGTCCTATAATTGCGTATAATGGCAGTTCTTTTATTAATAGCTTCCTATCTAGGTCCTATTAGCTTGGAAACCATAATGTCCAAGCATTAGAGGGTCAAAAACTTCATACTTTTTATATTAGTCATTTACTTTGAGACTTGCTTCTTTGGCTAGGTCCACCCAACAATGCTATAATAATTTCCTCGTCAGTTCAAGTTTTAACTTAATTTTGATATATCCACACTGTAAACCAAAAGGTGTGTAGTTCACACCAAATTAAGCGTGAATCACTTGTAACAATAGTCACACCAAAATGTGGTGTGATGCGCACACCTCATCGTTTGGGTGTGAAATACACACCAAATTTAGCGTGAATTTTCACCACAGTCACTATGAACTCATACTTACATTAACGCTGAATTATTTTAAGTTACATTGATTCTAGTAATACATATCAACATTTTTTTTCCAAAAAGAGATTGGTATAATCCCAGATCTCATTAATCAGACGACTAAAGTCTTACTCAACTCTCTTATCTAGCACACAAGTGTACAAAACATTTATAAGGTAGATTACAATGATAATAGCATTGGTTTTTGCCTGCACATGAATATAATTAATGTTCGGTAAAGGGTCCATGCTATTCCATTGAGTGTGAATTTCACACTAAGTGTGCATTCACACTAGGAAGAAAGTGTGAAGGACACACCATGCATAGGTGGTGGGCATTCACACCACCAGTTTGGTGTGAATTTAGTGGGTTTTCACGCTATAATTTTTACAGTGCAAATAAAGATAATGAGTGAGAATGTTTCAATCAAAGAGTCAGAACTCATGACTGTCCCTGGTCAGCCCTTTTATAGACTGCCAATGGGATCACAAGAAAACAGAATAAGATTAAAAACTGACCAATCACAGAGATGATAATGAATTATTAAAGTAACCAATCAAATGAGAGAACAAACATTCACACAAATTGTAACAAGTAACCTAGGCAACATAAAAATGATACATAAAATACAGCTGCTACTACAACTATTGAAACTAACACACAAACAACATACAAACATTCATACAGAATAAAATGTCTGGCAATAAGTTTTTTTATTCAACTGACTACATAGATTGTTGGATAAATTGTTCATGTATTTAAGCATTATAAATTGAGTCTTCAGCATGATAATTAATTATTAATAATCTATTCCTTGTTTATACATTATATTTATGTTGAAGTGGTCACAATTGTAAACGGAAGAAAGCTAGATGAGGCTAATGGATTATTTACACATTGTTTATTAAAAACTAATGGAATTGGCTTTGGCCATAATCTAAGAACGATTTCAATCTCGTGTTGAGGTCTCCATATGTGACAATTGAATGTGAATCTCATGTAGCTAAAGGAAACTGATTGTTTATACATTGATTGTGGAGCATGTTTATATCATGGGATGTAATGGTGATGTATAATTGGCTAATGGCTTGAATTTGTGTTAAATCATGTTTTGTAAATATATACTCTTTAAATTCAAGATATGGGGACAGAATGCTTAAATGGTATTGGAATTGTCATGCTTTCTTAAGTAATTAGAGTGCGAGGGCTTGTGGCATAAAGGACTCTCTGAATAAACCATAAGTTCACAAAAACAAATTTTGTCTAACTTGATTATAATAATAGTTATATTTATGAGTTGAGGTTGTGTTGAAATTTTAGAACATAGCTTATTCAAACTACACATAACTAAACCTCTAATTCCGATAGCCTGATATTAAGAAGTGTCAAGTTTAACCAAAATTTAGAATACAAGTCATTCTGACTAGATTCTATGAAATAGTGTTTCTGACAGTACTTCAAGTTCATACACTGCCTTCATATGGGAGCTATCTTGCTACTTAACTTAAGGTGGCCAAATGTTCCTGGAAGTCAAGAATCCCCACAGGAATTATTCCATGTAATGAACTTTGTTCAAGGCCTTGCAATAATCTAAAATTTCTTACCTCACACTATCTATATATTTTATCCATGTAGCTATTATTAGTCACTTTAGCTATTGCTAAAACTGCAAAGGAAGTAGGTGGGGGAAGTTAATTTAAAACTGTCTCTGTGACCAAAAAAAAAAATCGTCGCCCACTTATTGGGCCAGTTTTGTTTTAGCTAATTTTGATTTTAGCCACCGTTGACTAAGAAGTACGCAGCCAACCGTCTACTGGAGAGATCAGTCTACAGCGCTGCTGTTACCCTAAGTTGGGCAGCTATGTTTGTTCTACTTCTTCTGACGCTCTTGTTCAGTTTCGTGATCAAGGAGAGTGAAGCACAAGGTAAAAGAGACTAACTATTACCAAACAGTGTTGTCCTATTAGATATTCAAGCTTATAGAGTAGGTATAGCAATTATTGAGTTGTGTTTACGTGCATACTGTCTTGCAATTCACTCTTTGTTACAAAGGTTGTGAATAGTGTTGTTTTTAACATTGCCCACTACTGATTTTTCCAGGTTCATTATTCTGAATGAAAAAAAATCACTTATTCCAGCAGCTTTGCTATTACCTAGCAGGCAAAAGCTTTCACCATTGCCCTGGTACACGGCGAATCTCATTCAGCCATAAAGCTAGACAAGTTTATTATAAAGACAATCTTCCTCAGATTTTGTTGGGCAATTGTAGGTTCTGGTCTGTTATTGTGTCCTTTCCAGAAATCCACAAATGATATTTTATGCCCCTGCCTCTGTCAAGCCAAAATAAAAAAAAAGTAGCACAATAAAAGGACTTAATCGTTATTCTGAGTATGTTATATCTAAGTCAATGATTAATTGTCAGTCAATCTCCAAAATCAGAGTTTAATGGACAACACTTACCATGACATTATAAGAAATTAAACAGGAAAACAATTTTTAACTAACAGTAGACATTTTATGTATTAGACTGTCTTAAAACTAATCTATGTTATTTATTGATTGTTCTGTGTCAATTCCACCTATTAATTTGCTATTATTTTTTATAATTTTTAAATAGATTAAATAATATAGAGACTTAGCTACCACTGCAGAGTAAATTCTTCGTGAAAATATTGTGGCCCGATATGCTAAGAATAACAAATTGCTGTTAAGGGGCTAGTGAAGTTTTCTTATCATGCTGCATGCAAGCACATACAATTGCATGTCAACAAGCTAACTGCACCTGTGGAGAGGTTGATGGTTTTTCCTAGTGTAAAGTTTTACAATGAATATTAATTATTTATTAGGTATCAATGATTAATAAATTTCTATTTTTCTATGCGCATGTGTTACTTTATTGGCTACAAAAAAATGTCTGGAGTCACGTGATGTCAGTTTGCCTACTAAATTTCACAAGTACTTCCCAGAAGTACTAATATGTTTGGGAAGTACTTACAAAATATACTTCTTATACGAAAGTACTTCTGAGAAGTACTAATTTCGAAAGCACTTCTGGGAAGTACTACCAAGGAGTACGTACGGTATGTGCGTAAGTATTTTTGATACTGTTATTGCTGAGTGACACCGGAATAGAACTCTGACCGAATACTCCACTGGAGTCTTTCCCGTGGAACAGGACTCTAGTTCCTGGCTTAATGAAAACCAACAATAATCGAAGGCAAACGGGCTCAGAGATTCGGAGTGACGCGGCAACGTGAGACACTGTCCAATGAAGCAATTCCAATTAACTGCTAAGTTTCAAGAACTTCCCAGAGTAGGGAACAGTCAAACTAGTATGCCATGCTACTTGTCCAAATATTTTTTCTTCATTATGTTCAGTAATTATTGTCAAGGTGAGCCAAGTATTTGGTTTTGGTCAGGGTAGTCAGGTAACCAGCAGAATAAACGGAAACTATCTATTGCCGTCTGAATTGTTGCTGGTAAACAGCCTGATGAGGGAGAAAAACATCACCATAGTATTGAAACATTATATACATTTGGCTATAATGGGAGCAGGAAAATTATATCTAAACATATGCCACTAATGTGACAGAGTCAAACCTAAGGATAGACTTTAAAACTATTTGACCTCAAGCTTTTAACAAGCACTCAATAAAGTGGCAAAAATAAATATTATTTACTTGCTATGTTCACTACTCAACTACTTGTGATGCCTAATACATGGAATACAAATACAACAATCGTGTCAACCATCAAACTATAAGACCCGCAGTGAGAATTATTGATTAATTATGGTGTTCTCAATAGCACTGATGGCGAGATAGTTAGCTAGCCAAACAGAATTTTATGCAGTATAGAGATCATTAGGATACTTAGTGGCTTTAAGATTATAGACTGTTGTTGTTGGTTAGATTTCTTTCTTTTCGAGGTACGTATAGAATATACTGGTACATCAATTAGCTTGGTAATTCACTATGCTTACTGAAGCATAGTATAATAATGGCAAGCACACTAGGGGTGTACTCCTAAAAGAAATAATATATAGTTGAACCATAAATTTGCAGCTAAAAATGTTTTAATTACTATTAATAGTTATCATCAATCCGAATGGACCAACTTATGTACCTATCAACACTTCACTAAATATCACGTGCCACTATGAAGGAGAAGTTATATCTGGTTGGTCTATAGCAATAAATAATGGTAGTGCAACACTTATTAGTCTTATAAAAGCGGAAGTATCAAATATTTCTGGTGTTACTGGAAGATATTTAAATGGAATTATGTCTACATTTGTTATATCAGTTAATATCTCACAAAGTTCTATGCTAGAAATAACATGCATCGGTATTGACAGCACATCAATACGTGATGAGAGAACAACTCACATACTGTTTTATGGTAAGTCCATATTTATGGGTATTAGACTATTTCATTGTTATATTGTTTTGCTGGTATATGAGACAATGTGAGTTAGACTACTTGGTTATGCATGCCTTGTTTAAGTATACCATACATGTATAATGACAGTACTTCAATTGTCCTTCTTGTTTACATAACCACAATGCAACACAAACCACATTACTAGCCCAATCAGTTTGGTAGACTGTTTTAGCCATTTATGCCATTTATACTTCTGACAAGCAACGAGTATTGTTTGCAGGTATGCTATTAGTTCTGGCACACTATTTTGTCGCTTGATACTCTTCTAATGATGCTACTCAAGTCAAAAAAGTTGAATCCCAGAATGAGAAAAAAGTCGTTAGAATACCAATAAGTATATGTTGGGGCGAGCGAATGAAGTGAGCGAGATATTATCTGGGTATGTATACATATGTCGTCATTTTACTTGGACCCTCTTGTTTTTGTGTTTGTTTCGTGGTCGACTCCTTCCCTTAGTCCACTAAACAGAAGACTTTGGTGATCGATCTTTACCCGTATCATCAAAGGAAATTTAATTTTAATTATGTAATTGTTTACCCCTTTCAATTAGGCTATTTCTGTTCTTGGATGCATATGCTCACTGAAGTTCATTTTCTATTTGATTAGAGAGGTGGTAAATGGTTATTGTATTGTTTGTCATAGCTATGCATGCAACAGTATTAATGTCCAATAATCCAAGTCATAAAAGAAATATATTGTTATTATTTTGTGTTGGTAAATCCAATGAATAGGTGTGTGTATGTGTGTGTGCTGGTCATTTAGATAGTCAAAATGGCTTATTAACCCTTAGTGCACATGGGCGAGATATCTGTCTGTATGCCTGTCTCTTATGCTCTGATTTTGGAGAGTATTTACAATTATCACTTGATTTAAGTACTCAGAACCCTAACCCTAACCCTAGCCCTAGCCCTAGCCCTAGCCCTAGCCCTAGCCCTAGCCCTAGCCCTAGCCCTAGCCCTAGCCAAGTATTACCTTTTGTGGATAACGCCCCCTATTATCAAATCACGATCACTTGAGCTTCTTCTATAAGGTTAAATATTACCATGATATTTGAATTACTTGTGTACAATGGTTCGCTTGCCATTTGTACACAAGCATATCACTAGTAAATAAGTAAACGCGGAATTAAAATGTGTAACTTTTTTGGTTTCTAATCAAATGAGACTTCTCAAGGTGTAATAATAACTATTGTTACTAATAAAGATTATATTATTATGTTATAATTGTATATTGAATAATTTACTTTTTTACTATAGTCGTGTATATAATGTTGTTGCTGCCACTGTAGTTGTTGCTGTTCTTGTTCTCCTTGAGCCAGACTAGTAAAAACCCTACTATTAGTTCAAAATAAAGAATGTGATAACTAAATATTGTAATTTTTAATAGCAACATGAACTAAAAATCATATCCAGGTTTGGTCATTGATATGACAACTGTATGATTCCATTATTTAACAATTACAAATCTTAATGTCAAATTTACATTAAAAAATAAAACACTAACGTCATAATAATATATTAAAACCTGGTATGCCGTAACCTGTATTAATAAAAGTATTAGCAGTTTTCATGAATATTTATATTATGTCAGGCATTCCAGCTCCACCAACTTTACTTAGTATATTTATAGAAGACAATTTTCTGATGACATCATGGGATTATAGAATCATTCCTACAGTATCTGTTAATTTCACTATTACTCTCACATTCTTGAGTCCAAGTCAATTGAAAGACATCACTGAGTATGTGACTGATACTGACTCCTATAACTTCACACTGGAAGGAGTGAGGTCATGTGATCCCTTTACCATGTCTATCACAGCTACTAATATAGCAGGACAAAGTCCACCTTCATGTGAAAGCAGGGCTCTACCTTACATACCTCCTACAAATGATATTGAATATTTATTATTTAGAGTGGGGGACTCCTACTCATTAAATCTGACTATACAGGTAGTTATATATAATATTATACAATAGTAGCTAATTGTATTTTCTCTGTTAATATTTAGATGTCTGATTGTCCACTAGATAGTAATAATTTGTTGTTTGCTTTGCTTCAAAGTCAAAATACCACTCTGCCCACATTGCAATCACAATTTATTGTATCTAACTTGGTGTCGACAGTTATAATTCCGGGATTAAGCATAAAATCAGTTTACAATTTAACTACTATATCAAACAACAGCTTAGGAATAGCATTCTCTGAATCTCAGCAATTTTGTGAGTTAATAAAAATTTGCTCAATTTAGAATGTCATTTTGAATAATTATTCTGCATTAGGTATAAATGACATCGAAGGAGTTAATATTTGTTCTACAATGAGGACTGGAATATATAACATATCATGTGACTATATCATAGGATGTAATTATAGTGGATGCTCCTATGAATTATCATCAACTAATAGTAATATCAATGGTTCTATAAGAGGAAAGAATTATGAGTTAGTAAATATTGATGTACATACACAATATAACGTCACTGTCACTGATATCAATGGTGATGATGTGATTTCAATGCAACAATTGTATGTTCACTTCATTTTTTTATGTTCATCAGTAACAGGTTAGGAAGACAAAAACATTGTTGTGGTAATTACTATTCATACTATCAATGTTTTTACGTAGGTGCCGAAACTACAACTTTAAGTTTAGCAATAATTGATTATAATAACATATTGATTACATCTGTAACAATTGGAGTATTGGTACCCGTTTTGATGATAATAGTAATATTAGTGGCTTTTGTCACATTTGTACTTTTCATCAGAAATGGTAAGATACAATGATATGGCGAGGATTATTACATGAATGATTGTATTGTCAATAGATAAGTTTCCATGTAGATCAAGAAGAAAGTAAGTATCCAAAAATGTCACATGTCAATAATTTATTAAAATTTACTTGTATGAAGATCTGATGCAAGGAAAACAAAAGCTGCAGATGTACGTATGTAAAAAAAGAAAATATTTTAGCTACACATGTCAATAAAATACAATTTTTGAATTTGATCTTATAGAGTTCTATAATATTTGTGGTATTCTACAAGCAATGTTTATGTATATTATTGAAAAAACATGTTAAAATACATTACAGAAGGTGAGAAAATAATAATACATAATTGTGTGATATGCTTTCACATTATATTTAGATTTCTCTTCAGTATGACAACAATGTATCATATGGTGTAGTTAATGTCGTATCTACTCCACCAACTGATGACTTCACATGTGAGACTAATCTGTCATATGACATTGTGGAGAAGAAAGATCATTCCACTGTATCACAGTCTAGTCCAGTTCCACTTTATGAAAGCGTACAATAGAACTAAGTTATATCTTCATGAAAATGATACACTTACATATTTTGTAATAATTTATCATTAATATTTTTTTTATGGTAAGTTTATAATACTTGGACAAAAATCACAATTTATTGTAATTATTATTGTTAGTTTACCAATGAAAATTTGTAGCAGCTTAAACTAAGCTTAAGTATATAATTTATTATGATGTTGAGTTTCTGCATCTTCTTTTTATGTTAATAACAATGAGTGTGACTGCTTTTATTGAACCAGCAATCCTTAAATTATTGTAGATCTTGGAAAATTTGTATATATTTATCCCTACATGAATATTCTCCAGTGATCTGTTTTGGAGATTCATCATGCTGTTTATATAATAGAAAAATAACTTTCAATATAGCTAAACATGTATACTGTAATATGCTTTTGTCACAAGTAACAACTAGCTACATATACGATGTGATGATGTTCTTGGTATGACCTACTTGGCTGAACTCATTACTAAGGGACAATGTAGATAGTAAACTGTAAATTGTATTTTGCTATTGGTGTAAACTAATCATATGTGTGTAAGAAATAATACAGTAACAGGAAATACAGGAGGTAATACATAATCTTAATAATTAAATACCAGTATAATAATTGAATAGACATAAGACACCATCAGAACATAAACAGTTGCTTTGATTATAGTATTTTACAAAATGTTGTATTACATAAGAATAACTATACTTCAGTGTCTATATAAATTATTGTTAACTGACCAAGCATTCTTTATTCAAGAAGAAAACTTTCAATATGATGTGAACAATGCATACAAAACTTATTAGAGAAGGGAAATCTTACTTCTTGGCTTTCTTTATACACACCAAATTTTAGGTTCACTTCATTAGTATTTATTACAGAAGAATATTTAAGTCTATAATGAAATTGAAGTCCTGCTAGCCACTTACCTGTCTTACATCGGAATGTTAATCATGGAACTCATAAAAATGAAATAATAAGAGCTATGTAAGCAAAAGAATTGACATTAAATAACTATGAAATGAATTATTATTTATGTCATGAAGGAAGAATTTTGTGACCTTAATGTATTTATAATGAAATTTTCACCATAGAAATAGTTAAATGTACGCATTATTGAACTTTTATATCTATTATGGTAACTGTCATGTCACTCATAATACACTATGCTACTTCATTAACGTACAAGGAGTAAGCACCACGCTTTACTAAAGTAAAACTTTGGGAAGCTGTCATGTTTACCAAATTGTAAAATTTAGCAAAACAGTGTACTAAAATTTGTGTTATCAAGTTAAAGTATCATATTCTATTTCATTGTGTTCTATAAAGTTTATAAAAACCTTATATAATTTTAATCACTTATCATTATCATTTCTCACTGTTCTATTTCTATCTGTAATTCATCATAACTGTGAAGTTAATAAAATAATTAATGACTACAATTAATGATTTCTTACTATAGACCGACTATTATTAACTATCATCAAGTTAACTTGTTTTTACAACAGTAGTTGTATATGTAAAACTAATTGCATGAATCAGAATGTGATAAGGCCTATTATTTCACAAAAACAAATTAAAACTAAGCTAGGCCAGCTGCATTTTATTAGCTTAACAGAAAATACAGCGTGAGGTAAAACTGTGCGATAATGTGAGTGATTGTGTACCTAAAAAATAGCATTTTAAAGATGTATAGCATGGAATAATATTTATATTGTTGTATATTTAACTTGGTAAAGAACCGAAATTGTTGCCTGTTATTCAAGATTTAGTATGCTGCTATCTTTTTTTTATTTTGCAGACAAAATGATATCAAAGTAACAATTGCACAATTATTTTTTTTAAACTTCACTGATGAGTGATTAACAGCTATATATTGAACATGACATGTTTACTAACAAAAGATATAATGATTTTTCATTCAGTACTATTCACATTGATAAACTTATAGCATGTTTACATTTACATTTGTACATATTCTTTATATTGTCTGATAATACACAACCAAATATGTATTATCGGGATAGTCAGTCTAGTTGTAAACTATCGTCCTGACATAATGTACACAATCTTCAAGTGGTCAATACACCATAAATTAGCTTTCATTGAAATACAGCAATCTTACTCCCGTATCTCTTGCTTTCTGTGTTGATGTCTCATTACAGTTTTTGTTTTGATAGCTACCTATCCAGGTCCTACCAAATAGTGACCATGCCACTACTTTTTCATATACCACAATAGGATAAGGTGAAATAAATATACACCAAATATGAGCATACAGAATTGAATAAGGATAAAAATAGCTGTTAAAGTATCTCTCAGAGTGTTCTTGTATAAAAGTTTTGTACAGCTAGTTTGTAAAATTGTTTAGTAAATAAAAAAATATTTTATTAGCTGCAATCACAGATCCTCTAAGAAAATTGAACATACTCTCACATTCTTGAATCCAAATCAATTGAAAGACATCACTGAGTATATGTGAATGATACTGACTCCTATAACTTCACATTGAAAGGAGTGAGGTCAAACTTGACTACTATATCAAATAACAGCATAATATTATGTTGGTGGGGTCGTAAATCCCACAAACTAGTCAGACTTCGAGCACAATCGAAGGACCAGGAAAAACTATAATAATAATCTTCCACACATTCATACAGTATTGAATAAATGAATGCGTGAATTATAAGTGAGAGGATGAAAGTTCAATGTTCTTGGTGGTCTTCATTCCCTCGAACTTTATTCCCTCGAATTTCGTATCTAATCACTGTTTACTTATAATACACGCACTTTTCATTTTACATTAGTTACCAATTTTTCAATACTTTTATCGCAACTCATTTTATTTGTTTCTCATTAAACTAAATGTAACTAACTTGTGGTTGTTGGACTTGGCTGTCTCCTGTCACCATTTGACTAAGCATTGGGATCATAGATTTAACTATTACTAAGTCCAGAATGTCTGTGTGCCTTACAATCCCAAGCTAACCAATATTTCATTCCCATAACTTTGGTGTGTGTATTAAGTCGATGGGGTTTTTGTGATCACTTCACTTAATAAAACAATTGTATGTTCACTTCATTTTTTTATGCTCATCAGTATCAGTTTTGTCACATTTGTACTTTTCATCAGAAACGGTAAGGTACAATGATATGGCTAGGATTATTACATGAATGGTGGTGTTGTCAACAGATAAGTTTCCGTGTAGATCAAGAAGAAAGTAAGTATCAAAAAAATTTCACGTGTCAATAATTTATTAAACTTTACTTGTATGAAGATCCGATGCAAGGAAAACAAAAGCTGCAGATGTACGTATGTAAAAATAGAAAGTATTTTAGCTACACATGTCAATAAAATACAATTTTTGCATTGGATCTTATAGAGTTCTATAATATTTGAGGTATTCTACAAGCAATGGTTATGTACATTATTGAGAAAACATGCCAAAATTTTTACATTAAATTATACTTTTGTCAGAAGTTACAACTAGCTTCCATTTAAAATTTAGTAAAGTATTTTTTGTAGTACTACTTGGATGAACAGAATACCAACAGACAATGTAGATAGTATACTGTGTAAATAGTATTTTGCTATTGGTGTAAACAAATTATATGTAAAACATCTGAATCAATCCCATAATCGTACACAACTCATTGGATATGGAATGATACAGAAAGTGTATTAATACAGGATGCAATATACATGATCTCATTAATTAAATACCAGTAGGGTGATACCGTTATTAGGCACAATATACCACAGTAACACACAAACAATTTTGTAATGGTTTGTTTTACCTATGCTGTATAACATAAGCATAAGTTAATCCTGCAGCTCGTACCTTGAAAACACCCTAGTTCACTGCCAGCCCTCTCATGCCCCGGCAGTGAACCATTATTCCCACATACAAATGCCAATTAATGTTACCACCATTATTATGTACACCTACTTACCTTGTCATCCCTCCCCAGCTGCTCTCCCATGGCCGCAGCTCTAGTAGCCGAGTCTTTTGGCTCAGGTGGAGCCGGAAACCCCGCCCCCCAATCAGCTTGGGCTGACTGGGGTGTAATTAACGGGGCGGGGCAAGCCCCTTTAATTCCGGCACCCACGTTTTCACGGTAAACAGAAAAACTGCTTACCGGAGGTTAAAATTAAAAGAAATAAAAGATGCCCCCCCCCCCCTTACTAATTCCTCTTTCGGTCAGGTAAGGTGTGGGTGGGTGGTAAAATCTTTCGTTCCGCAACTTTTTTCTTCCCCGCTAGTATATTCTAATTATTCACCTCCCACACGTGGGGAGCCCTGTGCGCATGACCCCGCCAGACACTCCCCTCCTACCTAACCACCAACCGTTGCTGGTACTCCGCCTGGTATTAACCCCGCCTAGTCTGCTACTAAGCTGTCATATACTTCAGTGTCTATAATTATTGTTAACTGACCGACCAAGCATTCTTTAATCAAGAAGAGAAGTAAACTTTCAATATGATGTGACCAGTGCATAGCTACAAAACATTCTAGAGAAGGGAGAACTCATATTTACTGTTTGGTTTTCTTTAAACAAACCAACTTAGATAAACATGTTGGTAGAATTCAAACACAATTTGGACAAGATCTTAAAACATATGTGACTCATTGCTCTTGGGTAGTTCTGGGGTCATAAATCCCAGTGTTATTAGCATTGATGTTGGTATAAATTAGGGGATTTTAGGTTCTCTTTATTAGTTTATACTAGTCTGCAAACGGAGGAAATATTACTCATTATTATTTATAATTATAATAAATAGTTTTTAGTTCCATGAGAACTGTTAAATGCATTATGAGATTTTTATACTTCATGTACACAAGATATCAATTCTTTGGGATTCAAACTTTAAGACAACGGTACTAAAACTTTATCAAATAATACCACTGTTACTTCATAATTATTGGACTGTTGATCATATTATATCATTAAGTTTTTTAGCATCACCTTGATAATATTGCTTTAATGAATGCGTTTTCGTTTGTTATCCATAATATTACTTTTTTGTGTATAGTGACAATTATAGTATAGATGAAAAAAAAATGGAGCAGTGTAGATGTTTACCCAGTAATTATTTAATTGTACATACAAATGGCGGGGAATCAGGCAATCACAAAAACAACAACATTTATTCAGAGGAATTATTACAATGTACTGGTTTTATGCAGTACTGGTGTCTAGTACATTTTATTGTATTAAGCTTGACAGAACTTTAAAATGTTTTCTTACAAAAGACATATCTCCATTCTGTATTACAAATTATATGATAAACTTTATGTTGCATTTTAATAACATGCTTATACTTACATTGCTCAATATTATGTGATGATATACACAACCCAATAGTGTATTATTGGAAAAGTCAGTCTAATTGCCACATTGTAAACTGTCATACTGACATAATTAATATACTCTATTGCTGTGGTCACTACAGCATAAATTATTTGTGTTTATTGATTTTGGTGTCACCAACTTTGAAGTAGGAGATTATTCACATGATCTTACACTAATTTTGTCCAATAATTGCGTCTAATGGCAGTTCTTTTATTGATAGCTTCCTATCTAGGTCCTATTAGCATGGAAACCATATATCCAAGCATTAGAGGGTCAAAAAATTCGTACTTTTTATATTAGTCATTTACTTTGAGACTTTACAGTAAAAATGGATTACATTTTTGTATTGCACCAGAAACTTAAATAGCTAAAATTATGCCAAACATTTTTACATTGTTTCTGTAGTATAGTATTATTGGTAAATCACAAGTACTTTTTTGTTCTTGTTTAGTTAACTTGATTTTATAATACAAATAACAAATTAAACTTTAGTGAAGCAGAGAAAGCCTAATAAAATTTTGTATTCGACTATATTACAAAAAATATTTTTTTACATTGACAATGTCATAGGAAGAATTAATAATGCATGTTATAGCATGATTTTATTGAGTGAATAAACCCTTTACAACAGGATATGAACATTGTCATATTTCAGGGAATTTGAATTGAGAAAACATCATGTATTTTCTTCAAGCGGGATGGAGACAGGCATTATGTTGAATGCACAAAATAATGGAAAATAGCTAAATAAAAGTGGAGTAATTTTTTATATGTGACTATTGAGCACAATTACTGTTTTATATCAATTCATTGATTATGTATCTATGTAACACAGCAAGCTACAGTTACCTGTAAACCTTTATTAAACCACAAGACGTAAAATATAAAAGAGACTGAAGATGAGCGGGCTAGCATCAGAAAATTCATTTTTAACCCTTAAGTTATGCAATCTATTATGTAATAATACAGTTCATTTTTCTAGAATATTTCAGGATTACTACCATGATTTTAGATGAGTTTCTCCTTTAATTAGGTTCTCCAAAATAATTTAGCAGTCTTAGATTCTGTTTGGGCTATTTTTTTTATATAAATAACCAAGCACACAAACAGTAGATTAGCATTCAAAATGTTTTAGTTGTGTTTGAAGGTGATGTGAAAGCATAAACTAAGCAATATATGCAATACTGGATAAAAATACTATATAAGTGGTTAAATTTTGGTTTCTGTCGATTATATCAAACCTAAACAAATGTACAATAATGTGTTTGCATTATATTTTTTGCAGTATATTATTAATATGTTATTTGAGAGTACTGCAGGAAAATGGAGGAGTAAGTGCATGAAGTATCAAGAAGGAAGAAGTGTAAGTAGTAGAAAAAAGAAAGAGAATGAATGAATGAACAGACGGAAAAAGGGTTGAATGTTGAATGAGACGACGGATGTAAAGGGACAAGAAATGGAGAAGAAAAGTAGTGGGTGTGGACATGTAAGAAGAAATTGTGTTTGATAAGGAAATAGAGAAATGGAGTGTGAAATGATGAACAGGTACTGGTTAGTGAGAAAATAAGAGAATGAAGAATTATGGGTGAGGAGATGGAGACAATATGTGGCAAAACAAATCTGTGATTTGCTAGGTAAAATATATTTAAGCCAATTAAAAATGCTGATGCTTGCAATGCTTATAAAATATACGTAGTTGTAGGAGTCAGTATTATGTGTCTATATTATTTTAACTGACCCAGCAGTCTTTTATCAAGGAAAAAAAACTTTCAGTATGATGTGAACACTGCATACACAACTTTTTAGAGAAGGGAAAAACTAACATATAAAGTTGTTGTTTTTTTATACAAACAAACTTAGATAAACATGTTGGTAGATTTAAAAAATCATATGGACAATTGACTCACTGCTTTTGAATTATTCTGTGTGCCATAAATCCCAGCATTAATGTTGTGTTGGTATAAAATTGGGGATTTTAGGTTCACTTCACTAGTACATTACAATATTACATTTTGAAGTCCTGCTAGCCACCTGCATGTCTAACATCAGAAGGTCAATCACTCAACTCATATAAATGAAATAACAAGAGTTATAATCAAACAAATTGACTAAGAGTAACTATGAAAATGAATTATTGTAAGATGAATTTAGTGACCTCACTATAATATAATTAAAATTTTCAATATAGAAATATTACAATGTACCGATAGTTAACTTTATCTATCATTAATCCTTATACATATGTGGAGTAATCTCCACATTCAAGTAAAACTTTGGGAAGCTAGATTGTTTACAAAACTTGTAACATTCAACCAAACCATGCACTGATAGTTTGTGTTATCAAGTTAAAGTATCATATTCTATTTCTTTATGCTTTACAATAATATCTAAAATATACTATTTCCCAATGTAGTCCTGTTCAGTACTTTACATACGATAAATTTCAATTAAGCTGATTCTGATAACATGTTTACAATTACATTTGTGCATATACTTTATATTATCTGATGATATCACAATGTGTATTATTGGGAAAGTCAGTTGTGTTGTTACATTGTAAGCTATCATACTGAATAAGCTGTGGCAGTGGACGATACACAAATTAGTCTTAGAGTGTTGTGCACAGTAAAAAATGGGGTGCTTAATGGGCACCTTATGGGGTGTTAGAACGGCGCCTCCTCTACAACTCCTCACATGGTGCTCCCTTAACCCCCCTAATAGGGTGTAATGAAACACCCTTAAACACCTCTGTAGGCGTTTGTGTGGCACTCTAGACAGTGTTATGCATGCACCTCTAGCATGTGATCCAGAACACCTTTAGTGGTGCTTTAGTACACCCTTAGTAATGTTTAGTGGGCACCTTTTTCAGTGTTATTAGTACGCCCCTACAGTTCTCATATTTTTTCTTTGTTATACTTTCTTTTATAACAGTACATTCAATAAAAACAATGAATATGAGTAAAATAAAATGATAATCATGTTCATGACTTCACTATAGTTTGCTTGTATTGTTCACAGAAATAACCTTCAGTCATTTCTTCAAATTTCTGGACATTTTGAGAAAATTGGTGCACTGAAGGTCTCCACACTCTCGCCTAAATGGAAATAACAATAACATTAAATATTTATAAATATTCAATTTCAGACTGATCATATAATATGCTGAAAAATCACCTAATGTATTTGTTTGAATTGACTCCATTCTCAAACACTCACTCTAGTTATAATTTCTCAAAGTTGAACAGCCAAGCATTTACACAATCACTGAATAAATCCTCATTCTATGTTTATTTTCACTTTAGTTGGTTACGACTTCTCACACACACACAACTAATTCTAATATTCTACTTAGACCCTTTACCAAGTAAAGGCATATATGCCATGGTATACACATTTCCTCGATAACTTGTAGACTAGGTTGGTTGCACTCCACACACCTGACTGCTCTATGAAACATTGTGTACCGTCGTGAAACTAGTGGAGACCTCTGTATATTAATACAACTCCTATGTGGCCTACATATATATAAGTACTTTTTAGTTATAAAAAAGATATTTTAATATGAAAACCCTTTACCTAAAGACATTCAATGACCGTTGCATATAGCCTGACATTGCTAACCCTTATCTCCTTTTAATATTGTGCGGGGTTGGAGGAAAGGGTCTGGTGACTCTAGTGCCAATGACCAGTTCAAAATGAATTTTTGTGCATGCGCTAATTAAGCCTAATTATGGACACTTGGGTAGTCCTGCAGTCTATTATCCAAGAGAGGTCCCTCACTTTGCAATTTATATGCTATGTCAGTCTCAGAAGGCGCTTGTATTGCATGGTAATGAAAAAGATTGCCTTACTTTTTATCAAACGACCTCGCTCTGGTTTGAAGGTATCAATCTCTTTGAGGCGAAGTATACAAGCGTTGCGGTGAATATTTTTAATGGGTGGTTAGCGCCAGAATCTGGCGCTCTGGACTGATCATTAAAGTCCCCAGACCCTTTCCTCCTCCCCCGCACCATATTAAAAGGAGGTAAGGGTCGGCAAAGCCAGACTATGCTGTATAGTGGATCCTTGAAATTCATAAAATACCACATTTTAGCTTTCTGAACTATGATGTTTAGTTTTTCCCCACTGGCTTCACTTCAATGAAAGAGCCTGCACTGTTTGCCAAAGTATTCTAAAGAGGCATTACTTTTTAGCATGACGACCATTTACCAAACCAAACTATATACAGGTCCTAGTTAATCGTTATGTTGCCTTGATAAACATTGGCAATAAAGTGATGATTCATAAATATCACCTTAGTATGCACTTAAATTGATAAGAGGGCTACTCCCTCCTGCCCCCTTCCCATCACTATCTCTGTCATACAGGTATTGTCAGGTAAAAATTTTCAACATCATTTAAATGTCAGTGTTCTCAATCAGATAGGTTTCCTATTTTAAAATTCACATATTTTCCCAAATGTTTTCACAGTCGGAAAAATATGGGTGGGACAGCATCATGTTAAAGACTCAACATCTACCTTATGCGTAAAAAGAAATGCTAGAAATGGCTTTGCATGACTCAAGCCATGTACATAAGGAGGAACACAATGAAAGACCAAGGGCATGACACGACAAGGTATTCAGACTAGAATAAAGTGAATTTAAGAGGAGCTAAACGCAGGGCAAAGTTAATCTACTAACACACGAAACTTCAGATGTGCATAGCTCATGCAACTTAGTACTTAACTGACCACCCCCTAGGTAATCACTTACTCAAACATCTCACATCTGTGAATACTCCAGATTGCCACAGTTCTACAGGGACTTGTTTTAGGTTATCAAGTACACCTGCATGAAAACAGAAATATTCAGATTATAAATTATCACATAAGAATCAATACCTCCATTTCTAGCTAAATTTACCTAACATTTTATAGTATCAATTTGTACCAAGTGTCAAGGCTAACTGATTGTGATGTGATTGCCTTTCGAAATAATTGTACTGATACTGTGTTAAGTAATTATTGTAGTTACAATCACCATGATGTATAAGTACACAACTATTATTCATTACAAGGCAAACTCCATTAGCAAAGAAATGGGCCAAAAAATCTAGCCAGCCAAACCCTTTACCCGATTACTACCAACTACCAACTACTAACTGATATCCTTTACCCAATAGAAATGTTGTGCACTAGTGAAAAATAAAACAAAACAGAACCACCCACACGAAATATTGGGCTTACATATGATTTACAAAACAAGTAGTTGGGGAGATGTTAGTATACATATAACTATGATAAAAACGCTTTAGTTTCTTCAAATTTACTCTTTCACCAACTGACTCCCACTAAGGTAAAGGGACATGGTTCTACCAAAGTATTAAATAAAAAAGAATTAGGTAAAGGGACATGGTTCTACCAAAGTATTAAATAGAAATGTACATAGTTCTACCTGTCTGGCATAGCCAGACCCTTTACCTACCGCATAGCGGGTAAAGGGTCTGGTCAAATGCAATAGTATGACCTGTTCTGGTTCCCCACGTTGAGTGGGGAAAGCCGCAATGGCCATTAGCTAACTGCGCTATCCTAATAAAATGCGTGTAAAAATCGGATCTCTGCTGCAGCATCCAGACGGGCTAGCAATGGTGACTTGCTGCATATGCAGGAGTGATCTATCTACTGTTCAGGCGAAGAAGCGGAGGAAGAAATTATATGGTATTAGCTAGAAAAGAAGCTGTGACGTTATTAAGCTTCACAAAATATCTGAGCTGGAGCAACAACTCAAGCTGTTAGATCAGAGTGACTTCCACATATAGCTTCTTTCATGTTTTCTCTCAGTGACACCAAATAACTGCATGCTCTCCCTCATTGCACTTTCTGCATCCACACTTTAATTAACAAGCTAAAAAAATGAAACGTGTGCTGCAGAATTGTGCGCATTTTGTGGTAACATTTCACGCACCAATGTATGATGAGTCAGCAGAACAGGTCATACTATTGCATTTGACCAGACTAAGTTCTACCAAAGTATAAGGTAAAGGGACATGGTTCTACCAAAAGTATTAGGTAAAAAAGTATTAGGTAAATGGACATGGTTCTACCCTTTACCCACTAACTATGTATTGGTTCTACCAAAAGTATTAGGTAAAAAAAGTAATAGGTAAAGGGACATGTAATAAGTAAAGGTACATGGTTTACCCCTTTACCCACTAACTATGTATTAGGTAAAGGTACACAATCCCCACTACTACTTCTCCCCACGCTCGCTAGCTCGCTAGCTACGAATAGTCTGGAGGCGCGCAGTAATTTAAACAAACCTACAGATAGTCAATACAATAGGAAAATATCACACTAACACAACTTACTTGTTGGATGTCCCCATCACAACCCCCACTACTTCTCCCCACGCTCGCTAGCTACGAATAGTCTGGAGCGGCGCGCAGTAATTTAAACAAACTTACTCCGCCCACTCTGCACGCATGCTCTTCAATTCCTCAGTTTTTAGCTTTGGATATTGTGGGCCGGGAAAAAATACGCGACGACGTCTTCTCTACTTGACTTGTGGACGTATACTCTATGACGCGATGACGGGAGGGGGCTCAGCTGCCATGCATGTTTTAGCAAGGAAAGTTATAAAAGGTGAGTTTTAATGTTTTTGGCACATATAACCCATAGCCAGCACTTTCAATTAGGGGTTCTAATTTTGCACCGAAAGCCACATCCACTGTTTTGTTTTCTTCAATCATTTTTACACATAATTAAAAATTTTGATGTAGATAGCTATCTATATTGATGACACTAATTTAGTCTCTATAGCTAAATTCATTGAATACTGAATGATTCAATACTTAACTGATAGTGGCAGAGACAGCATATGAAAAGTGGGAGGGGGGAGGTGCTAAGAAGGCCACCTGTCAGGTTGGCTATCATACACTGAGAGTGCATCATGTTGTACATGAATAGCTAGTATTAAGAGTATATGAAATTTGATTGCTGTAATTGACTTTAACCTCTATGAAGTATTCTGAAATTCCTTTATCCCACAATATGGGAGGGGGGGTCCCCCTCCTAAAAAGTAAGGGGGCTCAAGCCCTCATCTGCCCCCTGGATTCTCTGCCACTGTGATAGTGCAATAGACTTCTCGCATAGTGGGCTTCTAATAACAACGAAGGATGAACTGATACTCAAACTCCTACAGGTTTATATGCCATGTAACTAAGAATTTAAATTAAAATATTAAATGTAACATAGCTTGACTTACCTGTGTGCTTAGTGCTAGCACTGTGCACGCACATAGTATTAACACTGTGCACGCTAGCTGCAATTGCATGCCTTGTGGTACCTGGGATAATTGGTGCTAGTCTTATACATTTGTGGTGGCTGGCCTTTGGACTACGAGGTACATATTGTGGCTAATTATTAACTTCTGGTCACTGAAAAGGGTTAAACCGAACCCCCCTGGCTATGGGTATGAAAAAAATAATCTGCTTGCATGTGAATGGAGGGGGCACAGGAGAGCTTTAGGTGTATGTTGTTGTGTAGATGATCTTTCACACGAATCATGCACACTTCTGAAAATTAATTTAGATTTAATGATGCCTTCACTGGTTTCTTTATGGTCGATCAAATGATAAAGTTGAATATCTGTTATATGTACGTGTATGCTAATTGAGTTGACTACGTATGTTAGCTATCTATATTAGTAGGGGATGAGATTTCCCCTTTAGTGAAAAATTGTTATTCCTATATTGTATCTATTGTTATTATTTCTTGTTTGTGTGTTTGTAGGTCTGTTGTTTGCAGTCACCTGACTGTAAGACAAGGTCTGTGGATTCCTCGGAAGGCACATGTAAGGGGCATGGGGTGAATTGGGTGGGGGGTAGGGGGTAAGGTAGTGGTGGGTGTGGTAGGTAGGATTGGTAGGGGTTGGATAGGTGGGGTAATTGGGTAAGGTTAGTTGGGTGGGTTGGGCGGGTGTCATTTCCTTCAGTGCATCAGTCTGTAGTACTGAAGTTTAGATTTAATCATCTGTCCCAATGTGTTTGATTGATCGCAACCCTTCAAAATCGTTTTTATCGTGTTGTTGTAGATGGTCTCTGTAGCTGCGTTACAGGTGTTGTGTCTGCCTCTCTCTTCATCGTGGTCCATGCTCCCTGCTACTGTAAAGCTATCTCGGGGGATGGGGGTGGTTGTGTGGGAGTGGCTTCTCCTGGTTCAGTGCTTCTGTCCGGTTGTCGCTTAATCAGTTAGTGTTGTTTCTTGTTGTGTGCCTTGTGGAGGTGACTCTTTAGAAACATGGTGGTGGGGGATATGGTAGTGTTCGGCTGCGGGGGTGGTGGTTGGGGGTGTGGTTCTGTGACGTCACCTGTGGGTCCATTTCCTGTCGGCCATTGTGTGGTGGGTGCAGATGATGGGTGTGGCTTCCTGTTGATGAGCTGGTTTCTGATATAGTTCATAGCAACCATTGAAAAATAGGGGGGAAACAGAAGTGGTGGAAATAATAGCAAGTTTGTTATGTATTCTTTGTGTAACAATTAGCTACAACTTTACTCTTATTGCACTTAGCTAATTAGCTGTAAGTAAGGAGCATAGCTAGCGAGCTATAATATACAAAATGTTTTGGTTTTGTTACGAATGTTTGAGGTTTAGTAGCAGTTGCGACAGAAGCGTTTCCTAGCTAGGTTTGCAACTCAGTAGTTAAACATTTATAACAAAACAATTGGAACTTGGCCAGGGTTTACTTTAGTACCTACACCGCGACTTGTTAACCTTATTTTGTACACAGGGATAGGTGGCTATCTAGACTTATTTTTTACCATAAAAAATAGATTTAGCTATCAGCTATACTTGAATCGTGTAAGCTAACACTTGCTAACACTTGCTAGATTAATTTAAAGATATAGTTGTGGGGGGCATTACGGTTACATTTCTGTTTTGTTGAAGCAGCACTTTTAATGAATAAAAGACTGACTCTTTTATAACTAATATCCTGGCTCTATTTTACACCTTGTCTTGGATATGTGGCTTCCCCTCCCACTACATACATAGAGCCTAGTTGGGCGGAGCCCGACCTCTGCTGAAGGGAGAGGTCGGGTAACAAGCCTATACCCGGGTTTGTTCTTGCTGAGTCAGCTAATCATGACGTCATGAACCGATTGCGTGGGATTTAGGATTTGTGGTCATTCTTTTCACCCACGCGCATTTAAAAAAAAAAAAAAAGCGCCAGTAAATCTCTCTTTTATTTCTGCGTAGGAGTATTCCTGTCCGCCCACCCATTCCCTTAGCATTTAACCACATTGCAATCTGATTGGACTGCAACGTACATTGCAGCAGGGAACAAACCCGGCTATAGGCTTGTTACCCGACCTCTCCCTTCAGCAGAGGTCGGGCTCCGCCCAACTACATAGAACCCTGAAGATGTAAGCAGTTGTGAGGGCTTTTAAGAGTATTGCTGGATTTTATTTCTCTAACTGAGCTGGTCATCCGGTAGGAAAAAAAATTGGCACAATATGTGTGGACAGTACCATATGATTAGTGAATCCTGCTTGTCTTGGCTAATACCTCATCACGATGATAGCCCAGTTACCTAACTGTGTTTGTTGATTAGGTTTGTGGTACTTTAGATAGGTGTTGCACAATTACCACTGAGTGTTCACACGTATGGTGATCTCGCTGAAACAATAGAATATCCAGTGTATGAGTGTTGCCAGCTTTGTGCTTATTATTTTGTATCGCTAATGCTTATTCCATTTAATGCACGTCCAACGTGTGGATAGAACCTAAGTTAATATTATTACGGTTTGTTAATCAGTGAGTTTGTGATAGTAATGACTGTTGTCTGAACAATGATTCACCAAACTGAGGGAACATCAGATCACAATGAGACAATTAAAAGGAATTTTGTTGGACATATATATTTTTGTTGTCATCACTTACCTGGCAGTTCTGTTTGAAGTATTAACGCAGCCGCAATTACAGAAAAATGTATACAATTGTATTTAATTTGGAATATTAAAAAAAAATTCCGGTAATTGCATATTATTTTAGCTACATAGAGTACTGGTAGAACCTCTCGTATCCGGACTCCTCACCTCTATTATCCAGGTGCCTAAATCTGGACAAAATCAATTAAATGAGTGGGTGGATTGACATTCTAGTGACCTTTCCAGACATAACTAGATTGAAAATACATTGTCTCAGAGATATGGGCACTTTCAGAGTTACCGGCACACACTGGTCCCAAGGCGCCCGGATAAGAAAGGTTCTACTGTATATATATCTATTGCAGCCATGATATTTTTTGCTTGAATATTTCTGCATCACGCGAGCGTTCTGTATTTTCCCAAATTGTATGCTTGTTATTGAATACTCGAATAAGCACGCACGTGGCAAGTAAAATCAATTAGAATTGTATTGTAACCGATTAAGAAAAATATCAAGGCAGCAATGAATCACTTATCACACTCGTTGTACAATATGGGAATGATATTTTACTCTCACACAATATTTCACTTTCTCTTCGGCTCATGAAAATATTTTGCATGCTTCTAAAATATTTTCCCATATTGCACTCTGACTCGTGCTACAAGTATTATGTATGTATTTGCAATGTATTTCAATACTCTGGTTGAATATTAGCTGGCCTCAAAATTTTCAATCTGTATTTGTGACCGTCTACAGGAAAACCGGGCACAACGCGGCACCCTTTGAAAAAAATTTTTTTGCACTTACAGAGTTGTCGGCGTCCAGATATTGAGCTCTCCTGTATTATTGTAGTATTGTGTCAGTGAAATAATAATAGAGATGTTGTTGTTTTTGTTGTTGTTATGCTATCAATGTCTACTGTGAGACTGAACACATGATATGGATATTGAATTATGCATGATTGTGGCGTGATGAAGGTGGTGGGATTAGGTTACGTATCACAAAGTGTATAAGTTCAGATTGGAAGTTGATTTTAGGCCTGAATATTATATAATATTATATATAATATATATATATATATTTTTTTTTTTTTGGTTTTTATGTAGCTTGATGGACTGAAGTCTTGTGACACTGAAGCTGTGAACTCTGATGACCAGTACATAAAATCCAACATCTTTATTGTCACTTTGTGTGTTATATAATATGTATTCTGTTGTAATGAATAACTTCTTTTTTTTATAAGTATTGTTTATTATTATTACCGGTAATATTATTATTATTATGATTAATAACATTGATTTTATGATCACAGCAAACAAGGAGAATGTAAATTGGTAAATATTAGCTATTATAAAAATGAAGGTCACTCGACGCCGCTGATTGTCCCCAGGATAGCCACATAGTTCGCTCTTTATAAAATTAAAATGCACTCTAATGAACTACTAATTTTGTAACTAATGAAACAACACACAGTAAGAATTATTATATTTTTTCAATGTCTAAACGAAGTTGTCAGTATACTCCAAACAATACATACAATGATTGTGCCGTAGATAATTATATGCATTATACGTGTATACCAATATTAGTTTTATACAAACATGTTATAGTTATGACTTGACGTCTTGGAAAGGTTGAGGTTGTCCAAGCATAGGGAGTTGGGTCATCTGAACATTTACAAAATACTGGTAGTTCATTATCTAATAAGTTGTACTAGAATGAAGAACAATAATACTGGAGACATTCCCTTCACACGTTTGATACAGATTAGTGCATAGCATACCACCTCGAATCATAAAATCAGCAACATGCATGTTTGAATAAAGTTACTACACTATCAGACTATACATTATAGATAAACATGTTAGGCAAAATATTTGAAAAACTGTTTGAAACAAGTTATATACAGTGGAGTCTCCGGATAAAGGACACTTTGGGAGCTATATAAATTCAGCGCATTTTGTCCCTTGTAGAGGGATTGTCGTTAGGAGATTCTATTTGGTACAGGAATTAATTTTGGGGGACTTCAGGTTTGTCTTTCTAAGAGAGATTATCAATACATTGTCCCTTCGTCGGAGTGTCCTTTATCGGAGACTTCTGTATATATTTGAATTGTAAATTGGTGCGCGCACACACACACTTATATATACGTATACTTATTATACTGAGTACGGAAAAACATTTAATAGCACACCATTTTTTTAATGTGCCAAATTGGAGTGATAATATGGTGAGAGAACACACATGTATTTGCAATAAGTGATTTCTTGTACTTCTCGTGATATTATTACTCCACCAGTTACAATTTTTTTCCATTGATTTTCCATTGATTTTGCTCACTACGCAAATGCATGAGTAGTGATGTGGAAATCATTGCATGAGTAGAAGTATAATTATGATGCATAGTTCACAACACAATCATAAGTGATTAATTTTCTTCTTTTAATGTTCCAGAATGTGGAGTTTCACCATAGAGCATTTGTGTTAATATGGGAAATTATAACACACTAATATGTGGAAATACTTTGATAATATCAAGGGTACAATAAATACAATATTGAATCCTATTGGATTATCAAATGCTTGCACATGATAAAGCAGTAGCCCTAATGTGTTCCAATGCCATACGTAGCAAAGAGTGGTTGAGCACTGTTTTTGTGCTTCCAAGTTCTTATGCTGATTATTGTATACAATTAGTACTTTCGAGGCAATGTTAGAAACTGTCTAATATCCACGTAGGTATATTTTATTGAATAAAAACCACCAGGTAACATCTAGCAACATGTATATACAAACATACATACACACACAGCAAATTATATATTTAATTTGGTAGATGTTTTTTAATGAATTCCGACAATTTAACTACATACAGTAGAATGTCAGTTATAACCAAACTCAATAGTGGCACGTGCAGTCACGAATAATTTGCTTAACCACACCCTCTCATAGCACTCTACAATACATTTTTCTATAGGATTCAGTTATCCGAACACCCCTCGGTCCCAGTGTGTTCGGATATGTGACATTCTACTGTATTCAGTAGCTAATCAGTCACACAAGAACTGGAGAAAACAAGTATTTTGTACAACGATGCGCACCTCATTGGTGAGGACAATTATTGTGTGTGTGTGTGTGTATGTGTGTGCAACTGAGAAGATATACAATAATTCATTCAACTGTCAGACTGGTTTGTTACCACACTATAACACAACCTATCCTCTGCCTAGCGTATGTTCACAGGAAGTGTATTACCAACAGTTGTATATAATGTTCATCACTGACAAAATTTGGTAAATATATCTTTTTCAGCTAGTTGGTTCCCTTCGCAAATTCAATTAATACAGCCACTCCTTGCATGTTTTGAGCTATCATTGAATGAGCACCGCAGGGATAACAGCCTCACATATGGCACATCCCATTATAAAAGAAAACTTGGCAGCTCCATGGAGTATATATGTGTGAGTGTGCGTGAGTGTGTGCATATGTGATGTGATATGTAGTGTATGTGGAAGGAACTTCGCACAGCCTGGAGACCTCAAACGACACAAGTGTTTACAAGAACGACAGAAACCAGTGAAGGACCGGCAAGGCGCTGTACAATGTGGAGTATGCCAGCGATGGTTTCGAAGTGCCGGCGGTCTTGCTGTTCATCGGCGCACCCATAATCCCCAGCCGAGTTGAGGCCCTACTCATACCCTCTATTGGAGGGACGCATGACCCGTTGTGGGCAGTATTGAGACAAGACAAGTATGCACGTGTGTGCGTGTGCGTCCAAACTGTGTGCTTGTTTTTCACATATCTTAACATGTTTATACTTTATACCACCACCCTCATGTCACCATGTTATTTATTGTTTGTCATCCACTGATGAAGGTCACTGTTAGTGTGATGAACCGAATTACAACAAATAAAGGCTAGTGGAGTTTCAATAAAAACCGTGTTATGTCTATCCCTAGCCAAACAGGTATATTTATAGTAATAAATGTGTGTGCTTGCACGCAAAATTTGATAGGTAGGCAAAGTAGAAGCATTCATTTCTGATATATTGCCCACATGTATCGACTGGTTGCACCATTGGATATTCACATTTAAATAAATTTTTATTTTGAATAACTGAAACTGGCAATATTAAAATAATGTATGAATATGACTACAAAATACCACACAAAAAAACAGCTGGAAATTTTGAAACAAGGAATCAGTGTAGTTATAATAGTTACTTAGATATCCTGGACATCTTCTCTATAGAAGAATCCTGAAACAGATACTACAACAATTCACCAATAAGTTCAAGAAGTATTGCACAAGTCAAAGAACAATAATGAGGAAATGTTAGTGAGCAAGCATTACTGCATCCTACTCTGACCAAGATGTACGAATAAAAACTAAAAGTATTGCATACCCACAGTGACAACACAACTCAGGATTAGGGCTACTAACTGCTATTATTAATAAAAAGAGGCTCTAAACGGTGATTGTTAAAAAAAATAATAATAATAGTAGTACAATGACTAAATGTACCCAAATTATGTTTTCTGTTTAACAACAAGAAAGTTCACAAACTGAGACTGAGCAGATGACCCCACATATCAATAACCTATAACCACGTATGAAAGCAGCCGCAAAAATATGCGGTCAGGTTGTGGATGCGATTTCTGTGATTTCAACTTTCATCATGCACATACTTTGTAGGATTTTTCAATGCTTCGGGTTGTAACAACTAATCATATGCTATTTCTGAAAAGTAATTTCAGCCAGAATTCATAATTCATCCTTTAATGTAGACTTTAGGAGCCCAAAGCCTTACAGAAACTTCGAAAATAGTTTTCAGCCAAAAAAAAAAATGTGTTCTGAGGTACTCGAGATCGATGACCTCACGATATAAGTCAGGAACTAAAGGGTTAAGTAGGAAGCACCGTACATAGACATTAAAAGTTTCATTTGCGCATGTGTCGTTTCCCGCCCCCAAGCAAAAAATCCTGTATGAATCCCTAGGACTTGGGTCAAAAACAACAACAACAACAAACAAACAAACAGAACAACTGTAATTTGCTTAATATCAATCCTTTATGGGTACCCCCAAGTGATAGTGTGTGTTTGTGTGTGTTTGTGTGTGTGTGCAAACCACATTTCATTATATTTTTTGGAGCATGCTAATCCATTTTAAAGCTGTCAATATGAAGGTTGTGAATGTACCTTTTAATTTTTAATCTATATGATACTCCCAGTAGTAGTACGCACCAGAGTTGGGGTTGATTATGACTACAATCGTAATCGATTACACTCGATTACAAGGTTTTGCGTAATCGTAATCATAATCAAAATCATGTGACAAATTGTGGGTGTAATCGTAATCGTAATCATAATCATATTTTTGTAATCAAACCCATAGAACTATTACTGGTAATATTAGCAGTGAAGTAGAACAGCAAGTGTTTGCTATAATTAGTTGTGACACAGCAGTTTTTAACTATACCACTTTTTACAGTGTTGATTAGTGTTCTATTGACACCTAATAGTCTACAAGGGAGAGCTTGTCTAACTGTGCTTGTGTGTGTGTGTGTGTGTGTATGTGTGTATGGTGGGGAGGTGGATCATTTTATCATTCATGACTGGCTCTGAATGCCTTGAGAGCTAGCTGCTTACTGAATGCTAGAAAGCACAACATTTGTTAAAAAACTTATGTTTCTTCGTTGCAACAATCATTAATTTTTGACATTGTAATCGTAATCAACACACTGTAATCGTAATCATAATCATAATCGTAATCAACACACTGTAATCGTAATCATAATCATAATCGTATATTTGACTGTGTAATCATAATCGTAATCAATGTTTCGTAATCATACTGTAATCGTAATCATAATCATAATCATGTTACCGTAATCAACCCCAAGTTTGGTACGCACCATCATGAGTTTGGCATGAGGAGTACAGTACCCAACACATGCTTGTAATTCAACATGTACCATCCACCCCCAACCAAACCATAGTGGTTGACCAGTGTCTACAAATAGCAGCTGCTTTTGTATGTGCCAGAAGACAGGAGGAGGCTCTGCTAAATCATAGTGGTTAGTACCCAGCAGATGCAGAGTCTCTGTCTTCTAACACACTCACACATGCACTTTTAGTTTTTTTTTGTTTTTTTTTGTTAACTCCTTCATTTTTATTAATGAGGGGTGAGGGTGTTCCAAGATCAATTTGTCCACTGACTTGACAACAGTCAGGCACAATCCCCTGGACTCACACACAAGCTATACATGATACACATTTTAAAAAAATGAAGGAAGGGAGAGAGGGACGGATGGAGGAAGAAAGGAATAAGGAGAAAGAGAGAAAAGATGAAGCAAAATATAGTTTGGACAATGGCAAACAAACACACACACACACTATACACACAACACATACATAGAGGTTAAGAATACATGATATACACAAAATAATTATAGTTTGGATAATGAGTTAATTGTTGCTTTTATGGTTTCTACATTTCCATATACAGATAATAATTCACATGCACACACACACACACTTTTTTTTGTTAACTATACATTGTAATTAATGGGGGGTGACTGTTCCAAGTTAAGCGGGAGGGAGGATAAAGAGGACAATGAGAGAAAAGATGAAGCAAACAAACACACACACACAACACATACATAGAGGTTAAGAATACATGATACACACTAAACAAAAAAATAAGGAAGGGATAGAGGGAGGAAGGGAGGGACCGAAATTAATAAAAAGGAAAGAAAGAGAGAAAAAATAAAGCAACTGAAAGTAAAATAACGGAACACACACACACACACTACTGATTTAAATAACAACAGTCAGGCGCAATCCCCTGGACTCATGATACACACTGTAGCAAGCACTTGAAATGGTAAGGCCAGGGAGTGGGTGCAGTCAAGCTATGATAAGTGTGGCTCTTGAAAAATATGGGATGTTAACAAAGATTTATATTGAAAGAGAAGATGAGGTCATATGTGCCACAAAAAATCCAGTTCAGCAGCATGCATGTAGCATATGCCCAGTTAAATATCTGACACACCCAATCTTAAACTCAAAAGTGGTCCGATCAAAGTGGATCTGCCAGATCACTTGCTACGACCATGCATACGCACACACCCGCACATACACACACACACATACATACACACATACATACACACATACACACACTCACATACACACACACATACACACCACACACACATACTGTACAATAGAATAAAAATTAAGTTGTGGAAAAAGATTGCACTACTAGTTCAATGGTAAATTGAAACAAAGTATCTGAAAATTGTCATGTCGTACGTCTAGTACATAGTACGTTTTCACAAGATGGCGAGCAAATTTCTCTATAAAAGACTTATTGTAGCAAATAGTTTTCACCAGATGATAGTAATAGTAATAATAATAATAAAATAATACTAATAAAAAAAAAAAATAATAATAATAATAATAATAACAATGATGATAACAGTAATAATAATAAATAATAATAATAGTTATGATAATATTAATAATAATTATAATAATAATAATTATGATAATAATCATAATCATAATAATAATGTCGATAATAATAATAAAAATCATAATTAAAATCATAATAATGATGATAATAATAATAAATAATAATAATAAATAATAATAATCATAATAATCATAATAATGATGATAATAATAATAATAGTAAAAATCATAATAATAATAATAATCATAATAATAATAATGATTATAATAACAATAATAATATTAACAACAACAACAATAAATAGATTTGAATTTTGACTTTGGTGGGAGCCAATAGCTCTCTCCCCATTTAAAAAAACCTGAAACCTCTTGTAAACTTTTGGCTAAATAGATTTGAATTTGATTTATGGGAGCCAATAGCGCTCCCAGCAGACATAGTGGCTAACACAGTTTCGGTGATCACATGATCACAGGCATACTCGACCTATATAAGGATTGACTTGAAAGCTGACAGAATGCACTTACAGCAACTAGCGATGGAAGGATTGTCGTGCACTGAGCTGGCGAACTTTATGCTGGATAACGGAATTTCTGAAAGTGTAATAGATAATTTTATAACTAATGAAACAACACACAGTAAGAATTATTATATTTTTTCAATGTCTAAACGAAGTTGTCAGTATACTCCAAACAATACATACAATGATTGTGCCGTAGATAATTATATGCATTATACGTGTATACCAATATTAGTTTTATACAAACATGTTATAGTTAGTACTTACAATGTTTATATTAGACCTTATTGGAGCGTATTTTAACTTTGAAAATGAAATCATTAAGTTCCATTTTATTATTTTTCACCACTATATGATTTTTGAAATAGATCATTTCAAAGTTACCTGATTCACTATTAAACTTTATAAGACTTAGTCACTAAAAGAATCCATCACTATCATACTATTAGTTTGTCCTCATATTATATCATTCCACATCGTAAAATATTTCAAACTGCTAAATAAATAAAAAAAAAAAAAATAAAAAAAAAATCATGGTTAGTTGCCGTTTACTCTGGAGTGTGCTGAACAGGAGGACGCTCCTGCATAGAGATAATAAAAGAAAGAGCTGTTTCTTTTTGTTTAATATCATAAAGGTGGTACAAGGTAACAAAGATTCTACCAAGTAATTTGCTGCTAGCTCGCTCACCATCAATGCGTACTTGAGTGCACCACTAGTTATTATTACTATTCAGAGCTAAGACATAAATAAGCTTTAGCTTGCTAGTACAAATTATTCAAATGCAAGCAAGTTTATACCAGACAGATAGTTTTTTCTTCCTTTTTTAAAACTTCTCCGCATTATAGGTTGTATGTGTGTTACATGTAAATATGTATGTATTCCAGATCCTTCTTCTACACGTCACACTGAGCTAGGATAGGCTCTTTATGCAAGATGAAATGCTGCAGAATTACTCATAAGATATAACATTCATGTACATAAAGCTACTTGCTCTAAATGTGGTATTCAGGCTAAAAACAAACAATCAAAATACCAAAAACAATCAAAAAATAAAATAAATAAAACAAATACAAAACAAACCCTACAAACATACATACTATATTTCCTCAATCAGATGCCACACCTACTATTTCAGTTTCTCTACACGGGTCTATGGCAACAATTTGAAGGCAACGTTACACAATCCATAAAAACAATGTGACTTGATTGTTTGCTAGTCATTGCTGTGTTACAGAAATTTTATTATTATTCTTTTATAAAAATTAGAATTTATTTAAAGTACTCGGCACTGGTAGTTTAATCATCTCAGTATTTGTGGGCATGTCCAGCTATTCAAGGGCAGCGAGTTATACTACTAAGGCAAGAATATATGTGGCTGAATTGGAGGGCAGCAACTATTGGAGAGCGGCATCTGATACATGAAATAACTTTTTTTTGTTGTTGTTGCAAGTTTGTACCTTCATGGCCAACTGGATGATTGCCCCATAAACTTTTGAGTTGTACGCTAGTGACTTTGTTCTCCTTAGGGAGTTTCCCTCTGAATTGTTCATATCCTGGTGCATTGTAACCGGCTCTGGGACCAAGATCAGAGACTGGATTGATACCAGAACCTAAAATAATAATAATAATAATAATAAAACATTATTTCTTGCCATGATAACAGATGAGAACATCAGAGAACACTGTACTAGAATTGTAGTCTAAACAAACAAGACTAATCCTGCAATGAATTAAAGGTAAAATATTCACAAACAGAAATGTGACCTCAGCTTATGGAATACCAAATATACTAATCAATCCTTTCACTACAGTGGTGGCTGCCTATACCTTGAACTTTTAGCAAAATTACCGATCCGTGTTGTTTATTCTCTATTATGACTGGCTATGATTTATTTCTGTATTTTTTTTTTACATCTCATGTGGATGTTAGGATGGACAGTGATACTCAGTCACAAGTACTACCAGTCAACAAGGACGTCTAAGACTGACTCCATTTTGACAAATTGTTAATAATGATAGGAGTGGAGCTCTAATTCTGTAGCAGTGGTCCTGAGCTACATATAAAACGTGGGTCTACTGGGGCCTACTATTATCCCTGTGTTCTACTAACTGCCAACTGCATCACCATATCTCCAGACATGCTACTCCGCACCTTAGTCGCTGATTTAAATCTCACACACTGTCAATCTTACCCAGCATATGTAATTCTTACCTGTATAAAACATGATGTCTGAGCATTCTATATTTCCTCTGGTTTGCCATGCCATGTGTTAAGCACACTGAGACATACCTACAAACAAACACAGATACATACAGTCACTCATACTACATAACACATTGAGAGGCGATATGGATAGACATTCATGGAGTTCCACTACATATCAATAATTTAATTGTTGTCTAGCATCCTAGTAAATGTTGGAACTTTCTCAATCAAACGACCTGAAGTTTTTTGTATTGTTTTGTTGTTTTTTTCCGTTTATTCTCCTATTGAGACAAAGAAGAGGTTATTTAACAGTTTTTAGGTGCAGATGAGGTTGTCTTCTGAAACGTGAATAAGCATGGTGTCCAACCAGGCGGTGATGTTGTAAGACTTAAAGGAGGATACAAGAGAAGGAGGTACGAGAAGAGAGTACGGAATGTTACTTTGCCGTATTCAAAGTGTAACTTATTTATCATGTGCCCATAGTAACCGGACAGGATTGCTAAAGGGGGTGCGATAACACTTGGAGAGCAGAAGGGGACGCGACATGGTAAAATATTGGGATAGTTCAAATACTATTGTTCCTATGGGACTAGCTGAGTGCGGAACATGATAAAAATTTGTATGGGCAAGGATAGGTGGTCATGAAAAGAGACTCTACATGATGCATCTAATTAAGCCGCACAAAACAAACAATCCAGAAAAACATTAAACCAGAATACATATCGACTATTTCTAGAATCAATCTCTCCAAGGTCCCCAAGTGATAGTGTGTATGTGAGCCAACATTTCAGGGATAAGGGGGGGGGGGAGGAAGGGAACGAGTTACCATGGAAATGAATTAGAATTATGTTAGGAAGGTAATAAAACCGGTTTGTCATTTGCAAAAAGGGCCTTAAAGAGACATCTAACCACATCTTCTATAAATTGACTATAATTGTATTAAGCTAATCAGCTTACAAGTATAACTTTTGAAATGTATGTCACACCCTCTCCCCCCCTCCCCCTTTCCCACACACAAAGCTCACAATGGTGCAAAGCTGTATGCTAAGAATCCTTACCTAGTATATTTCAATTGACTGCTGCAATATGATATAATTTCAAACTTTATTTAGCAGAAACTAGAGCAACAAAGGTGCGAACCCTCAGCGCTAGCTGTGCAAAACCATTCTATTAACTTATCTAAGAGCACAAAGCCAGCTTACATTCAAGGCTT
>WLWD01005918.1_pt1 | contig 52640 bp, 32 predicted proteins | sample 6712731 | NCBI WGS metagenome assembly WLWD01 (sample SAMN12718690, study PRJNA576275) | sponge metagenome | isolation source: marine sponge | host: Mycale hentscheli | place: New Zealand: South Island, Marlborough, Capsize Point | collected 2014-11-01
AAGTATGTCCCATTGCTGTAGGTCCCTTTACAAGTATAGAGTCCTGCATCAGACAGCTTGGCACGACGTATGAATATAGACCCTTCCCTTATCTTGTAGTATAGCATAGGAGATAAGTTGTGACTCCACATCGGTGGTTTCTCTGACTGGCATTTAAATGCAAAAGGATCTCCTTCTACCACAGTTTGAAACCCAGGCTGTATCAACTTTTTATGAGCCAAACTTCCTAAATGAAGCAAAACACAATTTGGCTGCTGCATAATAATATTGGCTGATTCATTCAGATTGTATGGATGAAACTACTAGTAAACTTACCTGAGTATAAAATAACAAATATATAGAATAAGTTCATGTCACCATGAGTGACCTTTCATCAACATTATCAGTATAATAGCTAAATAATCCTACAATGAATAAACAAGGGACTCTACAAGTAGGGAATTGAGCACGCTGTGAGAAAGCTAATAAATAAACTACCAGAAACTGTGAGAAGTTGCGTGGTCTCGCATAGGGGAGAGTGATTCATTTTACTCCAGAAAGTTGCGCATAGAATCGCTACCTTTTTACAAATGGTTGGGGTGAGTTTGGGGGTTGATTATTGTGGCAATGAGCACCACGGATATGGTCCGTACGTAGTTAAGCGACACTTAGTAGGAGGCCAACGGTAACAGCTAAATTTATTTTTCTGAGCACTAACTTAGTATGACGAAATTTACCACGAAGTGACCAATTTTACCTAATATAGCTACTTTTGATACACTAGCAGCGTACTGAATGACCCTTGTACAAAATAAACAAAGAACCGCGCTGCGTGTAAAGGGTCGGCTAAAAAGTGAGTACGAAGCTGCGCGTTAATAAAGCGCCAATAGTCGGTCGTAGGATACTAAATGCCAGAAGGGAGGATACTACTGATAGTATCTTCCCTTCTGGCTAATAGTATCCTCCCTTCAAGCATTTTATTAGTTTTTTTTGTTTTTTTTTGTTTATGAGTCTGCAAGCATTAATTAAAGAATTTTTATTTTATCTATGGTGCAAGAATGTTGTTTGTACGGTTTCCTGTCAGATGCGAAAGATAAGATGGATTCATGGCATGCCTTGCACACTAACAATTTTTTTCTAACTAATACAACCATCACCAAAGTGAGAAAGAAACCAATAACATAGCTAATGAACAATAAAAAAAAGCAGTTATATATGTTGCATATGTTATTTTAAAAGTTTTAGTACTATTCTTATGGATGTTTATATCACTACAGTTATGAAAATTAAAGGCACCCCTTCTAGTATATATTGTTTGCAAAGTAAAAGCACTACATTCATGGTATTTTCGTTGTATTTTGCTTATGTAATCAAAATCCTTCCTTATCCATCGCAAGCTGTTCATCAATGTCAGATACTGTAAATACAAACTTTTTGCATGGCCTTACATCTTTCAAAATTTCATCATCATGTAAAGGTTGACCAAATCTTGATTCAAAAGCTAAGCTAGACTGGAGATTGACTGTAAAGAGCAAAGCTAGAGTACTGACTGTGAGGGGCTTGACTTGAAAGTTGACGGTGAGGAGCTAGACTGGAGAGCTGACTGTGAGGAGCTAAATAAGGAGAGATGATTGAGTTGAAGAAGGTGGAAGAGTAGCTGGTTGAAAGAAGATTTAGGAGAGACAAAGCCGTTTTGTAAATTTTATCTCACCAATTGAGCTGAAATGCGAATATAGGTAGCTAATGTAGATGGGTGGGCTGGAATGTTCTTTTTGACTAAGTTCGCTGAAAACGCAGTGATATTGATTCTCCTGACTCTAATTCCATCACTTTCGCCGGTTCACTGGAGTCGAGCGCACAACACATGAAAATATTCTATGCGCCGTGGCTCCTTAGAATTGCTGCAATTACTGGACACCTCTCCGTAATGTCTCTACCGTCTTTGTCGTAGAGTGTCAACATAGAACAAAGGAGGGAAAAAATTATTTGGTAACTAAGGCTATAGTTGCTACGTTCTAAAACAGATAGACAACGAAATCTCGGGAACTACCGCCAGTCGAACCCCTCGGGCCGCTAGAGTCTAGTATCGCCCTCGCTACGCTCGAGACGGTATAGCCCGCGGCCCTCGAGGTTCTGTGGGCGGTAAATCCCTTGATTTCGTTGTCTATCTATTATTTGACGAGCGAGCGTAGCGAGCGAGACACTTACAGGGGTAAAAATGAAAAAATCGGGGATGTTTGTTTATTTATTGGCGAGCGAGCGAAGCGAGCGAGACAGTATTAGGGGTGGATAATGCAAAATCGGGTATATGTTATATAATATATGTATGTATGTATGGATGGTACGTATGCTCTTTAAACGCGCGCGCGGGGAACGTTTTTATCCTAAAAACACGGCTATTTAGGCTTGACTCCAGTTTATTCTGAAACTACAGCATTAAGCAAACCTTACTTTATACTTAAGCTCCAAAGTATGAGAAAATTCCTGCTAAAACGCTTGTTTTCAAGACACAAAAAGTTGATTCGACAGGTTACTATGGCATTGAAGACCCTTTTCCAGACTTAATTTCAAAACTTCGCCGTTTAATGGGGATACGGAGTGCCGGTTGTTGGTTGTCAAGAGCCGTTGGTAGTCAGAATGCCGTAGTAATAATGCTATGGAAGCCACTACTTCTCGAGGAAAGCTGAGATAAGTACGCAATTCCATATTTGTTAGCTAAATATGCAAAATTAACTCTGGCCTTTCTTTTTTGTAGCTAAGAGCTAGTCAACAGTGACTGGTCAATTCAAATAGTCAGATTGGCTCAAATTTGGTACTACAAAAGTTACCACTGCTCAAGAAAATGAGGTAAGAAAGTAATTTTGTATTTGTGTGCTATTGATTGTCTTTTGTTTTTGTAGGTGAGAGCTTGTTGTCAAGAATTCAAGGTAATTCAGATGGTCAAAGTAACTTCAATTTGATACTACAGAAGTTATTTATACTCAAGAATGATGTAAGTGGTATTTCCATACTTGTTGGCTAAAAATTACAAATAATAACACTGGTTTATTTTTTATCGTAGCTGAGAGCTTGTTCAAGAGTTACTGGTGATTGAGATTATCAGAATGGTTGATGTTTGATACTACAAAAGTTACCACTAATCAGGTAAGAGAGTGATTTTGTATTTGTTTGTTGAAATCAAATGTCATAACTGCTATTATAGTGTTTGCATGAAATATAGTAACATTTTAGGTTACCTAACTATCAGGCTCGCTCGCCATTTGTGCTCAAGCACACCACTAGTTTGTATATATATTTGGACGCACGTATGTCATTTTGTACTTTGACCCTCGCGTTTTTGTGTTAGTTATGTGGTCGACCGCATCCCAAATTGCACTAAACAGAATCCTCTGGTTTATCGATCAGTACCCGTATCGCCCTAGAAATTGAATTGTTTACCCGTTTTGAATTCTTTTGCAGGTGCAGTTAAAACTTGAAAACTTAAGGGACTTCCATTTCTATTCGAGTTAGTGGCGGTGGTAAGTCAATGCGCTCTTTGTCATAGTTATAAGCCGTGCGCAAAAGTATTTACTTGAAAATACATTGTCCACTAGACTACCGCTATGGTAAGTCTGTGTAGGTGCATGTCCAGTTGTGTCAAAGCATTGTGTGTTACAACCACTACTTAGCTAAAGAATATCACAAAGAAAACTTTTAAATAACATGTATTGTTTTGTTGTTGTTTTTTTCCTTCCAAGCAGTTGCAGAGAGTTGTTACCTACTATGGCACTGAAACCCTGTATGCTAAATTTAAAAACTGGACCTTATTTTGAGTAGCTTCAGTGTTAGAAGTCAAAATCATTCATATAAAATAGTATAGGCTCGCTCGCCATTTGTGCTCAAGCACATCACTAGTTATTGGCGAGCGAGCGTAGCGAGCGAGACAGTATTAGGGGTGGATAATGCAAAATCGGGTATATGTTATATATATGTATGTATGTATGGATGGTACGTATGCTCTTTAAATGCGCGCGCGGGAACGTTTTTCTCCTAAAAACACGGCTATTTAGGCTTGACTCCAGTTTATTCTGAAACTACAGCATTAAGCAAACCTTACTTTATACTTAAGCTCCAAAGTATGAGAAAATTCCTGCTAAAACGCTAGTTTTCAAGACACAAAAAGTTGATTCGACAGGTTACTATGGCATTGAAGACCCTTTTCCAGACTTAATTTCAAAACTTCGCCGTTTTATGGGGGGATACGAGAGTGCGGGTTGTTGGTTGTCAAGAGCCGTTGGTAGTCAGAATGCCGTAGTATTAATGCTATGGAAGCTACTACTTCTCGAGGGAAGCTGAGATAAGTACGCAATTCCATATTTGTGACAGTCTATGGGAAAAGGGGGCACTTCACTTAAAAATTGAAATTGAGATATAGGCTCCAAAAGTAAGTCATAGGAAAAATTCTTTCTTTCTCCTATTTTTGTTTTTTGCAGAATTAGTCTTAGTGACCCTTACTCTAAGTCTATGCCAAATTTCAAATGCCGAAACAACTTAAAAGACCCCAAGCGTGCCGTGGAAAGACAAGCTACTTTTTATTCTCTCTCGTTCTCGAAGTACAATAAACGGGGAATGGGCGGAGTTTCAAACAAGCAGCTAAAAAAACTGCATAGCTTTGAGAATAGTGCATGCAATCTACAGCTTACCTCTGGTTGAAAGTTTACCACTACATGGAGTAGAGTAGCCAAGGATTCCGACAAGACAGGCTGTGAGACGCTCTGAAAGCTAAAAAGAACTCTACGCAAACTTCGTTAGTCGCCGTTAAAAAGCGGCTGTACGATTTAATTGCGTATGCGGAGTACGCCGTTTACGGAAACATTAATTATACCGGAAGTGGAAATTCAATTTATGTTTTCTCGATTTCTAGTTCAATTGCTTTGCTGAATACAGCCCAGTTCAACTGCCAGTTTCTCTACACGGGGAAGGTTTTACCCTCCAGTATTTTAGCACTAATTTGTGATAAATTGTAGCTTTTTATTAGCATAAAAAACTCAATTTTTTTTGTTTGAGTGAAGTGCCCCCTTTTCCCATAGACTGTCACATTTGTTAGCTAAATATGCAAAATTAACTCTGGCCTTTCTTTTTTGTAGCTAAGAGCTAGTCAACAGTGACTGGTCAATTCAAATAGTCAGATTGGCTCAAATTTGGTACTACAAAAGTTACCACTGCTCAAGAAAATGAGGTAAGAAAGTAATTTTGTATTTGTGTGCTAAAATTGATTGTCTTTTGTTTTTGTAGGTGAGAGCTTGTTGTCAAGAATTCAAGGTAATTCAGATGGTCAAAGTAACTTCAATTTAATACTACAGAAGTTATCAATACTCAAGAATGATGTAAGTAGTAATTCCATATTTGTTGGCTAAAATTACAAATAATAACACTGGTTTATTTTTATCGTAGCTGAGAGCTTGTTCAAGAGTTACTGGGGATTGAGATTATCAGAATGGTTGATGTTTGATACTACAAAAGTTACCATTAATCAGGTAAGAGAGTGATTTTGTATTTGTTTGCTGAAATCAAATGTCATAACTGCTATTATAGTGTTTGCATGAAGTAAGCTAAAACATAGTAACATTTTATGTTACCTAACTATCAGGCTCGCTCGCCATTTGTGCTCAAGCACACCACTAGTTTATTTATTTATTTGTATATATGTATGTACGTACGTAAGGCATTTTTGTACTTTGACCCTCGCATTTTTATTAGTTAAGTTGTCGACCCCGTCCCAAATTGCACTAAACAGAATCCTCTGGTTTAGCGATCAGTACCCGTATCACCCTAGAAATTGAATTGTTTACCGTTTTGAATTCTTTTGCGGGTGCAGTTAAAACTTGACAACTTAAGGGACTTCCATTTCTATTCGAGTTAGTGGCGGTGGTAAGTCAATGCGCTGTTTGTCATGGTTATAAGCCGTGCGCACAGTATTTACCTGAAAATACATTGTCCACTAGACTACTGCGAAGGTAAGTCTGTGTAGGTGCATGTCCAGCTGTGTCAAAGCATTTTGTGTTACAACCACTACTTAGCTAAAGAATATCACAAAAAAACTTTTAAATAACGTGTATTGTTTTGTTGTTGTTTTTTCCTTCAATTCAAGCAGTTGCAGAGAGTTGTTACTATGGCACTGAAATCCCTTTACCCTGTATGCTAAATTAAAAAAACTGGACCTTATTTTCAGTAGCTTCAAGTGTTAGAAGTCAATAAAAATAGTCTAGTCTTTAGGCTCGCTCGCCATTTGTGCTCAAGCACACCACTAGTTAAAATGCATTTTCAGAAATGATGAAATAGTAATTAATTAAAAAATAAGCATAAAGCTGATAAGGCTTATCCTTCATCAACTCAGGAAATTTTCTTGATACATATGGCTTCTGTAGTCAGTCACCTGGTTTGGGCTTCACTCAAGTCCAGAAGGATCTGATTGTCTTCCCTGAATGGAACACCACAGAGATGCCTGCTGTGAGACCTTTATCTCGAGTTTAATTCTTCATTGCTGGTGTTGCTTTGAGTTTTGGTACTTCAAGTGGCTGAAGCAATAGTTATGCCACTTGAAGTACAAAAACTACCTAGACCAGCGAACTTAATTACATGTTGTACTTATAAAAGCTATCAGTTTGACAGGTGTAGCTAGTCCCACAAGTTGTTAGCTAAAATTAATGGTCAACGGCTGCATACATATTCTACAGATACAGTTGAAACAAAGATGGGCTAGCTGTTTACTGGAGTTTAAAAATTAATAATAAGGACTTCCCCCCAGACTGCACAGAGAGAACTGGAGACCTCCAACAATAAAAATTCATGTGATTCTGCCATGTCTACTTCCTGTGCTGAGGAGAACATCTACAAGGTCATGAAAAAAATGAAGAAGAAAAAAAAAAAAAAAAAAAGTGGATAAGAAAAACCAAAATAGTTCAAGAAGAAAGAGTAGTAGAGAGTAATAATAATGAATAAAATTACCTGGCATGAAGCACTGTGTGGCAGCGTACTTGCTAGTTATTCAGACTGTAGCTAGCTCTCCATCTTTGCAGCGAGCTAGCTAGCTAGATATTATTTGAAAGGTTCAATCATCATTTCTTACTTTTTAACTGCTGCTATGTAGGGCTTTAATACAGAGATAACTCCACAAGTCTAGCCAACTCGATAAACCTGCCACCAGGTGCTAGCTCACAATGTAAATATCAACGAGACACGAATGTTATGATAGCAAACAGGAGAACAAGGGAGTGAGCACCGAGTGAGAGTTTAAATACTCTATAGCTTCAGGGCTCACCTGATACATGAAAATAGTAAATGTGAGTGGTTAAAAATAGATAGAAGGTTCTAGAAGTTTGAGTGGCATGAGATCTACAATAAACAGATTGTTGAAGTGATCAATTTCCATAGAAAAATATGTAAACAATTAAATGCTATCTGTTCAGGTGACGGTGCTCCCTACATGCTACAGTACAACAATATAAGCAGCAAGAATACCAAATGCTCTGTTCAAGTGATTGTAAAATGTATCACTCGATAAATTATACAAAAATAACTTGGTGTAGCTAAGTGGCCTAATAATAATAATAATAATAAAAGGCTTCAAACAAACTTGACAGTATTATATAGCTACTATGATAAAAGAACAGTATAGAGAAACTTGGTGATAACAAAGTTTGCCAACGCTAGAATATTGTCAGTTGATTCTGGAAACAATCTGTTGAGTGAAGAAGTTACAAAGGCACACATACAATGATTCGTCATGACCTTGGTGTAGTCTTGGACTGGAGATACAAGGAGAGAGGTGTGATTGGAGGTATGAACGGTTGGCTGTCTTCTTGCTCCACTACTACTACTTGAGAACCACTCACTATCTCAGCTTTAGAACAAAAATAATATAAATAATATATTATAGAACAACAATTTCTTTAAATAATGTTGTTGCATTCAATTGATAAAATATTTCCAATAGATGGCTAATTAATTTACCAATTATAGGAGTTTCTAGTTTATTGCATTTTGTATACTATTACTTATTGCATTTTGTATACTATTACCGTGTGTCCCAGCGACACTATAAACTAAATCATCCAGCCACAAGGCTGTGTGGGAGAAGCAACCGGGCTTCTTTTAGGCCTCTTAGATAAAATAAGCTCAAGTTATAATATGATGGGAGTACATGTACTATGTAGATACGAGCAACCAGTTAGATAGTTTTCTCCCACAGTAAGCTAATACTGGGCCAAAAACTTTCTTAACATCACTCAGTACAGAAGTCTAACTGACAAGTATTTCATATCTCCAGTTCCAGTGCTGTCCAGAGCTCACAACTGTGCCACAAGCTAAAGCCAACAGTTGTTTTTCCATTCCCACTACAACATTTTTTTAATTGACTTGTATCATATACACAGCTATTGGTGGATATTGAAAGAAAAATTGCCATGTTTAGGCAGATTATCCCCAACAGGTCACACATAGCACTTGATTGTATTAATAAATTAGCTATCATAGCATTTCAGCTTTGTTGGTTTATTAATATATTGTCCCTATTTAGTGCCATCCAAGTAGTCCTATCAGCTATCATTTGTTGGTCTATAGGGCAACTGTTGTCCCTCAAGGCATCTACTAGTGGATTCCTTATCCACAGGATGCACTGACTGCACACAGTCACACCCACCTTCTTGCTCAACTTACTCTTAGATTTCAGCCCCAGATACTGAGACAGTCCATGTAATAGCAGACGAATAAATCTATACAATAATAACACGTCCATCAAACACTCTCAAGGATTTCTTAGTCCTGAAAATGGTTTTTTCCCCCTGAAAATAAATTACTATGACTGTCATAAAGACATTTGCCCCCAACTTCATATCATTTTTTTTGGAAATAAAAAAACACCCTGAAATTTCAAAAATGTTGATTAGACCTCCTAAAACAAAATTGTTATGTGCAGTGCTGACCAGTCCTATTTATGTGCAGTGCTGACCAGTCCTATTTATGTGCAGTGCTGACCAGTCCTATTTAGTTGAAATGAATTGCTAGCAGTTACTTACGAGTTGCTCTGCAACGCCAGAAACACGACATGCGGTCCAGCCATCTGAAACAACTCTACCAACTCCTCTTCCAGCAAACACATGATATCCTACAACATACACAAGTGGATCATTGGTGGGTGTGGTTAATTCAAGTGAGCTTAGACTGGAGGTGTAGCTATAAATAAAAACCGCACCCACTAATTGAGTTTATAGATCTACTGACTAGAGGAAGATGTCTGTTGTGCCTCAGACGAGCTCGAATGCCAGGCTCAATACGCTTCACTCTGTCTTCCACACTGCATCCTCTATACTCCAACTGCATGTCTTTCATGCATTCTTCTAGAGGAAGGTTGTCAAGATCTTTCTGGTCCTTGACCACTCCCACTCTGGAGTTGCGACTTCTAGAGGCTATGCTCTGTTGCTCTTCTTCCGAGTAAGAATTAAAACTGCTCCATATCTGATGTTACACACACAAAAGACAGTATTATACTCAAGCTACTAATGCATACATGCAATGCAAGCATCTACCAGACCATCAATTAAATGTGTATGAACAGTCACACTTTATAACAATGAACACAAAACTGTTGTCCACTGAAAATTAGCTGTCACATTTCAAAAGCTCTCGCATATTATTAGTTCATTATACTTGCGCAATCTGGAGACATTCATTAGGTTAATGGTACATGTGAAGGAAAACAAAGGTAGTCATATTGTGCGTGAAAGCTCCGTACACCTGAATCATAGCAGCAGTTGTCTGCATTAAATAGTCATTGAGTGATGCCTGGCTGTATGCAAGTTGCTCTTACTTGCATGTTTTTATCAGACGTGTGAAGTTTGGTAAAGGCAGAGTCATGAGGTGGAAGTATAGAGAAAGATTCCTGTAGTTCCTCTTCCGGAATATTATACAGAGAATTCAGGAACATAGCTACACGACAAACACCAAAATGAAAGGGAACTACCTCAGATTCAAAGGAGAATATCATTTTAATGGCCATACACAGAGAGCTAGATGCTAATGGTAAGGCTAGTGGTTGGTTTATTGTGGTTGGTATTCGAGGAATGTCCCGTTGGAACAGGTGACCACACCTTAATGCTACATGAATACAGCTGTGACAATTTTACATTATCTTGTTTCAAATAAAGTCCAACATTTATCTAATTACCTGGCACTTTCTACATCTTCCTCTACTCACAATTCTCCCATCTCCTGGAATGCTTGCTGGCCCTAGCTCTGCCAGACAGTCGAAACAAGTGGGAATGAGGTCTAGGTACACGCGGTGCACTCCCATAGCCCTTGTTCTTTGACCTGCCGATCCTGCCAGTAGGTTCTGGCGGCCATGGCTTCTCCTCCTCTACAAATTCTCCTTCAGACGATTCTCCGCCACTCCACCCAACAATGTAGTTCAGAGTCCGAATATTGTTTCCATGACGATTGGGTGCGCGACACTCGGTGATTACGGGATCTCCAGTCAAGTTGTGGCCATCCCCAGACAAGGTACCACAACCATTCAACATTTTGTATGTTCAAAACAAATCAACGGCTACACAATATTTACCATTCTTTTGTAACGACACTTTACCAGACCAATTGGTTTGAGTGACACTTTACCTCACTAGAGGTTTTATTTACTCCTATCTTTCATTATTAATATTAAACTGCTTTGGGATGCATAGAGTGGCCATGAGTGAAGTTGCTTCAGAGTGGGAGGGAAGACACCAAGTATTGTTATTCTCATGAAAGCCGTTTTTATGTTTCATTGACTAAGATAAACATAAGTTTAAAATCGTGGAGGAAGAGTGAAATGTTCTGAGTGGTCTTTCCTCTGCGTCTTCCATTACCATGTCTGCTTCTACAGGAACTGGTGACCTCATTGCGTTCCAAATGTCTGCTGGTAAAACTCGTCATATGCCAGATGTGTGACATAGAAGGTAGTCTCGCAAGCCAGACCCCCCTCCCACGACCCGTACAGAGTGTAGTTCTATCTTCTAGTGTAAACCAACACAGATTGACAAATATTCGTCTTTTTAGTCCCATCACTGAATGAGAAGAAAGCTGTGGCTGCTACGCTTTTTCAAGGGGCAAAGAAGATCTGCAGTTTCCATCAAGACTAAGTAATGTATCTGTGAGCATTTGAAGGATATTGATTTCTCTTAATAAAGGACCTATAGACCACACAATACCCTCAGGTAAAACACCTGTACATCCTAAAATTCCCATCTCAATAAACAGAAATGGTGTTACCAGATTACTAGTGGCCCCTGCAAATAAGTATATTAGCCGAACAGGACATACACTGCTCCATAGAGTGAAGGAGCACCAAAGAGCTTTACATTGTTTGATAATATAGAACACTTCAGCTGTGGCAGATGGCTGGAGTAGCTAGTGTGTTAGACTGTCAACAGAATTTGATCCAGAGGTGCTTGCTTGAATCGTGGCATATAAGAACAATTATTAACACAATGAACAGGGAGAGTGGATCACACACTGAAGCATACCATGCTCTAAATACCTAAAGAAGGCCTGAGGACATGCAGTTGTAGCTATTATTGGCGAGGTCACATGATTTGATTAACCAATGAAATGAGTTTTTTGATAAGAACTGCGGGACTGTAGAGCGAGCGTATGGAACGCCGTTTGTCTCAGTTTAAAGTTATCAACGTAGACGTCTCGGTTTACACTTTATAACGTCGACGTTTCAGCTGCAACTTATGCTTGACGTCACCACGCAAATGTCGGTTAGAAAAGAGGTGTGTGGGTAGTAAGAGGCAGTATCAGACAAAACAAGCAGCATTTTGCTCATGCCAACCCATAGGGAGAAAAGTTTGGGTCTAGAGGGGAGGTTTTACAGTAGCTTGAATTCTGTTTAAGCTAGCTAATTATTAAGCTGCATTATTAATTTTTTTGTGAGTAGCCAATCTATGTATATTGAATCTTGATTATTCTGAATATTTTAATAAGGTAACCAATAAAATCAAATGATATTATAGCTATATCGTTAATTTACTGGTACAATAATTACTAGCTATTGTAATTATTAAGCAACAATCTTCTTCAGCATTATAGCTGATTATTTCATTTCATAGGGTGGTCATTTGTCTAAGCAAATTTAATAGTGGAATTTGCGTGAGACTAAACTTCTGAACTGAGCTAGCTAAATCATGTATGCCTTTCAGCTGCATCAAGAAAGTTTTTTTTAATGCTGAGAAACACATTTCCTTCTACCAACAAGAATCATCTCTTGAAGACTCTGTTGGTTATCTTATAACACATTATTGATATTAACTCGTGTCACTAAGAGGTGTTAACCGGAGAGGCTGAAGCGCGAAGAAAAAGCTAACCTCACCCACCCTCCACAACTTTCTGGGCCAGGGCACATTAAGTTAGGGCATACAGGTGGTCAAGTGTCTCACTAGGCCATCTCCGAACTCTCTCCACTGGGAGGGGCAGGCCCAGGTGTGACATAGAGTAATGAAGAAGTTTAGCACAGAAACAGTTTTATTCAGTGATAACTGATTGAACATTTTCACATCACTCCAAGATCAGTCAGACTAACTATGCACTTAAAAATGAAGGGAGGCCAATAATGAACATCCCCTAGGAGCACCACTAGCTACAAAAAAGAAGAAGATATATTTCATTATAATGTCAAATTTCGGATTTCAGGTACATTTCAGGTACATAATAGACCAAATGTCAAAATTTAGTCAATCATGTACCTGATATCACAAATTTCCTATATGGCATGTAAATGAAATGTATCATTAATGTAGTGCACTTAGTACCAAATGAAACCTGAGATAACATGTGCACCAGATGTCTGCTCCATACAACTTAAAGATAAAGCCAAACCACGTTAATTGGATGTTTGATTGTGCATAATACTTTTTAATGTACGTATTATGAATGTCACTTAGGCCATACCAATTTGAATTTATGTTTCTCAGATTTTTTTCACAAAATTTTGACACGATTAGTAGGAAAAAAAAAAAGAAAAAACATTTTGGAAGTTAGCAATAGCAGCTTGGTTCACAAAAAACATTGTTTTCTTGGCCAAATTTGTAGGCATCTCGCACATCACAAAAAGCATAAGGATCTATGAAGTTTTCCTTTTGTAAGTAAGTGAATTCTCAACTCTCCCAAGCACTTTCTACACCACATTTCATTGTCACACTAAGCCAGGCAACTATAGCTTTTGCTTGCTAAACAAACTGTAAGTATTGACAGTGTTGTTAATAAAAAGCACACTGCTAACTTATAGGAGGAACCATGGGGACAACAGCTAGGGCATGTTCCCCAATGCAAAATATTATAATTACGCCTCATCACAGCAGTTCTTTAATGTCTGATACTATGGCTAATTTACCATTCCAATTACAACAGCAACAAGTGAATAACCTTCACTCCTGTGTCCAGAGAAGAGGTACCTACCATCATGTCAGAGGCCAGACCCAACATCATGCTCTGACATGCTCATAAATATCTTACAGATAGTAGCTACAGATGCAAAAACATCTGACATTTTTGTTAGCTTGAGGAATGTCAATGCTCATTTTATGTAGCTAGTTACGTTATTAACAAAGAAATATAATATAAAGGATTGAACTTCTATTTATTACTACATGATGTTTGACCCAACTTTGCAGAAAACTCGCAATTAAAGCGTGTGATGTACAATATCTATTTGATCTGTCCTGTAATTACAATACAATACATGAATGCAGTCTTGAATCAAGCTGTTAATTACTTCAACAAACCATGATGCATAGCTAGGTAGCAGTAACACCGGCACTATCACAACGAATTCTTTATTGCTAATGCACCTTAAACTATGCTAAAACAGTGACCCCCAATTTCTACCCTTGATGTAGCCATTGTCCAGAGTGTGAATTTTGACCTATAATGTAATGCTTGTGCACAAGTTTTCCCCAAATGCTTGCATCATTTACTGATTAGTATTTATTTTACAATGCAACTCTACATTGAGCATAGCAAACTAATTAAAAAATTTTTTTTTTTTGCATATCTAGGTCTCATTAGACAGAAAGTTGATTCTTATAACCACTGTGTACAGCTAGCAATTCAAATTTCCACTCTTAACAATTTCACTCCCTCCCTTCTCTCATTAGACAGTAATTTAGCCAACTTCCTTTAAAAGTAAATAAATGAAAATTGGACAAGTAGACTGATTTGAATGTAAAACAACCAAATGAAGTTAACAAAAAAAATTCTTTCTAGACTGCGATAGATGACATGAAAACAAAACTTGATCAGAGTTGATTATGTAGGTGGAACAAACTTCAAACAGCGTCCATCCTCCACGAGTATACTGGATCACACAGAATAGCTCTGAACTCGGACACAAACTCTGGAAGCGATTTATAAGTTGATGAAAGCTCCAGCGTTGCAGAGCAAGTATGGCTCATAGGTCGCCTAGCTAGACCATCTGAACCATTAAAAACAACATGGATATTTGGGACACTTATTACAAAACTTCCAGTAACAAATCGTAGAAATGCACGAAGTTCATCAACTAACATATTGCCAACAAATCTCCTGAGATACTGAAAAACTTCTTCTTCTGATTCACTTAAAAGATACGGCTCTTTGAGTAGATGTAAAACTTTTGCCTTTGAAACAGAAAGCGATGAATAAATGGAATACATATTATTCACTGTCATGCGTTTCCAAAAAGGACGATGTTTTAAAGGAATACCTTCATTCATCAGGTGCAAAGCTGCTGCAGGCCGAATAAAAAATGTGTAACGTGCAGCCTGCACAAGAAGTTGAATCAGAGTGGATGGTTGTGGGACTGCTCTGCATCCATGACAACTTAATATCGAAACCAGCTCTGTTTTAACATCATTTGTAAACGCTAACCCCCTTGTAATAAGAGCTTTCTGGACAATAGAAGCTTCATGAATGCTTAACGAGTTAATAAATGTTTCCTGAAGGATAGAATCGGGCACAGCAAACTTCGAGCCGAGAAGAACAACAACCAGACAGGGGAATGCTACTTTGTCAGGAAACACACCAGCAACAAGATAAGCATGAGATATAATTCCCCCCAATATGGAAAAGGTAGACATGTCTAATGAGGCATGAATTGCAGGATGAAGTAGACAGGTGCCATCAAAGAAACGTACATAAGTTTCTTCAAAAAAGGATGAAAAGACATCTTTGGTGACCCCACCAGCATCCACAGCCCTTTCATCAGTCAAAGAAAAACGAAAAGGGCACCGAAACCCAACTTTGTCTCCTGCTGTGTACAGTGACAGTAAGTCACTGAAAAGACTCTCTCTGCTAATTGTGTATACCACCTCCTCCTGGCCTTCTAGCATACCAACAAACTTCTTTCTTTCAGATTCAGCTATAATAACAATAATAACAATAATAATAATAATAATAAATAACTGTCATATAAAATTATTGGTTTATGAGTAACTTTTGGCATGTTTGCCACTATTTCATGGTGTAATATGTACACTAATCTATAAGTAACACTACCATTATGGAATATACAAGCATATAAACCTAATGCAATATGATGAATGGAATAAATGGGGCAAAATAAACATAAAACGGAAATGCTTTGAAATCTATATCTCTGTCTTTGACGGAGATACAGCTCTGCACATTGGCTACTATTCGGCGTTATTTCGAAGCGGCCGAAAGAGCTACCACGCTCATTTTTCCCTCCAGAGGTAGCTTGAGGGCTTCTTCGCAACATTACAGAGCCATATTTCTAGAAGATACTGGAACACCCTACTGATGCTTAGTTGTATTACGCCATGAATAATACATCGGCTTCAATACCAAAATATATATGTAAGAAATTGAGTACACCCAATCAACTGACCAAATCGAATTGAACTGATCACACCCATTCATACCCATTCATACTGAACAACCACTTCTGTATTGACCACCCCTATTTATTGAGTAGTCTTATTTAAAGTTATCAAGTTTAGACATGAGTCCTATTAATGACACTACTACAACCTGTAGTTTGCTCAGTTATGCTACTACAGACCAGTGCATGAGTATTGTCATGAATCTACACAGAGTTGTGAGTATTACTTACCGGCTTGTACTATCTCCTGTACATTCACGTCACACACCTAATACAATAAAACATAATCGTACAAAAGGCAATAATTTCTTCTCCTTTCTATATGTGACCATCAACAAAAAAAAAACCCCAGGCACAACGCGACCCTTTATCGATTTTTTTTGGCACATTACTGAGTTGTCAGCATCAGATAGTGAGCTCTCTAAGTTTCATCACTAGTTTTAAGCAGTGTTGACCTAACCATTCCCTTCCATATGCTAATCAGGGATTTTTCTAGCTTTGTGTCACAGTGGGGGCATATTGACTTTAACAAATTTATTGCGGGGGCAAACCCAAAGCCTGACGTCAAAGACTGCGGAGGTAATAACAATTTTAGTGGGGCAACAACGTTCTCATTTTCCTCTACAGGCCCTCCCTAAAAAAAACCCTGCTAATATAGCACATTTTGAAGAAGATCAATCTTGTGCTCGGTTTTCCTATAGACGGTCACATGCATAGACCCTACCCAGATCTAAAAATAACGCTTGAGAAATGTCTGGACTACTTGTCCAGCCAAATCAGTTTTGCTCGGACACAGCAGGTTTTGAATGGTCAACCATTTTCATCAAAATGATATAAAACACCAAATCCATAACAAAAAATTCCAAGGCAAACTTCAACAACTGGACAGACTTAAACTAATTTATTAATTTAAAAAATAAAGTGAAAAGCATTTTTTTTGGGGGAGGGGGGTGGGGGGAATTAAACTGCCTACAGAACTTGGTCAATCTTCAAGGGAAGTACAGTGATGATTGCTACTCACCAACATTGCCAAAGTTAAGTATCCTCCCCCCTCCCAGCCTATAATCCTGCATGAAAGGGTGGTTACAGTTTAGGCAGTGATTCGCCTAAAAATTTTGGAGCTAGGAAGCACAGAATATGGAGAGGATAAACTTTGCAACTGCAGACTTTAACTGAGCCAAATAACTATTCTAAAACAGCCTGAATCGAGATGCCAATTATCGTGATAGGTAGTTAGCGCTATTTTCTAAGCAGTCTTGAACTATTATAGGCATAATCTAGTAGCACAATACTTCAGCTTTCTTTAAAAATGCTTATACTGATGTGGATATTTACTGTAAAAAGGTAAAAATAGAACTGTGGATGTTAGTTTATAGTCATTTTTGGAAGGAATTGGTTGCCATTTATCTGCTGGTGAGAGGGTTAACTTAGCTCAATCTTGTCTGAAACACACAATTTTGTGTAGTACAAAAGCATACTTATTTTGTGCGATAAACACACAATTTTGCTTAATTGCCATGGCTCTGTCATTAATTAGCCAGCAACCTAAAAAAAAAAGCTAACCACAGTCATTAAAATATTTAAATTTTTATTTTGTTAGTGGCTATGGTAAAGAAAGCTTAACTGATTAACTGCAGTTTGACTTGGACATGGTGCCAGCTCAGTAACCACAACCACTTCACTGTCCTGTGTGACACAACCACAACCTATTCATGCAGTGGTCAACTCTCTCTCTTTCTCAAGGATAATGCTTCCAGCTAACTTAGACATGCCTTTTTACCTTGTCAGAACTCTTATCCCGACAAACTGAACTAATTCAACCTGCAGAAGTATAAGAACCAAGCTATTCCCACTGACTCCAATACATTGAACGCTATTTTTTCTGACATCAGATATTTGTCCCGCGTATGTCACTAATATATAGCATGCCATAATATGGCATACATACAGCACATGTCTTCAAGATCTTTGACAAGTGCAGAAAGGACTTATTTACAGATGAAGCGAGAAGCATTGTATAAGGAATTCATTAAAAAAATGTATACTACCTGACCTCAACAAGTTCACCTTGATTACCGACCACAAACCACTGACTTTGTTCAATCCAGGTAACTCAGTACATACCAGCATTGGCTTCAGACAGAGGTGGGCCATTTTCCTGATGAGCTATCAGTTTAGCAACCAATCCAGATCTAATCACTAGGAGTGCGCCTAACAGCACAGTGTGGCGAGCGAGCTATTGCAACAACCTAAAATTTCTTTGTACAGCGCAGTGGCAATAGCTCACTAGCCACACTGCACTGTTGGGCGCACCCCTAGTTAATTAAATGATATTAAATGATAGAGCCGCCTCTTCATGCAATCAAATTGTATGGTATAGATTGTCAGTATAGCCATCAAACGCTACCTACCAGTTATATATTTTTTATAATTCTGTAATCAGAGAGGTATAAAAAATAAAATAAAAAATAAAAAAATAAAATAAAAAATAAATAAAAACCTATTACTTTGCCCAATAACTCAGCATACTGTATAGCCCCACTTCCCTGCTTACATATAGTATCTATGCATTATAACAAACACACTTAGTGGGACACTCTACTCACCAATAAAAATGCTAAAATAGAGCCTATCAAATCGTAAGTGCTTACTCTTCTGAATCTTACTATAAGCTTAAAATGTTCCTCCATGCTGTCAAAGTCCCGACCCAGCTGAATGAACTTAAAAGTGGTATCGATCGTCATTGACTCCACCCAAATTACATACACAAACTCCTCCCACTTACTTTGGAGAGGCCACACACCACACATATACACATACCAAATTAGATTTGAAGTAGACCTGAGAGTGTCTTGCTCGCCATAAGCATGAAAATGTGGATGCACTAAATAGGCTATCATAATCATACAGATGCATCACTCTGAGGAGCTAACGATAACATATCCAAGCCAGTTACACGGAGCATTTGAAAGAATATGCATTTGCATTGAGCAAGATTGCTTACTGAATAGAATGCAAGTGGTTGTAACTTCAACAAAATAATGGTAAAGCTCCTACATGAAGGAATGTGAGGATTAATCATGTGCTAGATCGTGTGTGTGTGTGTGTGTGTGTGTGTGTGTGTGTGGTCAGAGCTAGATAAGTATAACTTTAGAAGATGGCACTAATCAGCACACCACAGGGAGGAGCCAGACACACCACTTTGTACTGTGGAGTGAACCTCCTGGACCTTGCCAGTTAAACCTAATGGCCAGAAGTGTTACCAATGAAGTCTGGACATCTGCAAGTCTTACTATACAACAACTGAGATAAGTATTTTGCAAGGTTTGAACTACCAGAACATGACTGTCACTGACAATGGCCTGAATTTGTTTCTGAAGAATTCCAAGAATTACCAAAACCAATGGAATATGTCACACTACAGTGGCACCATATATATAACCCTAGGTCCAATGAACTCGCAGAAAGATTTGTGCGGACAAAGCTTCAATGAAGAAAATCTGAGGAGAGAGGCTCAATGAACAAAAAGACTCCACTATCTAAGGTTCGAAGATAAGGCCATATATTTTTTGCGGATAACAATGGTCTACACAAAAATATGGTAAAGGTGTGGTTAACTCTAAATAGAGAGTACTCACATACTCTGATATGATAATGCTTAGGTACTTTCTGAATAATATACAAAACATGTAGTAAAAACAAAAAAAAAACAACAACAAAAAAACAAAACAAACAAAACATGATAATGTAACTTACTTCAATAGACTCGGCAGATCTCACACCATCACAATCAGAGCCAAAGAGTTCCAGTATACCTGGGGAATCATTTTTCTCTTCAACAACAATAACTCCATTCAAATAGTCCCGAACAAGTTGTTTACGGTGAGGCATAATAGCTTGCCTTGGAAGTAAGGAATATAGAGTAAAATGACAACCTATGAGCCCAGTTGAAAATATGTACCCATAGAGCTCCTGCAAACAAAGTTTGTTGGCATGACTATACTATCACTATTTAGAACACAGCCACTTACCTTTACTTCGGCATTTATTTGGAAATCATGCTGGAGCCTTTGTCCACTGGGCAATCGAAATCGAACTGCACACTTGAGGCTCCTACAATTGTTAGTGTCATACCTCCTAGATAAAACATCCCTCAGCTGGGTGAGGTCCTAGACAGTAAAAATGATCAGATAAGAAAATGTACACTTTATGGGCACAAAATAATATGACCTAAACAATAATTCATGGAAATCATGAATGGATCTAGTACAGAAACACTTGTAAATATAGGCATATATAAATTCAAAATTCAGCTAATGCGCAAATAAGAGTACAGTTAGTTACCTCTTCTCGCTTCGCATCTGAGGTTTGCTTTGCTGCCTGTATTGAGGGATAGATGAACATCGTGAAATCATTCAATGCCCCACTTGACAAGACATTAATTAACAAATAAAATATAATACATGCCTTTTCTTGGTCAATACGAAGAGACTCCGCATAAGCTTTATCCTGCTCCTGGACTAGTTGGCGAGTTTCCTTTATTGCTTCCTTAATGTCACATTAAAATTATACAAATACAATCTTGAATGAACTCATCAATTATAATATAATAACAATACACACATACTACACTGGCATATGTATGGGATACCTGAGTAATCTCAACAGCAGACGATGCACCTGACGACACATTGGAAGAACTACAATAATTCATATTTATAAGGGGAAGCTCATCACCACTGCTTTCACTACCCACTGCAACAGGCTCAGGAATCTACAAAAATATATCAGATTCTAGATGGACTAGTATCATAACAGATTAACCACCATCATTACCTCTTTGTCCAGGATGTATAGCGATCCTCTGCGTGAGCACACTGTATTTCCATCTGGTGATTGTTTGTCCGTCTCTACCAGCTTGTTCTCCTGCCCTGAATCCAGATAAACCCAATCGGATGAAAAATTACTAAATACTCGCGATATGCAAGCGCGCACTGTTGATGCCGTCATCTGTTTGGTGAGTTGGATACTAAGAATTCTGCCTTGATCTTTCAACCTCTTTCGGACTTTTCCTTTGGGGATGTACGATGTTAACTTCGAAAGACGGCAAACAGAGACATTTACGGGCCTCCCTTGAGAAGTAGACCCTCTTTTCTTCTTAGCGTCCGGAATCCCATGCAGCTGTTGATTTGGGTTAAATGTTGGTCCCTTTTTCTGGTGACCACTACAGTGGCCAAAAAGAGTGCTAAGCTCCTTTGCTCCTGTATTATTCAAAGGTGGCTTTATTAAACGTTCACAAATGTTAGCTGATTTTTGGCTTTGATTATTCTCCTACAAACAACAAAGTAACAAATAGTGAAGAAAAGCAACTTAACACTCAAATTAGGAAAAGGGAATGGAAGCTATTTTTAATTCTGTATGGTTTAAAAAAGCATGTGAAAGAGAGAGAATACATCTAATGAATAATAATAATAATAATAATAATAGCACTTCAAATTGACACTTAAATTTATATTACCTATGTGCCACAGACAATTTGGTCCTGGAACACTGTAGGGACGTCGCTGTATGGCCATTCCTTGCCACCGCAAAACTACATTCAGTGGATCACACGTTCGTATGGCCTGGCGAACACATTCTCGTGTCACTCTGTAACCATGAGCTCGTAATGCTCCAATAATAAACGTCTGACCCACCCTAGGATGCTGCACTAATGTGTACCTCACAAATTCAATCAACTGCGTGTCTTGTATAGCTGAGTGGGGTTCTTCCAGTAGTCCATATTCAGCTCTTCTTCGATAAATGGTCATCCGTGATACCATCAGGATATCAGCTATGGCAGTCCACGAAAAGGATAAGGAGCGCATATGTTGTAACTGTTCCTTGCTTATCTTGAACTTGGGTCGCCCACGATGACGGGAGTATTCCAATGGGGTTACATAGTGATATTCAGTACTTCGCCTGTCTAGTGAGTCATAATAACTCCTCCACTGCTCCAGGGTACCCTGAATACTCTCTAATAGCAGGTTGAGGTCAGAGTAAATGCTCCTCAATTCTGGGAGAGGTTCTATTACCGAAATTAATGCTTGGAGACTCCCACTGCATATAGAAAAACGCTCAATAGCATACTCCGTAAAGTGCTCATTCGCCAAACCGAACTGTCTGTCACAGGAAATTAAAAAAGATGAAAGTTGAGTAAACAATAACGTCCATTCACTAGGAACCTCTTCACTAGGAATTTCGGCCATTCTCGATTCCACAAATCCACCGCCAGAAAAGCGCTTCGGTAAAGGAAGACCGTAGTGCTTGGTAAAGGGTATTGTACCAAGCCACCATAGCTTCGGTAAAGGGAATTATGGTGTGGGTAGATATTTTGGTAAAGGGTATTATACTAAGGTACCATACCCAGATCGTAAAAAATAACCACACCCATGAAATCCAGATACACCGTTGGACTTCGACGTTTAAAAGAACGTCGACATTCGCAAATTGAACCGGAGACGACGACGTTTTAAGTTGAACTGAGACGTTAAAGGATACGTCGACGTTATCACGAATGAACTGAGACGTCGACCTTATGTGCTGAGACGTCGACCTTACGCGCTTAGACAAAAAAAAACGTTGTCGTCAGCCCATTGTTTTATGTTACAAACGGCGTTCCATACGAGCGAGCAACTCTAAGATGTAGTCTATGGAAATCCTGAATACGTCGTCCCGCGCATACGTCGTCGTCGTTTAAACTGAATACGTGGTCGTTTAAACGCGCGCGCTCATTCCAGAACTTCGCTCGCTCGCCCAACCAATGCTACACGAGCATTTTCTAGTCTATGCAATCATGACCCTGCACTCATTGTCTAGTCTTGTATCATTCAATACTGATGATGGCAACTGTAGAAGTCTTGTTATTTTAATCATTAAAAACAGCGGTGTAGGATGATGTTGCGGTAAGGGGAGCTCCATATAGGCCTTTTTTGTGGTTAAAATTGTTCATGTGTGAAATCACCTCGAAAATTATGGAGGGGGAGGAGGGAGGGGTCCAGCCCCCCGGAGCCCTCCCCCTTCCTACGCCGCTGTAAAGACTAGTGCATTTGATTGAAAACATTCTTTTTGTAATCACTCTTTACCAACTGCAGTTTAATTGGATCCTTTATAAATCATGTGCACATACACATAGCTAAGGCAATTCTATGGATATGCTGAAACTTCAAGGCATCTAACACAACTGCTGTAGGATGCCAGTCCAGAGAGAGTGGCCACGAATCTGGTGCAGGGTGATGAAAGTTGCTTCAGAGGTGGGATGGGAGAGGGAGGGGGCAATATACTATAGCTTTTTGAATAAGACAGGACTAATGTGGTAGTGAAAATTGGATGGAAAATTAGATGATGCAGTTCAGTTTTTTTCTTTTTTCAGTTCAATCTTGTTTATTTTGTCTCTGTGAACATGTATCAACATGGCATGATAACGACACTGAACTTCATCAGGACCATCATTACAACAGCTGTACAGTAAATACCAACGGTCTTCTATGGTTGGTAGTCATTGTGATAAACACCTTGGTTTTATTAGTTTTGCAAATGGAGTTCATTAGATAATCCATCATTAGATGTGCTTCTAATCTCCAAGATAAGCAGCTAAGCTAGATAGAAGCTGACCATTCACTCCATTAAATACCAAAACTTTTTTTTTGTTCCTTCATACTACTCTCACACAGGTAGCACCGGTCAGGTGCTTTAGTACCTCACTTCTCTGTAAGTGCTGCCTGACTGCCATGACTAACACATGTAACAATACAAGCTGCAATTCTACACATTGTGATTGTATAATTCATCACAGTCAGTAAATGTATCGTCGAACATGTTTGATATGAATAAAAATAAAGTAGGATATCAGTTATTGGAACATTAGTTATCCGAACACCCAAATTCTAATAGTAGCATGTGCAGACTTGAAGAATTGCTTGACCACACCCCTTCATTAGCGTTTTATAAAACATTTTCTATGATGTTCAATTATCTGAACTTTTTCAGTTGTATGAACACCTTATGGTCCCAACGTGTCTGAATAACTGACATTCTAATGTACTGTACTGCGACTAAATACCGTGATACTGCAAAGTGTGGTAGATTCAACCAGATCTTACACTGAAGCAAATAGAGTTTAGTAAATATCAGAGAATGAATCCAATAGATTAAAAAAACACACACAAACAAAAGGAAGAAGCATCTAGCTTTGATTTCTAAAGTTATTCACAACCATGGGACATTCAGACAGACATAACAACAAAAAATGATTAAAGAGAGAGGAGGGGAGAGTTTGGAAAGAGAGAGGGTGGTGAGTGAATTGAGTGCAAATGGGTCTTCCATTGTTAACTATTTTTGTTTCCATCAAATAAACTACTACCTCCGCCAAACGGGTTGGTACTGCCATTGATTGAAGCTCCACCCCCTTGTCCGGATGATTTCAAGCCAAAGGGATCCTCACCAAATGGATCTCCAGCAAACGGATCAGTAGGCGTTCGCACAGTCTGCTGGCCAAATGGGTCAACATCAAATCCTCCACTACTAGGTGTATCCCAAGAGGAAAACACCTAAATACATAAATATCATTTACAATACTCAACACAGGTAAATAAAAAAAAACAAAAAAAAGCAAAAAAGCAACAAAAACAAACAAACAAAAAAAAACAAAAAAACAACAACAACAACAACAAAAAAAAAAAAACTAACCCAAACCCGCTCCTCAACCAATCACACCTGTTTATCATTAGAAGAGAATGGGTCAGAATGGAAGGGGTCCTGCCCACTGAAAGGATCCACAGTGTGACTGGTAGTTGTGGGAGCACTGGTAGAGGAGGACGTCTGCAGGACCACTGAAGGAGTCTTGGACACGTTGGAACTGGAGGAATTGCTACTGAAGGGATCAGACTTGAAGAAATCCTCACCAGTAGCAGGAGCAGATGTCTATAATACATAAGTAATAATTATTATAATAATAGTACAGCATGTAAATTCCCCATTAAAAATGTACGGGGAAAATCGCTGTTCAACTGAAATTGCACGGGGAAAGTGAAATAGCATGTAACTAAGTGAAATACCGTGGTAGCCAAGTGAAATACCACCGTAGCTAAGTGAAATAGTATGGGTAAATGCGCATGCGTGCAGCTCTAGCCTTGGAAACGTACAGTTCGAGTAGTTTAAAGTTGGAGTCTGTCATTATTTGCCACAGAAGCTCTACCCGTATTAGACTAAAATTTCAACAGACTAGAAGGAGCCATAGGTTGAAAACAAAGTTCCAGAGGAAGCTAATCCTGAAACACAGAGACTGTGAGTAAATGATATAGTGTAGCTACAGTGGATATGAAACTGGTCTACTATTAGGGAGCGATAGCACGGGTAACCTGTGTTATCAGGGATCAACAGCACTTGTAAAGCAATTGAAATAGCACTCGGCTTCGTCTTGTGCTGTTTTAATCACATTACTCGTACTATTCTTCCCAAATAGCACGGCCCGTGCTATTACTCACAGTAACAATATAAATTTAGTCATTCTCAGATGAAATAATATTATAGTTAAAAATTACTTTATGTTTATGCAGTCAATAATATTATTTAACCTGACATGTTGACTTCTTGCCTAATCCTCACCATGGGTCAATAAGTCTAACTCTCCGTAGTGATTTTGTAAACAGTAAAGATCACAGTAGTGCATGCTTAATTCAGTAAGGTGAACACGAAATGTGCACACAAAAAAAGTTGACTAAGCTACACAGACTGGAATATGTCTGATGGGGCAACAGCTGTTAGTATAACCTTGCACAGCAAGTAGACAATGATAAGAGAAAAACATCCAATCAAGACAAGGTTAGACAAGGTTAGTAAACAGGAATGGAAGTGACTCATACATGAAGTGTCCTTACATGAGTGCACAGGTCGCTGTGAACATGACTGACCTTGAAGGGGTCACCAGATCCTCCAAAGGGGTCAAAGGCCGAGAGATCCGATGGCTTCCCACTGAAGGCACGCCCACCAAACGGATCACTGGAAGTTGCAGCATTAGTAGTAGGCACAGAGAAAGCAGAGAACGGATCTGATGCTGAAGAGGTGGAGGCAAAAGGATCCACACATGTCTTTTCTTCCTTGGACCCACCCTCTTCTGGACCTTCGTCTAAGTGTGAATTAGTACTGAAACCACTGAGGCTACTGACAGGACTACTGGAACCAACCTATACCAAACACATCACAATACAGTAATAATTCAGTCATTCTTGGCTGAAATAATTATAATAATAGGAATTTTTTCTCTTTTTAACAACCAATATTTTTAATTATAACTTAACCCTTAAGTTATAATTAAAAATATTGGCTGTTAAAAAAGAGAAAAATTTTCTATTATTATAATACAGTAATACTAAACCAACCTACACCATATATCATATTAATACAGTAATATACAGCTAACTCCACCCACTTATTTCAGTTTGCTCTATTCCCACCCGACCACATGACACAACAGATCACTGGCTTACAGTAGCACGTGCTGACACGGCATCATGTTCTGACATATGTGGTACATGGAGCTCAGCTGAGAGTTGCCCCACATCGTTAATGTTAATGACGCTAGAGGAAGGGGTGGAGCCTGGAGTGATATTGGTGGGTGGGTATAGGGTCAATGCTGTAGAGAGACTCTGATGCTCCTCCTTCAAAGTTTCAATCTTTTGTCGGACCTATCGACAGAGATACATCCATCTTTAATCCAACCACTCCCTCCACCACACCCTCCCTCACCTGGGTCACATCCAATTGAACTGACTGGTTTTGCTTCTGCAGTTTCTCCAACTCAGACTTGCTTAGCTCCACCTGAATCAACAAATGCACATACATTCCAATAAGATCAGGACCACACCCACTCTTGAGAAATATGAATACACCATAATATACACCAGTGTTGCTGTGCTAGAGCCTAGTCATTAGTTCTTAGGATGGACTTTTGACATCTAAACACAGTCGATGCATGGGTCTGGACATCTAAACACAGTCTATGCATGGGTCTGGACATCTAAACACAGTCGATGCATGGGTCTGGACATCTAAACACAGTCTATGCATGGGTCTGGACATCTAAACACAGTCTATGCATGGGTCTGGACATCTAAACACAGTCTATGCATGGGTCTGGACATCTAAACACAGTCTATGCATGGGTCTGGACATCTAAACACAGTCGATGCATGGGTCTGGACATCTAAACACAGTCTATGCATGGGTCTGGACATCTAAACACAGTCGATGCATGGGTCTGGACATCTAAACACAGTCGATGCATGGGTCTGGACATCTAAACACAGTCGATGCATGGGTCTGGACATCTAAACACAGTCAATGCATGGGTCTGGACATCTAAACACAGTCAATGCATGGGTCTGGACATCTAAACACAGTCGATGCATGGGTCTGGACATCTAAACACAGTCGATGCATGGGTCTGGACATCTAAACACAGTCGATGCATGGGTCTGGACATCTAAACACAGTCGATGCATGGGTCTGGACATCTAAACACAGTCGATGCATGGGTCTGGACATCTAAACACAGTCGATGCATGGGTCTGGACATCTAAACACAGTCGATGCATGGGTCTGGACATCTAAACACAGTCGATGCATGGGTCTGGACATCTAAACACAGTCTATGCATGGGTCTGGACATCTAAACACAGTCGATGCATGGGTCTGGACATCTAAACACAGTCTATGCATGGGTCTGGACATCTAAACACAGTCGATGCATGGGTCTGGACATCTAAACACAGTATGCATGGGTCTGGACATCTAAACACAGTCTATGCATGGGTCTGGACATCTAAACACAGTCTATGCATGGGTCTGGACATCTAAACACAGTCAATGCATGGGTCTGGACATCTAAACACAGTCTATGCATGGGTCTGGACATCTAAACACAGTCTATGCATGGGTCTGGACATCTAAACACAGTCGATGCATGGGTCTGGACATCTAAACACAGTCAATGCATGGGTCTGGACATCTAAACACAGTCGATGCATGGGTCTGGACATCTAAACACAGTCGATGCATGGGTCTGGACATCTAAACACAGTCGATGCATGGGTCTGGACATCTAAACACAGTCGAGAATGGGTCTGGACATCAACACAGTCAATGCAGGGTCTGGACATCTAAAACAGTCACTGCAAGGGATCTGTACATCAAAAAACACAGTCAAGGCATGGGGTCGGAATCCTCAAACACAGTCTAGCATGGGTCTGACATCTAAACACAGTCTTCTATGCATGGGTCTGGACATCTAACTAAAACACAGTCAATGCATGGGTTGGGACATCCTAAACACAGCAGATGCATGTTCTGGACACTCCTAAACACAGCGATGCGTGTGGTCTGGACATTAAACACACAGTCTATGCATGGGTTTCTGGACATTTAACACAGTCAAGCAGGGGTTGGACATCTAAAACAAGTCGATTGGCGTGGGTCGGACATAAAAAACAGTCTATTGCATGGGTCTGGACATATAAACACAGTAGATGCATGGGTCTGGACATCTAAACACAGTCTGAACGGGTATGGAATCGAAACACAGTCGATGCATGGGTATGGACATCTAAAACACAGTCATGCATGGGTCTGGGACATTAAAACACCCGTCGGATGCAGGGGTCTGGACATCTAAACCCATCGATGATGGGTCTGGACATCTCAACACAGTATATTGCCATGGGTTTGGACATCTAAACACCGTCGATGCATGGGTCTGGACATCTAACCACAGTCAAGGATGGGACTGGACATCTAACACAGTCTATTTGCATGGGTGGCATCTAAACACAGTCGATGATGGGTCTGGACATTAACACAGTCGATGCATGGGTCTGGACTATAAACACAGTAGCATGGGTCTTGGGAATCTAAAACACAGTCGATTGCATGGGTTTTCTGGCAATTAAACACAGTCGATGCATGGGTCTGGACATCTAAACACAGTCGATGCATGGGTCTGGACATCTAAACACAGTCGATGCATGGGTCTGGACATCTAAACACAGTCGATGCATGGGTCTGGACATCTAAACACAGTCAATGCATGGGTCTGGACATCTAAACACAGTCAATGCATGGGTCTGGACATCTAAACACAGTCGATGCATGGGTCTGGACATCTAAACACAGTCGATGCATGGGTCTGGACATCTAAACACAGTCGATGCATGGGTCTGGACATCTAAACACAGTCGATGCATGGGTCTGGACATCTAAACACAGTCGATGCATGGGTCTGGACATCTAAACACAGTCGATGCATGGGTCTGGACATCTAAACACAGTCGATGCATGGGTCTGGACATCTAAACACAGTCGATGCATGGGTCTGGACATCTAAACACAGTCGATGCATGGGTCTGGACATCTAAACACAGTCAATGCATGGGTCTGGACATCTAAACACAGTCAATGCATGGGTCTGGACATCTAAACACAGTCGATGCATGGGTCTGGACATCTAAACACAGTCGATGCATGGGTCTGGACATCTAAACACAGTCAATGCATGGGTCTGGACATCTAAACACAGTCGATGCATGGGTCTGGACATCTAAACACAGTCTATGCATGGGTCTGGACATCTAAACAGTCGATGCATGGGTCTGGACATCTAAACAGTCGATGCATGGGTCTGGACATCTTCAAGAGATCTTTCGTAAGATAGCCTCATCCTCAAACTGATGTCTAATGCAATGTGAACCTTACCATTCTGAAATCAGCCACACCCCTCTCCTACTACTTCACTCTACCTCACTGAGACCACACCCATTCAGTTCAAACCTTGTGTTTGTATTCAGCCTCTTCTTTCTTGAGTTGCTCCAACTGTTCCTTCAGTTGGTGTAGTTCGTCTCCCTGAGACCTCTTGCTGGTCTCCTGCTCTGACAACTGCTGCTTCAACTTCCCAATCTGAAACATACGTACAAAACACATACAAATAATCATAACTGATGGATCCTTCTCTCTCTACACCCGCTACAAATCTAGGATGTGATCCAATATAAGATACATACATACATACATCAGAGTAACCAAAGCATAGCTTAAACTTTCTATGAGCAATTCTATTGTATAAACATACACTTGGCTATGCTCTGGAGGGGCTGATTATACAATTCAGGGTTCATACTAACCCCCCCCCCCCCCCCCTTTCCCCAACTAAAGTTGAATTCTATGAGTAGTGTAAAATCATGCATGTGGTCAAACACTGATCAGCGTGAAATCTACGCTCTCATATGGGCATGTGCATTATAGCAGTGTGGGTTAAAAAGGGGTGTGGCTAAGTACATGCAGTGTCCCCCACCTCAAGTGAAAAATCCTATGAAACCCTGCAATTATAAGCAAGGTTACCAATAATGACTGGTATTCTAATGTACTGAACAGAACAAGTAGCCACGCCCACACCTACAGCAGATAGACACACCAACAATGGCTCACCTCTTCCTCCTCATCTGCACAGCTCTGCTTCAGTTGAGCCAGCTCACTTTCAAACTTGACTTTCTACAGGCAACACGATCAGGTATAATGATATCGCTCAATGTGCCCCTCCCCCAACCTACTCGTCTAACACGATCTCTCAATTTCAAGCACACTCAACTACCACCTCCAGGCAGTGACACACCTTACACACCACATGCCACACCCACCTCAGCATCCAACTGTTCCAGTAGTTTGTTGGCCTCCTCTCTTTCTTTCTCCAACTTCTCTCTCTGCTCAGTGGCAGAAGACACGCCCCCTTGGATATTCTCCAGTTCCACTTTGCGCTGCTGAACTAGTTCCTGTTTGTTCTTTATATCATCCGCCAACTCACTCTTTTCTCTGCACACACACACACACACACACACACGCTATATTGTAAGGCTGACTTAAACCATGTGGCTGCTATAGTTTATCGAAACAAAACAACAACAAAAACAAAAAATAAATAAATAAATATATATATATATATAACTTTCTATTCAAATTGAATTCAGACACATTGGTCCACCACGAATTTCTATCTTATCAGCTAGATTAATTTCCCACCAACCAAGGTTTCCTAGAGGGGAAGAGGAGTGACCATTGCAGTAACACTAAAGCATGATCCAGTGATTCTTCCATTTGAATTTGTCTTAAAACTCAGTAAAGTTGTTTCTTATATTTTTCTCCAAAACCTTCAATGGCAATTCTTTAGTCATGCCAAGTTTTGTTCTGTTAGCTAATTTCATAATCTAAATTAAAAAAAAAAAGTTCAGCTATAGCTATACCAATTAAAGCACAATATCACTCAGAATGTCTGAAATTTTTTTTTACTGAAGACGGCAGAACTTTTCAGTTCTTTTAGGACCTCTTGAAGCCCTGATACCTTGCCCAGTGACTTTGACTCCATAACCTATTCCCATTTCTTGAAGAAATCCTATTAGAAAACTTTGTCCACTTTAGCAATACCTAACTCTTATGCTTGCTTTGATTAGTTTCATTGCAAACAAATAAGTACACACACTGTCACTCAGTTCTTACACTCGAAATCCCCCCCCCCCCCCCGCCCTACCTAAAAAAATCCTATATGAAACCCTGCTCACTAGAGTTGAACACTAAGTATTTACACCTGTTCAAACAAACACTGGCTTCACATACACACATGTTTACAATCCTTGTCAAATATATCAATACACATCGCTCCTCACTTTCTGATGACCTGGATCTCATTAGTGATGCTGTCTAGTTCCTGGATAGCAGAGAAGTCTGTGCTGAATCCTTTCATAGCTCTGTCAGTGGGGTTGGAGCTGTTGGGTGGGGCCAGTGAAATGGACACTCCCCCACCATTCATCCCAGCAAATGATGGCGTCAGTTCCCCCCAGGCACTGGATGTGGTATTGGAGGAAGTGATCAGAGGGGTGGGACCAGAGGGAGAGGAAGAGGAAGAAGGGGCTTTTATTTTCCCCCTCAGCGAGAGAGGGATCATGGCTGCAGTGAGCTCCAGAGGAATGTCTTTCTTGCGCACTTTCTCAGCAATGAGGTACATGGCCAATGCAAACTGTTCTGAATTCAGACGCCCCGTCTTCTCCATGTCACACAGACTCCTGTTAGTAACACACACACACATATACACACACAATGTGAGGATGAATTTAAATTTACTCTACACAGAACAAACACATACATTACATAAGCAGTTTAGCACTATTAATACATTCATGGTACAAGACTATCAAGTAATTGATGATGGCGATTTCTACAGTACACGAGTGTAGACCCCAAAACTGGTAAAGGGTAGACATTACTACACATAATTAATCTGAAACAATTACCCTTCCTCATGCAATCAGTAATCAACTAGAGAGAAAGAGAGGGAGGGAGGGAGAAATCCACCCACTCACCACACATGGGCCAGCACATTGCTGGGCAGGTTGGAGGCCATGAAGAGGCTGCGAGCTTCCTCTCCAGATATGTATCCATCGTGATCCTTGTCGATGCCCTGGAAGTAGCCATCATACTTGGCCTTGAGTTCCGCATTGACCACCCACTCAGGCTCGTCCGTGGCCACCAACGAGGTCATGGAGGAGTAAGGAGACACTTTCTTGGGTAGCACTGGAGAGTTGTGGGCGGGAGAGGAGCTCGGCTTCGGACTGGCTCGTCCCAGTGGTGGGGGGATGATGGGTGTGGCTCCTCCCAGAGTGGCAGATGTGGTGGTAGTGATGGTGGAACTCGTGGATGTAGAGGAGGAAGAGGAAATCTTGGATGCTGGGATCAAAGATGCCGGGAGAGTGGCAGGTAACAGTTCCTTGTTTCCAGCCAATGCCATCAGCTTCATGGCCTAAAATAACGATATTGGTATGATTTTTTTTTTGGTTGCTTAAAAAAAATACAAACCAAACAAATCTTGCTGGGAATTTTTTTTTGTTTTGTTTTGTTTTCACTGGAATAATAGAATTTAGGTACAGCATTTGATGCACATACAATGCTGTTAGCCATGACAGCTCTGAGACTGTCTGCAAGGAACTCAAGATCTAACAGTAAGTTTGAATTTATAGATTTTCTCTCTTTGGACTATCACACTTTATGATATCGTTAGATAATATTTAAGGACTCACTAATTAAGGACAACTATGGAGGCAAATACAATTACAAGCAAATTGGTTAAGTGTTAATAATTAAGACTAATTAGTGCCCCAGAACAGTTCAGCCAGTGGGGGTCATAAGGAGCCACTACTACTTTGGCTAGCTCGTTATCGTCAGGACAACACACAACAGAATACAACATCTGGTCGGGCAAGACCATAAGTGTAAACTATTCCAGACTTGTTGGCACATCATTTCTAAAACAATCACGTCCCTAATTCAATTATCTCTACTGCACTACTATTAAACCACACATCATGTGTGAGAGCTTGATATAATGCTACAAGCAAAGCTCAATACACTGTCAGTTGATCAGCAGTCTGGCTCACGCCATGGTGGAATATATATATTATATATATATATATATATATATAATTTTTACTGCATGAATCAGCGTACAATTAGGGAGATATTTCCAGAGTACGCTAAAGTATTTTCCTGAGCTGAAGGTGAGTGAAAGTACTTGCACGAGAGTGAAATGCCACATTATATTGTACGAGTCCAATAAATTGTTTATTGTACCGTGGATATTTTTCCAAAACAGTAAAATGGTTGTGCTCCAAAGCCTCGTCATACTAAGGTAACTCCGCATACTTCTAAAAATACGGCTGTCTAGAACAATGCATGGGCGCGTTGGAGCATTCAATATGCACTGTTAAAGGGAGACTATTGAAAGCTCGCATGAAGCAGAAATACTTGAGAAAAAATATCCAATGTACGATATATTATGTGACCAGTTTTGGGGAAATCAGCCTAAACACGGCATCTAAAGTTTTTCATTTTTTTCTACCAGTAGGCATCCTCCAAATCTGGAAGCTGTAGCACAAGCCGTCTTCGCCCTACACACTTCAACAATTCAGTACTTTTGTTCCATTTAGTATTGCTGATTTCGAGAAAATGCCGCGTAAAGGAGTTGCCAAGGCTAGGGGGCATGTCTTATATTCCGTTTACTATTACTGCATGTCTCCGCGACATTACAAACAAATCCAGCAGCTGGCGGCTTACAAGGAGTTAACTGGATTTCATTTAGGCCCCTACGAGAAACTATGCTCGAGTTATAAGGCGAGAATGGTGTGAGTACGTGGATTATGCAGACAAGTGATACAGTTATTTCCCCCGAGGTAAATGAATAGCCCGCCAAATAGATTTCTTAGCAATGCCACCCAGTACACGAGGCTTAACTTGCTAGTGTTCCTAGCCTCCTAGAGTGAGTCTAGAGCTCTCCAGAGCTTACAACTGCGCCATATGCGAGAGTTAACAGTTATTTATTCATTTCTATCATAATTTTTATAATTGACCCGTAAGGCTTTACCTGTGGTTACTGAAAAAAAAAATTATTTGCCACCTTTAGGCTGATTCTCCCCAAACCGGTCACATATATATAATTCCCATACGACGTCCGTTCATGGATTCTATCTAACAGTGCTTACAGTCCGCCTATTGCAGTTGGTTTCCCTTTCTTTATTAAGCACGCACAGACACGCTTGCACAGCTATGTTGTCACACACTCACACATGTGCTCTGTAGTTGACATCCTGTGCAATGACCCTCCCAAATCCTGATTAGTAACCCACTGGGAATACTGGTCACCATCCAGCACCACACATAGAGCCACATCAATGCTGTTCAAACTGCCAACAGTCTTCATCATTTAGAAAACAACACACCGGAGACTGGATTACTTCTTGCCACTCGTGAAGGTTGCACTAGAAGTGCACATTCATTAACACGAGTAGTTATTTGATGGATATCAACATCAGGGTTGGGGTCAAACACAAGAGTATTTGTATCTATGCTGTATTTAAATACTTTTGCGGAGTATTAGTATTTTCAGATTTAAAAAGTGAACTATTGGTAATTCAAATACTTTCTTTTTAAAATCATAAGGTAGATGATAAAGTGTGAGCTTTCGTATTAGTAGGGGGAAATTTTTTTTCCTGGAACACATTTCTGTTGGCCAGATTCATGCTATTGTTTAGTTCTGGAAAGTACAGAATTAAGTATTACTTGGTCCATGTAGCCATAATTACATTGTAATAACGCGATAGATACACCTCTTATTGTGAAAAGCTGCTGTTAAATTAACTGAATGTATCCGAAAGGACATATTATCTCAAGTTGCTTCAATGTGAATCCAACCCATCACTCTCAAGTTGCTTCAATATGAATCAACCCAGCACTCTCAAGTAATACAGAAAAAGCAGTGAGCCTCCTGAATGGTCACCATCTCTACATCCACATAATAAAAAGGTAACTTTTTCTTTTTGATAATTTGATTACAGCAGACAAAGGTAGTAGATCCTCTGCCATTCATGCTAATATATGTTTCCAGTTCCTTTACTACCGCAAGAAGAAAACATCTTGTATTTTTTTGTGCAAAAACTAGTTCCAATGTATTTATGCATTCCAGTATCTTCACGTGTTCCACCACGACATATTAAAAAACAAAACATTAGAAGAACTAAATTAATCAGGTGCAATCTATGTTTACACCACTTTAGCTAATTGTGACGCAATTAAAAAAATGTTTGTATTTGTAATTTAAATACTATATCTAATAATTGGTATTTTGTATTCGAGTTCTTCAAAGTATTTGTATTTAAATACTATTCGGAGTATTAGACCCCTACCCTGGTCAACATAATTACTAACAACCACAATTGTGTTGTTAGAGAAAATATCAACCATTTACACCACATTATTTCCACAGGCATCATCTTATCACTATGTGTGCATGTATGTGTTTGTGTGTATGCATGTATGTGTTATGCATATACAGTTGCAATTCTGTAGGCTTGATATCATGGCTTCCAGGAAATACCTGGCTAGAGGCTAGTTTACATATCCAAGTTTCTTTTTCCATGCCAAAGCTTCTGTTTTGGTTCATTTCATGAGGTGTGTCTGCAGGTAGCTGACTCCATTCACACTGTATTCCCAACTCTGAAACCTCAATATCAACTACATTGAAGTTGATGGCCAATTGAACCCTCCACAGCTGATTAGCCCACGATGTGCGTGTCAGTGCTACATTATAATAAACTAAAGTGTGCCTAGCTGTCTGTCCTCTTTCTATCCATCGTCTCTCTGTCTGTCCTCTTTCTATCCATCGTCTCTCTGTCTGTCCTCTTTCTCCTTATAATGTACGCTGACTCGTGCAATAAGTATTATATATATATAAACCTCATATTTATATATATATATGATAATTTCAGCTTCTTGTTTATGTCTATATGCAAACACAAATGAAGCTGTTTGCTTAGTTTCTTGAAATAGCTTTACACACATACAAGTACATATGTACTACACAACAAAGCCCAAGGGACTAGTAAATCAGCAATCCCCCCTCCCCCTGGCCTCCCCAAACCATTTAATTATGCAGAGACAGCAGCAGCAGTAGTGGTAGTAGCAGTAGTATTAGTGGAGGTACTGATATTTCTGATAGTTATTTCCCTGTGACACAAGATACCACACCCCCTAACACATTAGCTTCCACAGTATTAGTATTGTGTATTCTCACTCGTGTACAATAACATTCCTAGAGATTTAACAGCAAAAGTTGTGCCTGTAAGAACACAAGACTACGTGACAACAAGTCCACACTGTCCACCAGATTCTTCACTGCAATATCCATTACACAGGGGCCCTACTAATTAGCCAGTAAGGGTGCTCAGCAACTGTCCAGCTACAGTGTACCACAAGTACTGATGTCAGCTATGACAGATCCAGTACGTCAGCTAATAACATGCAATATGATCATCATTAAATACCAGGCCGTTAACGAGGCGGCAGAACAGACCCAATACACTGATATCAGCGGACGACTCCTTCCTGACACCCTCAGGCTATCTGACACATGATGCAATGGCATCGAAGGAGACTGGCATTACAGCAGTATCACACGTGTGAGCATGCACGCACACACATGCATGCCTTACTAACAACATTATATAACACACTATCACACTGCCGGGGAATCAAGGCCTCAGCAGATAAGCATCTGTTTCACAGTCACTGGGTTGAGTCCTTGCTCAGACTTGCTGAGCTGATATCTGAAATACATATCTGTGGAGGCGCTATGGGAATTAGCTACCAGAAGTGCCACAAGACAATGGAATCCATTAGAACCTGCTGTTGTGGCATGCACACATTTTTATATGTTCAAGTACACAAATTTAAACAGTAGTGGCAACTGTGCTTCAAATAAACTTCAGGTGAGTGAAATGTACCTGTTCCACTAAAATTCTCAAGGCCCAGCTTCATGAAGAATTTATCCTCAGTCCTGATGACCATAAATTGGCCAATACTTACAAACCAGCTAAATAAGTGTTATCCCAACAAACTTGCGTCTAAAAATGTTAGCTCCATATATGTAAATATAATAGAAATAAACTACCTACACCATAGATAACTTCACCATAGGAAACTAGAGAAGATACAGACGCTCTGGATCCCAGAATTAGCTCTAATGCTCAGCACGTCAGTACTGTAAACTTTCATTATGTCCAAGATGCTAATTTATGACCAATTAACTTAACTACTTATGATAAGTAACATACAGTAATTAAAACAATCCAATAAAACCATACAAAGGCTAATCTTGCTACCCTTAGAGACACTCACCACACAAAACTCGTCTAAATCCAGACTGCCATCTTTGTCAATATCAGACAAGTTCCACACCTACACACAAACACAACAAACAACCACATCATATTTGCCAGGACATATGTAATCTTATAGTGTACCTTCTTTACTATATACTCTACTCTGAGCAGATTCATTGTCATTATTACAGCTGTCTGTTCGGTAAATAAACTATGACTGGTTGCAAACACAACAAACACTACTACTTCTCCTCCACCACTCCATAACAACCTGTACTAACAACCTGTACTGCGATGTCCCTCACACCCAGCTCTATACTATTGAACGTAGGGAATGTATACATCACACCGCAAGTCAGATTCACACTACTTCTCTGCTGGAGAACTCTAATACATTATGAATGCTCAATGCATAGGTGAAAATCACTGGGAAGTGTTCGCACTTCTTATCAGCCTGTCACAGCAGTGAGCACCTCCTGGACAGGTCCATAGCAACGGTGTATAAATGCACAAGTTTTGTTGTAGTGTACTAATGACATAATATGGCTTCTTTTAATTGGCGAACAAGTGAGCAAAGGGGCAAGCATTGGTAAAGCTTATATAATAAATATTATGTATATTCTGGTAAACTGGATGGTCTGTACATAGCTTATGTATACTGATTCCATTTCAGTTTAGCATTTAAATTGTTTTGTAGCTATTACATCAGTATTACAGCTATAGAATACAGATCATAAGGCTCTTTACTAATACTTATTTCTGATTGTATCACTATTAATGCCAGGGAACACTGGAGTCACTATAGTGCAGCGTGGATTGACTGAGTCATCAACTTCCACTCACCATACTGAATCAATTCTCTTCTAGGGGCTAACAAGAAGAGAAAGTGAGTAGGTAAGAGTAGTAAAGCTAATGTCTTGAGATTAATCAAATGCTAAACAATCTCTAATCCCAGCTCCTGAGACATAAATCTCTTTAGTAGCCATTGAACTTGATGTTTGGACTCCAACTAAGATAAAGCCAGACTTAACACACTATCTCAGAGCCAACTGCACTGAATATTGTCACTTATGTATCTATGCCTTCAAACAATGAAATCTGAAGAATGCAAAAAGACTGCCCAAAGGAATTCATCCATTACAAATTTCAGTTACATTAAAAGAAATGAGATTTTGCTTTGGAAAACGAGTAAACCTTGCACTTTCCACTTTATTAATTTCAAATATAAAGCCATATAAAAAGAATTCAAAATAAGGCTTTACAGAACTGTGCGCAAGTTTTCAACTGTATTATCCCCACTTCAATGAAAGTCAAAACTTGGTAGTTAAAAAGTACAGAAGTATTTTCCACCGGCTAACTATGACTCCTTTCTAGAGGGGGAGGTGTTAATTAATACCAAATAGTGTTTTCCCAGCAGGTGGACTGTGAGTATGAGACAGCTTGAAGTGCTACTTTTCAGCAAAGAATAAAAGTAACATGTGAAAAGTGTGGGCAACTGCAGATCACTGGGTTGAGCACATGTGGCTAAAGCCAGTAGCCCTCAATTCAATTCCCAGACTGAGTAATACAAACATGCACATATTAAATGTGAAATTTCATACCAGGTATTGAATTTCTTTCAATAGTGTACAATGTGAAATTATATCAGGGATGTGTATCTCTCTTGAAATACTGACTTCAGAATGTTAACCAACGAGCCATCACAGCCTGTGAGAGGCCATAGTTTCCCGATATTTACACCGCATTCCACTCCATTACTCACATCACACCTGACATCCTATCTTCCTTGTTCTCAAACCACTACCTTGGTGATCCTTACCTTACCCAAGACGTCCACAGGTAGCTTGGTGGTCATCATGAAAGGCTTGGCTTTGTCTCCTCCCAGGAGTCCCTTGGTGGGTTGCAGACTCTGGAAAACCTTCTCATACTTTGTTCTCTCGGCTGCCTACAGGAAGTTGGACGACAAGGAAAAAAATATAATTTGATATGCAATTTAGACTTGTTTGCTGTAGATAGTAAAGTTACTACTGTGTTGTGACCGGGATTGTTTATAATAAAATAGAGTAGATCTACACAACAGTGACCCACACTACACAACTCGTACGTCAGTGACCAACCGTATGTATATCTCGCATTACTAGATCCTTTACCCAGCGGCTTAGCCAGGTGAAAGGGTCTGATGTCAGATTATGTAACAAATTCCTCCACAAGAATGTGATTATCCACATAAAATTAGACTTAAATATAAGAGTTTGTAAATTATTACATCATTAACTGCCACTATTAGTTGTACACGCTCAGTACACTTCCCTGAAATTACAGGAAGTGGAAGTAGAGCTACCACCAGACCCTTCCTCCGGGAGAAGAGACCGGTTATGCATTACTAGGCTAGCGACCAATGACGAAATGAGATTTATTTAAATTATCACAAGACATACTTCAATGGATTGTGAAAGGAATCTATGCTACCATTCCTCTCCCCTCAATCTCCAATAATATAAATTGCTATAAAACTATAGAAAAAATTTTAACGCTCTACTTAACATAATGTACCCCTTCCCCCTCCCAACCTTCCAAAAAAGGGGGAAAGTAGGAAAAGTTTCGCTGTACCTCCAAAGTCCACTTGTTAGTGGCAGGCACTTCAACGCCCGCTATCTTGGGTGGAGGGTCCGTGAGTGCCATATTGCTCACTGAGGGTTCTTTGCCTGCCTGACAGACTGCTATCATCCTCAGGGCCATGAATAGGCCTTGCTTGTCCAGCCAACCCTTCCCATCTGGGTCACTCAAATTCCATATCTGCATTTTTCAGAAATGGAATAGTCAGTGGAGCATGAAATGTTTTAGCCACTCTGCACAGTACCTTATGGAGGACTGGTTCTCTTAGCTGAGACTTTTTCAGGAAAGTGGCAGCGCTAACTGCGTCTATCTTTCCACTATTATTTGTGTCCAGCAAATTCCAATAGCCTTCAAATAGGGGTCCATGGTTGCCTAACAACTACATACCACAGCAGGGCACTGAATTAAAGCGAGAGCGACACTAATTTCTTACCTGGGTCAGAGGAGGAAGGGAAGCCATTTACCAAACGGCTTAATTCCCTCTCTCTCTAACTGTCTCACTCAAATCTCCTCCCAGACCCTCCTCACATAGACCCCTACAGTCTTCTTTTCCACACGGAGCAACCTACCTCCTGCCAGTGTGTCTCACGTGACACAGTGGAAACAAAGTAACCCACTAACTTCCGGGCTAATTCCGCAATAGTTTTCTGGAAAGGGGGCGGCGCGTAGAATTAAAGTGAAAATTAGTAAGTGGGTGGGCTGCTTTGTGCCTATTCACAGTTTTGTTAATCATGGTTGAACCTCATCTTTTCCATGCATTTGTTTTATTTCTTCTTTCATTTGGTCAGTCAGAATCTGTGGAGCGCTGGTTAACATGTGGGCACCTGGAAATACCCGCTGGCTACAATATCACTGCAGGATCTGCAGGAGAAGTCGTCATTGCGGACACTGCAGATATCAAAGTAGTTTTAAAGGAGAATGGAACATTATTCTGCAAGTGCAAGACTGGTAGTGTTACAGGGCCTATTAACTTCACGCTGTTTGTACCATTAACAAGTCAAGATGAAGCTGAGGGTGTTACAATTGAAGAATTAGAAGTGCCTCTTTCAGTAACTTGTAATAGTAACAACCTACAATGTGTCAAGATGAGAGGCAAGAGTGGTTCTCATAGGATTCCTTTTGCAGTTTCTCAAGCATCACTGGTGGCTATTCTCTCTGGTAGAGACTTATCTCGTCCATTTTGTGACCAGTTCAACTCGGGTGTTGGTGACGTGTCTGGTGCGATCGTCCGTGGTGAGCTAGAGGATGGAACAAGTGTAATTTTGGATATGGAGAAATTAAGCAAATGGATGATATGTCACAGTTTGCGGAAATCTCAACTCGAAGTTCGTTTCTGTGCGGAGTCCGTGAGTACAGGTCTTAATTTTTGCGTGGTTCAATTGTTTGCATTTGATGCTGATTCATGTGTGGAGGAGCCATTCTCTGTCGGCTGGGGAGAGGTCCTTCTCGCCGTGCTCCAGACATCACAAGAGAGTAGCTACGGTCGTGACAGTATTCATGCTGCTCTAGTTAATGACATTCATAGCTTGCGTCGAGCAGTACTCCCTGTGAGCAGAGTGAGCAGAAGTGCAGGAGTTTCCAGTGATCCTGTGACCGTCCATGCAACTGTGCGAGAGAACAGTCCAATGGGGACCGTTGTGACGACCGTGCTGTATGTGGGAGTGGGTGTGGCCACATTCTCCTTCACTAGTTTCAATTCTATTTTCGCTATCGATGCCACCTCAGGTGTTATCACAACCAAAAGTAAGCTATAATCATTCATTTGTATTAGGTTTTGATGTTTTGATATAGGCACTCCATTATCAAAGCACAATAATTAAGCCACCAAGCTGAGGAGGTAGATAACTTAGCTTGTTATTTTGAAAGTAGTAGTGTTTTTAGACAATAGGCACAGATAAAGAGATGCTTCTACTATTTTTCTACTTTATTCTTTGAGTACAGTAGTAGCTACAACTATGACAAATGGCTTTATGTGGTTGTCAAGAGATCCTCTTAGCATGTGTCAGTCTGTATTTTACCATTTGAAGTTTCTAGCTCGATGTTGTAATATACAAACTATTCATTGTCTGTCTAAGGTTAGAGATTGTTCTAGGTCAGCAACAGTGAAGCTTTCCTGTGAAAAAAAAAATGGCGACTCAGCAAACTATTTAATAGCCATGACCTGCTGTGTTAATATTGTATTCTCTTGTGAAAAATAAATAAGTGCTTAATATTCAATCTTCAGTTTGACACATAATAGTATATTGGACAAAAAAAATCTCAACTGGTGTGTATTGCATGCCTGAACTTTTGAAATTTTTGTCAAAAATTACTATCATCACTCTTCCGTAAATTTAGTATCTCAAATTGTTAAATTTTTCCTTCTGTGTGTAAGTTTATGTTGTTGTTGTTGTTGTTGTTGTTGTTGTTTTTCATTTTGTGTTTTCTGTATAAAACTTTATGCGGTTGTAAAGGCAGAGCCAACTGGCAGAGCTAATAATATGTAGGCTGACCAAAGAAGCTTGTATGGTCTTAGCTGTTTTATTTTAAGTAGCTATTGCTTCAAGTAAGTGGCTAATTGGTTCTTTTGTGGTTACTCTGCAATGAGCATGTGGTCTTTGACTTGCCTTGTTTAGCTGATGCTGACTTGTTGTTGTGGGCGTGCTCAGATGTAACTAGAGGGAATTAGTTCATTAAAGGGTTTATTCGTCAGCAGAAGTGGATTAGCTGTTTTTGGTGGTAACATCAAACACGTTGCATTTTGGGAGCTTGTAGCCGAGTGTCTGCTATCCTGGGATGCAGGAGACCAACAATTTGTTGAAGACAGTGTGGGTGGGTAGGTAGAAATGGGGAGTAAGGGAATGAGTGGAGTTAGAAAACTGTGGGAGGGGCGGAGGAAGGGAAGAGAGAGAGAGAAGGAGCATGTAGGGTAGGAGTGTTTGGTAGACATTGCAGTAGTCATGACAATGTGAGGTAGAATCATGGGTTATGACATCCCTAGGCAATGAACAGGATACTGACTGACTGTATATATGACATCAAGATGCATTGTCACTGAGATGAAGACTGGTCATTTAGTGAAGCAGTACTTTCAAACTTTATGTTTCCTGACAAATCTTGCCATTGGGCATGTTTTTAAATTATTTTGTTCTGTTGACAGCTATTTTCCTATAAATAGAAACTCCCAATGGTCCAAATTGATGTTGGTACCTTTTGTAACTATCTCTTATCACACTTATAATTCTCTCTTTCCTTGGTTATAGCCACTACACTAAACAGGGAGGTGGCAGACAGCTACCAGCTAACTGTGACTGTCACTTCTCCGGAGGGAATGCGGGATGTTCAGTACACAATATCGATCTTGGACGAGAATGATCATGCCCCCTCTCTGGCACACGGGATCTTCCATCTGAATATTTCCGAAGATGCCCCGGTATGTTTGTTTGTAAATGCAGCTGCTAGTTAGGGCTATAGAATCTAACTATGAATGGAGGATTGTTTGCCTCACTATAACTTTCTTGTTAAATATGAGATAATAACTGTTTGTTTGTGGGTGATGGTTGTTTATCTGTCTGCAATAAATGATTTGATCAACTCTTCCAAATTAAGTGGAATGGACATCTTAAAAATAATACTGCCATGCTGAAATGTCAACACCACTTACCATATAAGCTACAAAGCCTTACAACACTCATAGTACTTGTTGGAACTAAGTTAATAATCTGCACCTTCACAGTCAACTGCTTATAGAACACAGCGACCAATGGAGCATGAAACTCCTCCAATACTGTGCTGTTACTTCCATGTACTTCTAGTGGTATGACTGGAGACGTATCTCCTCTCGTGCGTGTCTGTTGATCTGCATGATCTAAAATTCACTACTTACAGTATCCAGTTACATCCTAGGGAGGAATGTTGGCTTGAATTCGTCATCTTTGTAAGGAAAAACTATTTTATTTATTGAATTTCCAATAAAGACTTTGTCATGGTGAAATATCAGGCGTACGACCTTAAGCATAGCAACACTAGTGGTGAGCACTATCTGCAAGCAAGCAGCCTATCTATTTTATATAGCTATAAAAAAGGATTCACTAATTCCTTTATATTTATGCAAACCTTCAATTTTATCCCAAACAATTTATCAATATTAAGCTAAACAGGGAGGAGCGTTCACTAGGAGCTGTTGCCATTCTGTAGTTTTAATCTCTAGTTATAACTAGAGTACTACAGAATTTACGAATTTGTTGAAGCAAGTGTAGTGTATAAACAACACACTGAAGAGGAAATACATTGAGACTTTTTACTGCACAACATTGTATTCTCAGAAGTTATAACTAGAGATTACTACAGAATTTACGAATTTGTTGAAGCAAGTGTAGTGTATAAACACACACTGAAGAGGAAATACATTGAGACTTTTTACTGCACAACATTGTATTCTCAGAAGTGAAGTGTATACGCTTCTAATGCCACTGAAGAGAAGAAGCGGATTAGCTCAGGGGTTCTTGTTCTGTGTGTAATTGCCTACAGTAGTATTAGGTTCCAGTGACTCTCGTTGTTAGGCAATTGACAGGGTAAACTGAGGTTTCTTTACCCCAAGGCTAGCCATTGCTTTTCAAGGCCCCATCATTAAAATGGTCGACAAGTTCGTACTGTATTGAACTTCAATTGAGAGTGTCAGACTTGCTTCACTTGTTTATTTCATATCAGTTGGGGGGAAATAATTATAGAATCGACTTTTTTAATGGATGTGGCTAGCTTTTGGCAAGTTACGCGTGTGCGTAATGTAGTTACTTTCAATGCCTGAGGTAGTGGATGTTGAATGAGAGTGTCATGCTCTGTTCACTCAGAGATAAGTGCTTGTTAGTTGTTGTTTTTTTTGTTTTGTTTTTTGTTTTTTAACTAGTAGCCATTGCTTTCTTGAGGTAGTCTGTTCCCAGATTTACTGACAGTGTGCAAAATGTAGTTTGAAGATGGTGTAGGCTACATTTATGCTGGGACTGATTCTGCCATAAACTTGTCTTTCAGATGCAATTGAGAAAAAAAAAAACAACAAAGAAATGATTTTGGAGTTTCTAGAATATCATGCATTGCTAGTCATGTAAGTGTATGGTTTCACTCCAGCCTGGTCAAGCAAGAACACCCAACTTCTATCTGAAATCCAAATGGAGCTTCATTAGAGTCTGAATAATCATTCATATGTTTTATGGATAGTTGTAAGTGAAAAGGAAGATTAACACAGACTTTAGTTATGCCCATAGAGGCATGCACATCCTTGAAGTGTGGGCAGATTGAGGAGTGGCAGTGACATCTTCACTTGTGGTTGATGAAGTAACTCAGCTTACTCGTTAATCTCAAGTCTCCTGCATAACGAGCATTGATGAATGCAACGAGTCTCACCATAAATCCAGTCCTATCACATTAGTTGCCATAGCAGCATAACATTCCATGTGTGTTCACAACCCATCATATTGCAGTAGTGGGTGACTCAACTATTGTACATTCAGTCATCCCCAGAAAGTGTCTTGACCAAGATGGTATGTCCACGGTTGCCCCTCCCACATTAGCTGGCTGTTGTCCCGTTCAGAGTCTCCTGTGTATCTATGCTGCTGTATCAACTTCTCTCCTTTTCTTTCTGTCCAGTGTACATACACTTGAAATTACTACTGTTGAGAAGATTGGATAAAGAGCAGTATACATAGTTATTACTACATGCTTTCATTGGCTGCCAGCCACTGTCACTTTACCTGACACACACACGTACACACACACACACACACTGAGTTGTTGTTGTTGTTGTGCCTCTTTGCTCCTTGTGAATATTCTAAGCAGTGTGATGGCTGTCACTTTACCTGACACACACGTACACACACACTGAGTTGTTGTTGTTGTTGTTGTTGTGCCTCTTTGCTCCTTGTGAATATTCTAAGCAGTGTGATGGTATCCCTCACTTCACGAACTTGCTTGTTGTTTCAAAGAGAATTACTAATAGGAGGGTCGCTTTAACGCCTGGAAATAACGCATGATCTGAACAGTACGGAATGAACCAACGAAGAAGTTGACAAGAAATGGGTCATGGCCACCACCGAGAATAGTGCATCTGAAGTCTGCAGAGTTCGCTACCAGTAAAGGCATTGTGTGTGCTTGAACGTTCACATGTAGCACTATCTCCATCGGCAGCTGCAATATTCACTGCTCGTTTGCACTTTGTGCTTCATATATGGTGCCTAGTTATTGTTGGTGAGAGAAGGTTGGGGGGAGGGGGAGCTTTGTGAGTGGGCATGTGCAGTATGTTGTCCTGACCTCTGCATGGCGCGATTAATGAGGCGTGAGTGTGGCACGCTAGGACCTCCCTGGGAACAGACACTCTATAGCCTACATCAAGGCAGATGACTCCTGAAGAATGTACTGGGCATGCCCAGTCAGGCATAACGCTCTGAGCACACTCAAAAGGATGTTGTTTTTAGGTTCAAAGTTGAGTAGTATTGGTGTCTATAGTATCGTGGTTGCCATGACGTCTGGACACACCCGCAGAGAGAGAGAGAGTGTGTGTTCTAATTAAGCATATTTCATATATATCTGATTGGTCCATTATGTGAATCTATTCACGTATCATCATGCACTGCAGCATTTAGAAATTACAAGTTGAATGCTTGTTGATGCTCTAGGCTTTACCGTCACAAACATTTTCTGAAGTCATTGCTACGTTCTAAATGGATATCCTAAATCGACAACGTTTAAATTTTGGCCTTGAATAACATCCTCGCTACTGGGACGCCATTGCTCAAGACCTCAGATCCTAAATGCAGCTGATTCATAATATCCTAACTGGCAAAGAAGATGAATTATGTCTATATAATTGAAATGCTCATTTTTTAAGTGCTGACTCACCTCGAGTAGTTTTAGTTATTGTTGCGGTTATTAATAATTTGTTTGTTGCTGTATGTTGTTCTATTATTAATAATTATTATTATTTTTATTTTTTATTATTTATAATTTTTTATTATTATTTATTTATATTATTATTATCAATTGGCGAGCAAGCGTAGCGAGTGAGACACTCTCAGGGGTAACACAATTAAAAATCGGGGATATTTGTTTGTTTATATATATGTTTGGACGTACGTATGTTATTTGACCCTCACGTATTTTTGCGTTAGCTCGGTGTTCGACCCCGTCCCAAACTTCACTAAACAGAATCCTCTGGTCATCAATCATTACCCGTATTGTTCTAGAAATTGAATTGTTTAGCACTTTGAATTATTTTGTGGGTGCAGTTGGAAGTAAAAAATTTACTGGAGTTCCATTTCTATTGGAGTTAGTGGTTGTGGTAAGTTAATAGCTATTTGTCAGAAGCCCTACGCAACAGTATTTACTTGAAAATTCATTGTCCACAAGACTAACCACGAAGGTAAGCCTCGTGTAGGTACGCTCAGTTAAGTGTGAAAGTATTGTGCGTTACAACTACTACTTAGCTAATGAATATCACAAAGAAAACGTTTAGCAATTCAAACAGTTGCGGGGAGTGGTTACTATGGCATTGAATCCCCTTTATACATAATTCAGAATCTCGACTTTTTTTTAGTAGCTTGAGTGTTAGAAGTTAAAATCAATTGTTTAACAATTGTGTAGTTTTAAGCTCGCTCGCCATTTGTGCTACAGCACACCACTAGTTATTATTGCTGTTCTTGTTATTATTAAAATGGACTTCCTTTCTCTTACTTGTGCTATTCAGATTGGCTCCATTCTCAGGACCTTCTCCATTACAGACAGAGACACAGGCTTGAACTCCATCTTCCAATGCACTCTCTTCAATGATACTGACCACACCTTCTCCGTTATTTCAGGCTCCTCCCTATCTTCTCTGGAAGTCTACACCCCCGAAGGCTGTACTATGACCTTGTCTCGTCAGTTAGATTACGAAGATCGACGTGACTATCGCTTAATTTTGCTGGCTCAAGATCACGGAACACCACCCAGGAGCAGTATGGCAGTTGTCATGGTTACAGTGACTAATGTGGCCGATACCAAACCTTCCTTCAACCAGACCTCGTTTACCATTCACGTACGAGAGGACGTCCAAGTGAATCACACCGTTGCAACCATCACGGCCACTACCTTAGAAACCCCGCCCTATGATTTGTTGTATTATCGCCTACTTGCAGTATCCCAGGATGTAGCGGGCACCTTCCAAGTGGGAGGGACTTCAGGAGCGCTCGCGGTGGCATCTCCTCTGAACAGCAAAGCGTCTCAGTCGCTCCTGTTCCTGCTGCAAGCGTATGTGCCCCAGAGATCAGAGTTGTGGGCGGAAACTCTCGTGACCGTCATCGTGACGGACGTGAACAACCATCCCCCGATGTTTGGTCGCGGGGGTTGGTGGCGTGTGAGCGTCCCTACTATGCAGCCTGAGGGCACGTACATCACCACTGCAGCTGCTTCTGATGAGGACTCTGATTCAGTTTTGACTTATTCCTTTTCATCTGCCACGCCCCCAGAAGCTACCGCTACATTTGCAATCAATTCATCCACTGGAGTCATCGTGACCAAGGCAACAGCCCTATCGGTCAGGGTTTTCTCGATTGAGGTTGTGGCCAAGGATAATGGGACACCATCTTTCTCTAGTACGGCCACCATTCAAGTGGACGTGCTCAATACTCACCCCATTCATTTCAGATGTCACTGAGACCAGTGACACGAGACAATTGTTTCCTCTTCCATTGTCCACGGCAACCACAACGGAGAACAGGATATTTCAATATTTCATCCAGTCTGGCAATAGGGGCGGGGTCTTCAACGTGAGTGGTGAAGGAGTGCTTCAGGTGTTGGGAACATTGGACAGAGAAACACGGAGCAGCTATGACTTGTTGGTGGTCGTGGTTGCCATGGGAGATGATGTCTCACTGGAAGCTGGTGCACGCGTGCAGGTATTAGTGTCAGACGTGAACGATTGTGAGCCGGTGTTCTGGAGTAGCGGGTACAGGGTGGCGGCCAGTGAAGATGCTCCTGTTGGAACCAGGCTAGTACAGGTCTCGGCTATGGACTGTGATGAAGGCAGTAACTCTCTGGTACGGTACAGCATTGTGGCTGACGAGAGAGCCAGCCCGTTCACTGTGGACCCTGTCACTGGGTGGGTACAGTTGAGGCAATCGCTGGATTACGAGGCCAGCAGCCTCTCATCTTTGAACCACACCCACTATGTGGTTGTCATGGCAGTGGATGGAGGAATGCCCCCGCTTTCGTCAATCGTCATTGTGGAGGTTCAAGTGGAAGACATAAATGACAATCCCCCGACATTCAGCACGGGCAGCTACACATTTGAAGTGGCAGAGAACTGTTCCCTCTTGACGCCCATTGCCCGACTGTCTGCTACAGACCAGGACTCTGCTGGCAATCCTCCTCAGCAGTTCTGGTTTGAGCTTGTGGATGACGCCAGTGTTCACGAATCATTTCTGCTGACAGAGGAAGGGTGGTTGCTAGTTGGTGGACATCTTGACAGAGAGACCAGACAATACTACCAGCTTACAGTGAGGGTCTGGGACAATGGCCGCCCTCCTCTCTCATCTACTACCTCTATCACTGTAGGAGTCACAGACGTCATTGACGACCCTCCGTGGTTCTTGCAGCAAAGCTACTTAGTCTCGGTGATTTCTCCGTTGTCCAGCGGCTCAGTAGTGACTCGTGTAGAAGCTGTCACTGGTGACTTGCTGTCGGGCATCTGCTACTCCATCTTGTCGCCAAGCACTGGCTCTCTCTTGTTCAATGTGAGTGCTACTACTGGTGATGTCGTGACAACCAGGGATGTTGATCCTGTGGCAGATGCAGGTAACTACACCTTCACAGTGAGAGCTGAGCACCGGTCCATGTTAGCTGTCAGTTCCGTGGAGATTGTGATAGGCAGTCCTCCATTACTGCCGGCCATTGACGTATATTTCAGTGCTTACCTCTTTCTTCTTCCTCAGTCAGTGCAGCTTGCTTGTCTGACTTCCTTATCCACTCAATTCCACAAATCACTCTCTCTATCTCTCAATTCCTTCTTCCGAGCACCTTCAAGTCCTATCTTTGATTTAGATTTTTCGGGTATTCTTTCTGTGAGTGGAATTGAGTCAGGCTCATTCTCTCCCAGTGTGTTAGTGGCTGACGGGATGGGGTTCAGTGTGTTCAACGTATCGGTGCATATTGGTGTGCTTGATAATGACACCCTGGACCACGCAGTGGGGGTGCGGTTTGGAGGTGTCACCATGGAGACATTCACGCAATTGCATCTAAGGCCATTTCTAGAATTTGTTGCTGTGATCACTGATGAGGAAGAATCAGATGTCGTGTTGTGCGGTATTCAGAGTATAGATACTCCAGACTTCGGGCGCGGTGTAGAGGTAATTCTGGTGGTGAAGTCCCCGGACATTCTTGTGAAATATTATTCTCCGCTTGAGTTGCGAGCATTGCTATTGTCTCAGGTCCCACAATCACCTCTGACCTTTACACTATCCCCCAACTTGTGCGATGATCTTTCCTGTCCTTCGCTGCAAACTTGCCGCCCAGTCTACCATGTTCATCCGACACTTCCAGCCACGCCCACCATCATTTTACCGGGAACAGTGTACCATTTGCTTCACACTTTCTTTGCCAGTCACAAATGCACATGCCCACAAGGGTATTCCATCTCAGATGCGTGCTCAACGGAGATTAACGAGTGTGAGACGTACAGTCCGTGTTTGCTGGGTGCAGAGTGCATGGATAACGTGAACGATTACACGTGTGAATGCCCCGAGGGTGTCGCTGGTAAGAACTGTTCCGACCTCCTCACTCCTCCCACCCAGTCTGCCACAGGTTCCTGCAGCAGCTGTGACTCCACCCACTGCCGTTACAATGGAGAGTGTTGTCTCGAACCTTCTGGGACAGTATCATGCACGAGATGTCCCTGGGGTGACGATCTTTCCGGACCAAACTGTCAATTAGTGTATGCTAGCTTCTCTGAAGGGTCATACCTGGTTTTAGCCACACCCACTAGCACAACTCGATTTGTTGCCTCTTTGTCATTCGCTACTGTATCTTCCGGCAGTCTCTTGCTGTACGTGGGTAGTCAGGGGGCGGGGCTTGATCATGTGGCAGCGGAGGTCTTATTTGGACAGGTTCGAGTGAGTGTGTCCTTTGGAGACGTGGCCACAGTGCTGATGACGGAGTCCAGGGAGCAGTTGAATGATGGAGATTGGCACAGACTGACAGTTGAGATAAGAGACAGGGTGAGTGCTGCTGGGTGGGGCAAGTGTAGTGCCGTGGGGTTGTTATGGTGACACAAGCCATGTGATGGAGAGCCATTGTATGTAATAGAACATCACAAGAAACACCACTGAATAAATCCATGGGGAAATCCATGGGGGTTTCCAAATAAATCCATGGGGGGGTTTCCCAATAAATTTAAGTGCTTTTTTTTTACTTTATCTTTGCTCATCATGTAAAGGCAGGGCCAGGATAAAATTATAAAGTGAAGCCAGATTCTTTCATATTGCATGAGTGGCATTGAAGTTTGTTTCTTTGCTGTAGGTTGTCAAAGTCACTGTTTCCAATTGCTCCAGAGAAGGTCAGATGTTAGTCGGATCTCAATACTTCTGTGAACTGCAAGCTAACATACATTCCTCAGATTTCAGGTATGAAAAAATATTTGCATTTAGTTTTCTCTGTTTCTTTGGCTATCTTGAACCATTTCATTGTTTAGGATACTGGACTTGACCACACCCCTGTATGTTGGGGGGCTGGAGCCTCCTTATTCCACCACTTACCGACCCTATCCTCTGACTGCATTTTCTCACGAGGGAGACGTTGCTAATCTCACTGTCAATAGTGTTCTAGTGGACTTCAATGACACCCTGAGGGCGTCTGGTATCAGGCAGTATAGTCCCCAATCCAGTCCAAGGGGAACCTTCTCTCCAGGTCAGTGAGCCTATACCTCCTTAGCTGGTAAAGTACCGGTAGTGTGGCAGTCTCTCGGACTGAAAAAATGAAAGAATATAATCAACCAAACAATTAATTAATTAATTAATTAATTAATTAATGTTATGAGTGAATAACTGAAAGAATCCACAAACTAACCAAATAAATAACCCATTCAATAGTGGAGACTTTTATTGAATGGGCTACAACAACTACACCAGCACCAACAATAATAGTAATGATTATAATAATGATAATTATTATTATTATTATTATTATTATTATATTATTATTATTATATTATTATTATTATTATTATTATTATTATTACTATTATTATTATTATTATTACTATTATTATTATTATTATTATTATTATTATTAATATTATTATTATTATTATTATTATTATTATTATTATTATTATTACTATTATTATTATTATTATTATTATTATTATTACT
>WLWD01003620.1_pt1 | contig 52637 bp, 45 predicted proteins | sample 6712731 | NCBI WGS metagenome assembly WLWD01 (sample SAMN12718690, study PRJNA576275) | sponge metagenome | isolation source: marine sponge | host: Mycale hentscheli | place: New Zealand: South Island, Marlborough, Capsize Point | collected 2014-11-01
TACCATAGATAGCGAATGGGAAGATATTCTAATTGGAGAGCATCATAGCTGCTGACTTTTTGCTGCAGAATACGCACCGCATGCAGCCGCATTTGCAGGGGGAAGAAGGTCAGAGTTCAAATTTGCAAAAAGCATTCTTATGATATCGTTAACTATTATATACTTCAACAGAGTAAGTTGCAACTAAAATTTACTCCATAAAAATTGGGGGGGGGTTAATTTATTATTATTTATGATTATTAATGACAGACTTTTTAGTACAATGTCACTCCCTCCTGGTGTTCCTGACTGTCTGCTTGAAGGAGATCATCCTTCTGAACCCATCAACACAGTTGAAGAGAAATGGAAACTTCTTCCTGCATTTTTGAAAGTGAAAGGTTTAGTAAAGCAGCACATCCATTCCTTCAACTACTTCATCAACGTGGACATCAAGAACATTGTGAAGGCTAACGAACTGGTCACCAGTGACGCTGACCCTTCCTTCTATCTCAAGTACCTCAATATCTCTGTGGGGAAACCGAGCATTGAAGAGTCCATCAACGTTACCAAGCCCATTGCTCCTCATGAATGCAGGCTACGTGACCTCACTTACTCCGCCCCCATCACCGTGGATGTGGAGTACACCCGTGGTAATCAGCGGGTCATCAGGAAGGGGCTCCCCATCGGACGGATGCCCATTATGCTGCAGAGCTCTAACTGCATCCTGCACGGCAAGTCTCACCGTGAGCTGGCTAAGCTCAACGAGTGCCCCATAGATCCAGGCGGCTACTTTGTAGTCCGAGGGGTGGAAAAGGTCATTCTAATTCAAGAGCAGCTGTCCAAGAATCGTATGATCGTGGATGTCGACCGTAAAGGTCTAGTAGGTTGTTCCGTCACAAGCTCCACCCACGAGCGCAAGAGTAGAACCAACCTCATCATGAAAGGGACCAAGTACTATATCAAGCACAATTCTTTTACCGACGCCATTCCTGTTGTGGTAATCTTTAAGGCCATGGGCGTGGTCGCTGACCAGGAGATTGTGCAGCTGATAGGTAGCGAGGAAGAGGTCTTGTCCGTGTTTGCTCCTTCCCTGGAAGAGTGCGCCAATTTGAAGATCTTCACACAGCTCCAGGCTCTGGAGTACATTGGTGGGAAATGCAGACAGATGAAAACTTGGGGTAGACCCAAGACCAAAGTGGACGAGGCGGCAGATGTGCTGGCGGGTGTGGTCTTGGCTCACATCCCTGTGGTGGGCTTCAATTTCAGAATGAAGAGCGTGTATCTGGCACTGATGATTCGTCGTGTGGTTCTGGCCAGGGAAGATGCCCTCAAGATTGACGACAGGGATTACTATGGCAACAAGCGACTGGAACTAGCTGGACAGGTTTGTGTGGGTGGGGTGGGTGGGTGGGTCTATTTGTTGACATTGTTACAAGTCAGTCTTTTTCCCATGACAACAAGTGAAGTATTTATGCTTGCATCCTGGCATAGCGTAAAGTAAATAAAATTAAAATTAAATAGCTTGTGAAACTTAATTACACCAACACATACACACATGTGTACCTATGGCTCAGACTGAATGAATATTTCATTCCCAAAATTATGTGAAAAGAGGTTATATAGACTCCCAGACCTTTTTTTTTTTAAGTAATGAAGATAGAAGTGTCCCCTAAACTTCTATCAATTGATTCCCTAATAGACTCCTGAACATATCCCATAATTGTGTGCATAGTTGTTCATTGATGATCTGTGGGTGTGTCTTGTTGTGTCAGCTTCTCTCTCTGCTGTTTGAAGATCTCTTCAAGAAGTTCAATTTTGAGCTCAAGAGAATAGCAGACCAGACGATCCCCAAACCTCGCGCGGCAGTGTTCGACATTGTCCGCCACATGAGGCAGGACCAGATCACCATGGGACTGTCCCATGCCATCTCCAGTGGCAACTGGTCCATCAAACGCTTCAAGCTGGACCGTGCAGGCGTGACGCAGGTCTTGTCCCGCCTTTCTTTCATATCTGCCCTGGGTCACATGACTCGAATCTCCAGCCAGTTTGAGAAGACGAGGAAGGTAAGTGGACCGCGCTCACTCCAGCCGTCCCAGTGGGGGATGCTATGCCCATCAGATACCCCTGAGGGGGAGGCGTGTGGGTTGGTGAAGAATCTCGCTCTAATGACACACATCACCACCGATCAAGAGGAAGCCCCTATCATCAAGACCGCCTTCAATCTTGGCGTTGAAGACATCCGATATCTCTCTGGTGAGGAACTGAACTATCCAGATATATACATAGTTTTCCTTAACGGCAATATCCTGGGTGTGGTCAGGAACTACCAGCGGTTGATTCGTACGTTCAGACTCTTGCGTCGTTTGGGCAGACTGAGTGAGTTTGTGTCCATCTGTCCCAACCACCACCATCGAACTGTTTACATCGCTTCAGATGGGGGGCGTGTCTGCCGTCCTTACATCATTGTAGAGAAGTGTCGATCTAAGGTCACCAGTGAACACATACGGAGAATCTCGAATGGAATGGAGTTTGAAGACTTCCTCAAGCAAGGGCTTGTGGAATATCTTGACGTCAATGAAGAGAATGATTGCAATATCGCACTAACAGAGGCGAACATCGACAAGACAACTACTCACTTGGAAATAGAACCCTTTACCATACTGGGTGTGTGTGCTGGCCTTGTTCCTTACCCCCATCATAACCAATCTCCTAGAAACACTTACCAGTGTGCCATGGGCAAGCAAGCCATGGGCTCCATCGCTTATAACCAGCGAAACAGGATTGACACGTTGCTCTATTCGCTCGTTTACCCTCAGGCACCTTTGGTAAAAACACGGACCATTGACCTGATCCAGTTTGATAAACTCCCTGCCGGTCAGAACGCCTCCATTGCAGTGATGAGCTACACAGGCTACGACATTGAAGATGCCCTTATTCTAAATAAAGCCTCCCTGGACAGAGGATTCGGCCGCTGTCTGGTATACAGGAAGCAAGTCGTACCCTTGAAGAAATACGCTAACCAGACATTTGACCGGATACTGGGACCCAGCAAAGAAGCTGAAACTGGAAAATCAATATGGCGGCACGAAGTTCTGGACCGAGATGGAATCTGTGGTTCGGGTGAGAGGGTCGCCAATAGGCAAGTGCTCGTGAACAAATCTGTTCCTACTGTCACTCAAATGAGGACGCAGCAGTCTCCCGGAGGGATGCCGTCTGAGCCACAGTACAAGGACACGCCCATTACGTACAAAGGTACGGCAGATGTCTACATGGAGAAAGTTATGATCACGTCAGATATGGACGAGTCCATTTTGATCAAGATGTTGCTACGTCAAACTCGCCGACCAGAACTTGGTGATAAGTTCAGCAGCCGCCATGGTCAGAAGGGCGTGTGCGGCCTCGTTGCTCAGCAGGAGGATATGCCGTTCAATGACAGTGGTATCTGCCCAGACATCGTCATGAACCCCCATGGCTTCCCCTCTAGGATGACCGTGGGCAAACTCATCGAGCTCTTGGCTGGAAAGGCTGGAGTCCTGGATGGCAAGTTTCACTACGGGACGGCATTCGGCGGTGACAAAGTGGCAGACGTCAGTGAGGATCTGGTAAGGCATGGATTCAACTACGCCGGCAAGGATTACCTGACCTCTGGTATCACGGGAGAGCCGCTGAGTGTGTATGTGTTCTTTGGGCCTGTCTACTACCAGAAGCTGAAGCACATGGTGATGGACAAGATGCATGCCCGCTCCAAGGGACCTCGAGCTGTACTCACTCGCCAGCCCACGGAGGGAAGATCTCGCGAAGGAGGACTGAGACTGGGAGAGATGGAGAGAGACTGTCTTATTGGGTACGGGGCCAGCATGCTGCTCCTGGAGAGGCTGATGATCTCCAGTGACATTTTTGAAGTGGATGTCTGTGGGCAGTGTGGCTTGTTGGGATACTCTGGATGGTAAGTGGTCGTCAAGTTTAGTTGTTAGGGTGTTTTGTTTTGTTTTTTCTTCAGAGGGTTTAATAGGTTTGCACACACACACCTATTCTGCCGAAACTTTGTGCTGTGAAAGTGGGTAGATCTTCCCTTTAAGTTTAAGAAAGTGGACATTAGATTTAAAAAAATAAAAAAATAAAAAGGTTGGCCATGAATGTATATATTTATTATTTCTGTACAACTGTTAGCATTTTATTTCTTAGCCCTCGTTTAAAAAACTCCATTGATTCACTTATTTCTGTACATTGTACGCCATTTATGGCAGCCCCTTTTCCTGAAGTTGTGTCTGTGTTAAAAAGTAGCATAAAGATCTTGCTAATTGTGAATGAGTCGTGATGACCTGTGTCCACTTGTTTAGTCTGTATTTCTCGTCACTGTCCCAGGTGTAACTACTGCAAGTCTTCCGGCTTCATATCTTCCATCAAGATTCCATATGCCTGCAAACTTTTGTTCCAAGAACTCCAATCTATGAACATTGTACCCAGGATATCCCTTACCAAGTACATTGACTAATTGTAATAATAGTAATCATCATCATCAATCTTGTAAGCCAGTGCAGATGTCATATACTTGGTTCATAAAACAATCATTGAATGATTTTTAATTTTTTTTTAAAGATGGTATAAAAAAGAAGTTAAAAAGTCGTTTCAATGGGCTAAATTGATAGCATCTAAGAGACCATGAGGGTTGGGGGCACGTGCCACAGCTGAGGGGGCGTGGCCAGCAGCTGTAAGTGCTGTTGCGCTGGTCTTCCCAATTGCCATGAACTGTGGGTGTACACAATATAATTGAAGTTCAACTGTATTACCAACAGGGTTTTATACAGGATTAATTTCTGGGAGGGGGAGGGGGGGGGGGGGCACACTTGTTTGACTACACCCACTTTTGCTGAAACCACACCCATTTCATTAAAAAATTGTCTCAGGTCTAGAATTAGTGACGTCAATCTTGGATGACTAATGCGTATTGCAATTGAAGGACCTCAATTAACTGAAGTGAACTTTCACCAAATATTAGATATATACAAACAACAAACTCACAGAATACCATTATAAATCATAACCACAGAATACCATTAAGTAATAAATATTAATTTATTTCATGAAATTCTGGGGGGGGGGGGGGACTCCAGGGCGTCCCTACCTCTGTATGAAACCCTGCCCAATATACCACCACTCTGAAATTGGAGGGGCAGGGAGCAATTAGAACAAAATATATCATAAATTATGACATTCATTTGAACTATTGTCCACCTTGTATCAGATACGTGTAATGACCCACTGGTAGACTCTCCCTACAGTTTGGTATCCCTGGGAACTCGCATACCTGAACGGTGATGTCACGCTCTGAGCACTTCTGAACCAACTGGTCCAACACAAATGAAACACCCGATGGACTGAAGAAAACCACACCCACTTTCTCTCCTGGTGACACATTAGACAAAAAGCTTTCCATATTTTCTTCAAAGTGTGGGTGTGGCACTGTATCATAACAAATCACCTCCTCCAACGGCACACCTGCTGCCGATAGCTTGGCAGGTAAAGTGTCCTTTCTAATCCTGCTACAGGGGAAGAGAAGAGGACGTATCTTATCATCAGTCAACAATGGCGATTGAAAATCTACAAACAGGGAAAAAATGACAAACATTTGTCACTTCTCTTGGCACTTACCAGCATGTGCACATACACACACACACACACACACAGTCTTACGTTGAACGATTAATTGACTAAGGTCCTCTGCATTCCCACTGGAAGCTCCACCTGTTGACTTCAAACCCATTCTGTTAGCTACAAACATATGCAGAAATGTAAGTACGCACACAAATTGTTTTTACTTTACCTGCTTCTTCAGTTGCTTTGCCCACCACAAACACTGGCAGTAAGTTCCACAAGTCAGCCATCTTCTCCTTCTTCTTCTCTAGCTCCTCCTCCACTGACTCTCCATGAGATTCACCACTCAAACATCCTGAAAGGGAAGTGGGTGTGGCACTCATCATAGCTGCATCACACGCCTCCACAGCAGTTTGGCTGGTAAATACAATACCTGAAATATAGATTCTGTTAGCAGATTCCAGTGCAGCTAAGTCATGTGACAGCTTGACAACAAAGGTTCAACTTGACGGGGCTGCAATTGCTATAGCAACAATGATCAGATAGACGGTGTTAGCACTGGGTACAACATTCTCACTGTCCACAAACTAATCACCAGATGAAATGAAGTGCAGTAGACACATGCGCAAACAACCAAACACGGAATTGAAAAATATCTTATGTCTACGACTTTCCAAGCTTTGCATAATTGAATTTGCAAAATTCCAGCTATTAGGCAGAGTTCACTATCAGGTTTTTAAAAAAAAAAAGACAAAAACATGGCATGCTAGAAGAAACCGGCTAACTGCCACACCTTGCTTGGTCACAACACCTGTAGGCTAAAAAATCTATTTCTCCACATGTTATGTCCTTCATTGCCAATGGGTTCAGCTGACACGCCTCTACATTTGTAAAGTGAAGTTCTATTCACTTATGTCACTATAGTTACTTACTATACCAATCAATAAACATTCTCTCCATAGCAACCCACAATCCCAACAGATCTGCCTTCTGTTCACTCCTGCCAACATGTTTGATACTATCTACTACTACATACAAAGTAATAGAATTACAACAAGAAAATATTAATACTAGTTTTTAATTATTGAAAGTATAGTCTAAATGTAGAGTTTATCACTAATTGCCACAAACTGGCCAGTGGAGGAAGTATGTGATTCATCACGTCTTCATCCACCTCTGTATAAGGTGCTAATCACATTTTCCTGATTAGAACTCAACCAGTAACAATCTACAAGAGATATATTCTCTCTCTTTCACAGGCTTTTTTAAACAATACAGAATTAATAATATTTGGTTGCCACCGGGAATTGAACCCAGGACCGCTTGCTTAACACAAAAGTACTCTGCCACTGAACTACGACAACCAGCCTACACCTAATGAGTAAAAGAATGCTGAGAAAAAAATTGTGGAAGTGATAAATTAGTGGAGTAAAAAATTATAATGGATAAAAAGAATCTTTGAAAAAAAAAAGATTTTCGTTCGTTTGTTGAGAGTGAGACTGTAGCATAGCAGTAACCCTTAATACAGAATTGGAGTGTTTGTTTGCAGGCTGGTTGTCGTAGCTCAGTGGCAGAGCGCTTGTGCGTTAAGCAAGCGGTCCTGGGTTCAATTCCCGGTAGCGACCAAATCTTTTTTAATTCTGTATAAAGCCTGTGAATACATTTAATGAGTGAAAGAAGGCTGAGAAAGAATTGTGAATCTACAAGTCTTTACACAAACACTTTGTAGTAAGTTAACAGGTACAGGGTCGTCAATCTTATAGCTCGCTCTCTCATTTATTCTACCAGTTTTGGTACGCATCCATACGCAAACACACCCGAGTAAGTAGAAGCAGCTCCATAAAGGGCAGTAGACAGGAGATCAGGATTGATAAATTTAAAATGGAGCACTTGTATGAAGTGCGGATCATAACCGGCGGACTTCAACTCCTGCATGCAGCTTTATCAAGTCATGAAGAAAAGAGAACTACCCGGACGAACCTTTTCGTAAGGATCCTCAGAAGATTTAGGAGCTTTTAGAAGTAATATCTTCATGGGGCTCAGCTCGCGACGTGAAGATGTGGGTGTGGCTAGACATTTCGACCGCGCCTACAGATGACGTTTCTATGGAAACCAGTATAAGTCTAACACCAAGAAGGAGAAGGCGGTAAGAATGTCAGACATAGAGTCGGATGACTTGGAAGACGAGGGTCCCAACTTAGGGGTGAGTGGTTGTCTGACAGGCCAGTATACATAAAATTATAATAAGTTGTTTAGACATATGAAGGAGAAAGAAACGAAGAAGGTGAAAGACATGGAAAAGGGAAGGCCAATCTTCCCAATGGAGACGTCTACAATGGCGAATATGATCAGGGCAAGCGCCATGGCAAGGTAAGATACAGAATATTGAATCCTAGCAATGATGATATGCCACTGGTCCAATAGGGAGTGTACAAGTTCAAATCAGGTTCAAGGTACACCGGTGAGTACAAGCAAAACCTGAAACACGGACAAGGGACGTTTTGTTACCCAGACGGATCTAAATATGAAGGTAGGTAAAATATTTATTAATATACTTCTGTGTAATTATTATTAATTCCACCATTTCAGGTCAGTGGGAGGAGGACGTGAGGAGTGGGCAGGGAACCTACACATATGCCAATGGAGATACGTACGAGGGTCAATGGAGCAATAATCTGAGACACGGCAATGGATCGTACACATATGCTACCTCTGGAGTCAGATACGAGGGTTCATGGGTCAATGGTAGGCGTGATGGCACTGGAGAGCTAGTCTATGGGAACTATAAGTACAGAGGTCATTTTGCTGGAGATCAGGTATTTCAAAATGTTGCTATCATGAAACAGATTCATCCACAATAATGGTTAAATTATCTAATACTTTTTTTGCAATTATTAACTTTACATTTAGGCTTATATGATAACAAAGAAGGACAGCTCATTTTTGTTGTTGTCTTCTTTTTCTTTTCTTTTTCACTCTTGACTTCCCATACGAATAAAAAGCAAGAATTATATTTAATACCCAAGAAAATATGACTTCAAAAAGAAGTTTAGCATGTATTGCACCTGTTCACCTCCTCTTCAACAAGACTCTCTCTCTCTCTCTGAAACAATAACTGCCTCTCATTCAGAGTAACCTGCTATTCATGTACTGCATGAAGTCTGACTGTTTGTTAACAACCTTACCAATGCCACATGATTCTGAACTATGCACACAATAATGTCAACTGAAATGTGTTCTACTAATCCTACTGTCAATGGGCTGTAATTTTTATTTTTTTTTGTAGCCACATGGAGTTGGTAAATACACATTTGACATTGGCTGTCATCAAGAAGGAGATTACATCATTGAGAATAAGGTGAGAAGGGTGTGTTGTGCATTGTGCGTGTGTTTGTGTGCTCGTAGTGGCTGCTAGTCTGTGGGATAGTTTGAAGGTGTCAAGTAAACATCTATGGGAACAATCTTACAATAACAAAACCGTGTCTACACTATGTATGTGTGTTTGTGTAGGAGAGTGAAGACCCTGACGATGAGGATGCCCCTGTCATAACAACTATGAGATGGAGAGGAGCTGAAATCAAGCCTGTCATATAAAAACTGAAATGCTTGAAGCCATCATCATCATCATTATTTTCTTATACACCATCAAATTAATCGTAATATACCATGCGCGTCTCTACGTGGTTTGCTCTTATGACTTATGAATATCATTAAGGACACGCCCCTCTTTCAGGCATACCACTAAGTGCGACCCATTGGTGTCAAGTTTGTGGTTGTTGTAGCTCAAGCCGCAACACCGAGGTGAGAGGAAAGGTTTCAGTACGCTGGAGAAAGTAGTCCTGGATTCAATCTGCACGAGAAGACCGATGCCGGGATAGTGAGCTTCAGTTTAAGGCTACCTTGCAAATTATTCGAGGACTATTTGCTGAAATGTCGATGTTGCCTGCTAGGATGACCTGCACGATCCTGTCCCTGCTTCTTGCCATTCAGACTTTAACTGATGGTGTGCTTGGTGAAGTTACCGCCAAGGTGAGGCAGGTGGATTTGCTGTTCAAGTTTACTTTAAGCTAGTTTGATAAAATAATATAGCTAACTTGAAGCAACTATAGCTTCTGAACTTAGCTGGTAAGATTTGGTCATGTTGAGGTGATTGTGTGCATCTTGCAGTAATATCAGAGTGCAGAGAATATGCATGCAAGTTGCATGCATGATGCACGCACGCACACATGCATGATAAAGTTGTTGGTGCATTCCAGTACTTGGCTTAGAGCCATGGGAGAGACAAGTATTCTGCTCTGTTCTGAGGATGTTTGCTTTAATGCTTCCCCTTGATTCAAAGCTGTCGTGCTTCAGATGGTCTAGGATGCACTGCAACTTATTTCTTTTATCTTTTTTATATATTTCAGAATCGAAATACCAGAGCAGTGCAACAAGGCACACGAGGTAAGTTGTGACTATTGCAATCAAAATAAGGAATTAAATATTATATAATAACTAGTACATACTCAGTAACTTGGAGGTCTCACTTATATTATCTGAATGTTGATAATCGTGGTGTTGTCTGTCTAAAGGGTGCTTGAATACTTATTTAATAATTATTAGTATTATTATTATCTTAGTATAATAATATCACTTGATATTGATATCTCAGTTCACTGGTGTAAAGCTTTTTAGTTATTTATTTCATTGTATGTATATAGATAGGTGTATTTTTTAGGTTTTACAAGTCTTGATTTGTAATTCAGTAAGAAATATTATAATTCACATAAAGCATCAAAGTCTAGTCAAATTCAAGTGATCAGATAGTTAGGAAGGGACAGGTTCGTGAAAGTTGTTGTTTTATTGTGTTACTGTACCTGTTGTTAATCTATCAGAGTGCACTAATTCTATTGTTCCTGGGACTAGTAATCAAACACTGCATTGCTTGCATGTACATGAACTAATTACATGAGCTACACATGTATATTAATCTCAACGTACCAATCCACATGTTTACCTCATAGAAGTCATACATAAGTCTTGATTAACAAAATTTAAATTAAAATTTACTTTAATTTCCTGTTACAATTGAGTCAGTGAGGGAAAGGGGCGGTACTCTGGTTTCTTATTGTATCACAGCACTTGAAATAATTCAACTACAAAAATATTGCATTCAAGAACTGAAGTATGTCACAGTTGTATTTCATTGCTATTGAACTTTGCCACAAAATTAATGTGCATTTGATACTGGTACTACAGCAGTGATTGTATATTTCCAGCCATAATAAACAAAAACAACAGCAACAACAAACAAAATGCCATGCAATAATAGCCACTGGAACTGACATAATATTATTTATTTGTATTTGCATTGTTTACGTCTGACATGGAATGACTACACATATTAAATTATTTAACTCGTGGACTGATGTCAGGTTATTTCTTATCGACTGGTGTGACTACAGCAGCTTAACATCACTCACACCTTTGAGAATGTTGATTACATGGTGATGTCATTCATTTGGTAAAATTGTGTAACTTTTTACACCACTACTGAATACACTCAATTCATTTTGAGGTCATTTAGGAGGACATAATTGCATGCACCTCAACTCAGTAACTCGTTGTTTTGTTTGCAAATTTAACTATTAACAACTACTTCAAGGCAACTTGGAGTTAATCTGTAGCAAAGTTACGAGTTATTTGCACTATAGCCAAGAATTTAGCCAACAGCTTGAACACCAGACTGGGCATGTGCCAACACACTTGTGTCCAAGATACGTCAAATATGAACAATCCAGACCTGTAGTTGGCAAAATTGCTAATGTGAATGTTAGAAGTTGCACTATACAATGAAAGAATGTACTTGCATTCACACACAAAAGAAACAACTCTTTAGACCATAATGACCCCCACTCTAATAATTAGTAGAACCTTTCAGATGCTTTCAAAGGTACTTTACCATTCAATCTGTCAGCCATTATGACTGTTTGTGATTTTACTGTTCACCTCTTGATTGTAATGGTTCTCAGATCACGAGACATTACACAAGTGTATGTGCAGGTAACAGCTACCAGGATGATTAACAGCTAGCAGGATGATTAACAGCTAGCAGGATGATTGTTTTTTCTCACCATATAAATTGATTTATCCAAGGCTGTTTTATGTGAGGAGCTGTCTCCAAGAGCTGAACATATTTAATCAAGCAATATCATTGAAGTGCATAGCACTGCACAAGCTATAGTTGTTATTGCTAATATATTTGCACTTTTGTGCTTAAACAAATATAGTCTCCACGGAATTTCTTAATGATGTTTTAATGTCTAATTATTTTATAATGGTATGAAGTACCTTATTGCTGTATTTGCAAACACTCAAATGAGTTCTATAGCTTTGTGTTGATTAGTTGCATATTTTTAAGATATGATGTCATTTGAACTTCAGAGAGTATCAGTCATAGAGAAATTGACTCATGAAACTTGCTTGTCTTCATGTATGTGATCCTTGTCGTTGTAAGATTTGCTCTAAGGGTACAAAGCCATTTAATAGTGCAGCAACTATATGGTAAGACACACGAACTGAAAGTCTAGGCTTAAAGGAGGAGTTAGCTCTAACTATACTCATGCTGCTTGGCTGTGTGGTCAAGTCCACAAACAAAGAAACTCAATTTCATTTAAATTCCATCCAAGCTATGATTTCACTACACGACTGTTGCACTTTGCACTTCTTGGCCAACGGTAGTTGAATTTTGTTTTCTTGTAATAATGTGTTTGCATAAGAAAATGTGTGGGGACAGTTTAATATGGCCGCTATGAATACTTTTGATCAACCCCCAACCGACATCTGTTGGCATAAGCTACAACTAATGAATACACTTCAACCTGACAAATCCTTCCATCCATTAGCCTCTGTCTTAACCTAGGTATTGGTTGAAACTGGACTATACCTACCTATACATATATTAGCAACAGCTTGATGAAAGTCCAGAGTCCACATAAACAGGTTTTCCCATCGATCTCCCTTTTAAACACTAAGTGTGTGTTGGTGGACTCGTACTAGAGTTATGCAATGTTGTTATGGAACATTATTTATTTATAATTGTTTGTTGTTGTTGTTTTTTGCTCTTGTTTTTACATTTCAACATAATATTTTTGTATATTCCCATAATATTTATACATCCCATAATACTCACACAAGTCTGTACTTTTTCAGATGACGGTATGACGCTGGAGAACTACATAGAACATGAAGAAAGTGCTGAATTTGATGCCTTTGGAGCTGATATTTTGCAGGACTTTAACCTCTACAGTCTGGAATGTAGTATGAACGTGTCCAAAGTTGAGCTTAAGTACGAGATCAGACTGGGACACCTGCTCACTTATTACAGTGCAAACAAGAAAGCCATGAAGACTAAGAACTTTGAATCTCTGACGAACCAAACTCGCCAGGATGTAGAGAAGAATATCAGAAACACTATACACACAGTGGAGCGAGAGAAAGTTGCTAAAGTAGTGCAAGCGAAAAAGACTTGTCAGGAAAAAATTCAGAAGCACCTTGAGGGCAAGATGGTGAAATTAGTAAATCAGGCCAAGCATAGCGTGAGGAGAAATCCATCTGCTTTTGAAAGATTACTGACATCAGTTCGCCTGTTCCAGTCCAGACTGTACTCGCACAAGAGAGCCTGTGGCAGTCCTGGAGACAGTGAGAAGAGTACAGTGACATGCGATGGTCACAGCCTCCAACTACTACTCAACTTCACGTCTTCCCTCATCAGCAGGATGGACTATGTCAGGGATGTCTCTTACAGCGACGACGAAGATCTCTCATCATCTAGAGTAGGTTCTGGAGAAGACTTGGATGGTCGCGAGGAATCTTCCACATTCAAACAGAGAACCACACCAATGCTGATAGAACTGGCCAATCAAACACCTGACACGGAGACCCCGCCTCAAACCACACCTCATCAATTTGAGTCCAGCTCTGTGTCTACAAGTCAATCAATTAAGGATAGTCAAGCGAGTGGAGATCAATTAGATGAGACCACACCTACTCCAGATGAGACCACACCTATTCTAGATGAGACCACACCTATTCTAGATGAGACCACACCTATTCGAGATGAGACCACACCTATTCTAGGTGAGACTACACCTATTCTAGATGAGACCACACCTATTCTAGATGCGACCACACCCATCCTAGATGAGACCACACCTATTCTAGATGAGACTACACCCATCCTAGATGAGACCACACCCATCCTAGATGATACAACTGTACTCATCCTAGACAGGACTACACAAGGTGCTTGCACGAATATGCACTCACACATGCACACACACACATTTAATACCCTATTGTGTATCTCTATGAAATGAGGAGACATATTTTCATCACTTCCTTTGTTAAAATTTCAGGTCAAAGTAAAGGAGGTGACATCATCATCGTTGAACCCAAGGACCCCCAGGTTCACAGAAGCCACACCTCCAGGAGCCGGCACCAGTTGTTGGTGGTGCTGGCCATGTTGGTGACGGTCGTGCTGGTGATATCCCTGGCCATCGTGGCTGTCCTCATATTCCTGGTTGTGAAGAAGAGACAGTTGCAGAAGTCAGGCTACGTGAGAGTGCAGGTGTCAGCAGAGACAGAAGCAACTAATGAGACGTTGGAAGAAATAAAAAAGGCGGGCTACGTCAATCCAACGTACAAGTTCTACACCAAGTGCTAATGAGTTCACTTTCACACGTACTCCAAGCTAAGAGATTACCACTCACTCACTCACTTATTCTGACAATTCCACATCATAAAACTTTATTTACATAATTTTGTGTTCCAGTTCTTGGGTCCAATCTTCAATTATTCCTTCTTTTTAAACCAGCAAATAATATTTAACCCCACTTCATCAGTATATCATGTTGTTGTTGTTGTTGTTGTTGTTTCCTGAAGCTCACCAGGTATTCCATATGACATCATTATAAGTCATTACATAGATATGTTTTAATTATATATCGAGACAATGTTAAAAACATCTTATTTTGCAAAAGTGATAACTTGCCGTTATGAATAAAATATTTCTAATCAGTCTATCACGTCTAGTTGTTTAAAAATAGAGCCGCACCACACTGGATCCACATGGTCTTGGGGGTGTGGCCAATAGGGAGGTCCAAGTGAGTAACCAGCTGATATCGGTCAGAACTATAATAGACCGGCAGTGAGATGCTCTCGTCTGGGCTAAGGGGCGGAGCCACAGACCCTTTTACCCATGCCACTGAGCAGGTGGGCGTGACTGCTACTGACGGAGAGTCAGACCTGCTCTCTGAGAGTCTGAGACCGTCGAAGAGACATCCCTCCAATTGGAGACCACCAATCTGGAGAACACAGAAAAGGAAGTTAGACAGGCACAGCAATGAGACTGGAGACAGTAGCTGGCAAGAGAATGCACGGGCCACAGAGAAATTCCCACTCTAAGAAACAATGTAGTGGGTTTGTTAGAGGAAATACCAGACATGTCCGCTAAGAAATACTCAATGAAGAATAAATTAATTATAGTATCATACTTTTGTTGTTGTTGTTGGCGAGCGAGCGAGACACTTACAGGGGTAACACAATTGAAAATTGGGGATATAAGTTGTTTATGTATATGTGTGGACATACGTATGTCATTTTGTACTTTGACCCTCACGTATTTTTGTGTTCGCTCTGTGTTCGACCCCGTCCGAAACTTCACTAAACAGAATCCTCCGGTTTAGCGATCATTATCCTTATCACCTTAGAAATTGAATTGTTTACCGCTTTGAATTGTTTTGAGGGTGCAGTTAAAACTCAAAAACTTATGGGAGCTCCATTTCTATTCGAGTTAGTGGCGGTGGTAAGTTAATACGCTATTTGTCACAGTTATAAGCCCTATTTACTTGAAAATTCATTGTCCACTAGACGAACCACGAAGGTAAGTCTTGCGTAGGTATGTTCAGTTGTGTGAAAGTATTGTGCGTTACAACTACTATTAAGAATATCACAAAGAAATTTTTAAATAACGTGACTTGATTTTGTTGCTTCTTTTTCAATTCAAACAGTTGCGGGGAGCGGTTACTATGGCATTGAATCCCCTTTACCGCATATACGTAATTAAAAAACTCGACTTTATTTTAGTAGCTTGAGTGTTAGTTGTTAAAATCAATCATTTAACAATAGTATATAGTTTAAGGCTCGCTCGCCATTTGAGCTCAAGCACACCATTAGTTATTGTCTATACCTTTATACAGAGACTGGCATTGGAGATATTACTGGACTTCCAACTGCACACGAACTTCAAATTATCCATACTGCACTGTAACAATCTACACACACAAACACATGCACAAACACATAAAACATCACATGGTACACACACAAACATACTAAATTGGGACCAAACTCTAGAACAAAACATTACAATCACAGAAATATGAGCATACATGTCATCCCACCACAGACTGACAAGTACTTTAATTGACACATAGGCTCACACATGTACATGCATGTCCTATATACATGCATGTCCTATACACATGTACATGCATGTCTTATATACTAGCAGTGCATGTCTACTAACATAAATTTACCACTCTATTGCCATCCAAAATGCCACGCCCACCACCACCTACCTGGCTGTCTGCTGCCTCAGAGCATTCAAGAAAGTGTCCGGGTGGAAGAGTTCTGCCAGATCCAGTGGTTCCCCATCAAACAGTGAGTCCTTGACACACTTCTCCTCCCACACCTTCAGAGCTATGGCTTTAGCCACCAGAGACCTGATGTACGGGATGGGCTCTACTGGCCCCTCCCACATGGAATACCAGGACACTGGGACCTGCTCACACACACACACACACACACACATGTGCATGAATTAATACACACATACATACATATACACATACATACATACACACATACATACATACATACATAGTGGTGAATGCAGTATATGTACAAATTCAACATATGTGCTATATGTTCCAATAGTGCATTATGTTCACTTTAAATCTGTACAATATATTAGCCTCTCCCTCCTTGACCAAACTAGAAAGATAATCTGCAGATTTTCCATTGAATATCCTATCAAAGCGGCATAAATACGAGTCCCCAATACTGGGTAAAGTGTCATCACTTACTTGGTTCTTCAGCAGAGAGTTGCCTAGTTTCTGAACATTAGCAGAGAGAAGCATTGTCCCTTTGATGACTTTGTTGAGATTCCTGAGGCTGTTATGGATGAGCTGGACCAGTCTGATGGCATTGTAGTGCTCCAGGGCCACAAATGCATGCACAGGAGACTCTATCATGTCAGAGGGAGGATTGGGGGGCGTACTCACCAGCTCTGATCCCTAATGGTGCGACAGTCAATATAATATAATTGGACCATATAAAGGTTTATAAAATTAATTTAATTTTATATACCTTTATGAATAATCAGTTTTATAAAACTTCATCATTTTATAAACCTTCATTTTATAAACCTTTAGCTACATTATAAAAAAATTGATAATTCAGAAATTTAAGGCTTATAAAAACTAATATTTCATAAAGGCTTATAAAATAATTCACAAAATTTATAAAATTTATAATTCAATAATTTTGGACGTGTATCACTTGATATGAGTTGTTCAGTAACAACTCTTTACCAACTTACTTGATTGAGTTTCTTCCACAGAGTGAGGATGGGGCTGAGTCCAGTGGACCACACAGCTCTGTCAAACTTGTCTCCACTCCCACCAGTCCGCATGGCCACCTTCAGCTTGGACACCACATCAGAGCTGATGGTGCGCTGGTTCGACCGCTCAATGTTGGCTGGAAGACCAAAGAAATTAGGCTTGTCCCTGTCCGGGAGACTGCTAATTAATGCCTTGTAATCCTAAAGGGGATGGAATCGAGGGTTGGCGGGAAGGTGTGGTTAGAGACGTTTTTGGAATATTTAAACAGAATCATCTACAAAATGCATCATTTGCAAGCCACACTACTGCCACACCCACTGCCACACCCACCTAGTCAGTCTCCCTTCTTCTATTCTCTTAGCTGCTTCTCTACTCACTCATTCCTTTCCCTCTAATTTCATCCACCCTCTCCCCCCCTCCCCGCCCTCAACTGCCTGTGTCCCTTAGTCCCTGCATTCTTAATTTCTACTCATGCACTACTAGTATAATACTTGACTTTGCTAACACACTCACAGCAAGTCTTGTTGAGAGAGGGATGTTGCCACAGGGAAGGGGTGTGGTCTTTGATGGCTTGTTTTGTCCTGTCACCACAGAGTTGTTGAAGATCTGCAGCAGGTATGAATGCAGGACAAGAAGGTCGAACGAGTTGTCCACTCTTCCTCCGTAAATGGCATTCTCCATGAGACCGTACATAAACTCCCACGCCGGAGGTGCTAATGAACACAATGTGGGTTATATGAAGAACTAGATGTTAAACTTTCATAAGTCTTCCTCAAAAGTTACAATACAACATCTGAGGACACTCACATCAACAAGTACAGCCATTTACAAACTGGAAGAGAGCATAATCGAGAATCCAGCAGACAAATTTTAGGGGAATTTTTCCAATTACTCAAAGCAAATTTAGTTCTTGTAGATGAGGAGGAACAGTAAGTTCAATGTATCCCCACCTTTCTATCTTAGCCTCGCAGCTTTAAGTTCCCAATTAATAATTAAAATGAAACCCTTTAATTTTAACTAAATACTAAATTATTCTAACAGCCCAGAGCCTTGAAGTGTTAAAATATTGAAGGCCTATTTCGTAGTTATTAACTCAGAGCGCTAAAAATACTCCTCCTCCGTCGCTACTTACCTGATCCATTGAACATGCGGTCTACAATACTGGCTCCCGCCCTCAAGTCAGACATTGAGAACTCATAGAACTTGGACCAGCCCTGGGGAATGTAGCAACGCCTCTCCTGCAAGACCGCATGGAACCAGGCCAGCGCAAACAGAGCTTGTGATCGCAGCACAGAGTCTCCCTGAGCCACATAGTCCTGACTCCATGAGTCGTAGGTTCTCACCAGGTTCTTCTTGATTCCAGGGGGAGCCTCATAAGTTACTTTCAAGCTCGACTGCAGCAGTACAGCTGGGAACTTAGGGTGGCTTTCTGTGGTGAGCCAGAGTCGGAACTTTTCATGAGGTTTAATGGAATTCAGTTCCTTCTCTAAACTGGGCAACCAGCTAGTGACCAGGTGCAGATTCTTGAGACAAAGCCACTCCCCCTTGCTGGCGCAGCTACGGAGTGACTGTATAGCTATTTCAGCCTGACCTTGGCCCATGGCAACCTGATGAAATCGGCCGTCACCCAGGACAGAATCTGCGAGTTCCTGAATTTCTAATGAAGGGTCTGTCCCTGGCGATATTACCACCAAGATTGGCTCAGTAGAGAGACTGTCCTTTTGGTACAGTCTCTTGAAGTTCAGGGTGGCTGGGTAGAGTTCCTTTGTGCTCATTGACTTGACCACAAACCGTTCCATCATCGTCAGAAGTCGGTCAGGCCTAATGGCCTGCACTAGAAGCACTTGCTGAAACATACTCAATTTACCAGCCGGCAGCTGGGGGAATTCCCTCTCACACTGGGAAGACTTGAAGAACTGAGCCCACAGGCCAGCATTGTTGAGGTCCAGGGAATCATACAGAGACGGCAAGTGGGTCTTAAGTGAAAACAAATCATTACACCTCTCTGGCTCCACCCACGATGGGAGAAGTGTTCTAACAGATTCTCGCCTTTGCAGCCCTCCCTGACTGACCAAAAGTCCCAAAAACAACTCCCACTCATTCTCATGGAAAAGCTGTGGCTTCATGCCATGAACCAGGTGGAGGGCAAAGGGTAGGCGATCCTCTTTAAACAAAGCCAGACAGACGTAGTTGTAAACCAGCGAAAGGAGCGTGCTAGTGAGAGTGTTGATACGCAAAGCAGTGTTGCCGGAGTCCTGCTTGTTGGCCAAAGCTCTCTCAAACAGACGTAGGAACGAGGCCAGGCTGAACTGGTACATGATGCTAAGCTTACTCAAGTCGCTGATCACAAAGAACAAGTCGCTACCATATGTTGCTAGTGGCAGGAAACTGTTGCGTTCCTTGTCCAGAGACATCTGGAGCTGTTGGGATTCTGTCAGAGACTCTGCGATGGTCGTGCTCTTCGTTTTAGTGAGGTTGAGGGATTCCAGGAGAGATTTATTGTCGAGAATATTGCCTTCAGCAGTGGCTAGCTCTTGCAGAAGATATTCTTCCAAGTCAGCAAGCTGGATCTTCAGCTCCTCCTCTGTTTTCAGCAACTCAGACTTCCTCTGCTCCAGGTCTGGCTTCTCATTCTGAATGGTTGCTGCTAGCAATTGTGCAGACAGCCCTGCCCTCGTGGTAGTGAAGTTGACCTTGGTGATGATGCTAGCGGCCTCGGGCGGAATCTCAGGATTCGGGTCTCGTGTGGTGAGGTAAATTTTGAAACTTTCGTTGTAGTCAATTTGCTTGTCTCCTAGCTGCACTACAAACCGCGGACCCTGGGAGAGGAGATCCTTGCGCAGGAGTGGGTAAAGGAGAGGCTCAACACCGTCCATCTCTTGGATGATGAGTGTCTTCCCAAACCTGACTGCCAGTTCCAGGGCTGTGGTGAAGTTGGCGTCGTGCTGGCTGATCACTTCCAGTCTTTGATCCTTGAGATGTTTGCAGAGCCACTCAGTGGCCCTCTGAGACGGATCCACCAAATACGGGCAAAGATCACCCTCCAGAATTACCAGCGCGTTCTCGATGCTGAGGTCATCAGAGGGCAGCCCCTCCCCCTTCCACAAGAGCAGCGTACTCTCTGTACTCAGGAACTGCCTGAGGTTAAATTCTTCCACTTGGACGGCTTCCATCCACATGTTCAGCATTGTGCGTCTCATGTCCTCCGGCATCTGACTGAGGTAGGTGATAAATGCAGCTGCCAGCAATGCCCTCATGGGAAGCAGTTCCAATTCTTGAGTCAAGTCTTGAACCTGGGCTGACCACCTCTTATGTTCTCCCTCCAACTTCCCGACTAGGTTCTCTGCAGCAGCTATCGTCTCTTCTTGCTTTTCCACCTCTATCTTGAGCTTGGCTGCGTCAGTGGTGAGCACTTCGAACTCATCTCTCATGTCCTTGACTTTCTTGTCCAGCTGAACCAACACCTTACCGATCTTCTGAATCTTGGCTTCAGATTTATCTAGATTAGCAGAGAGTTCGTTCTGCTCATTCTCTAGTGGTTGGATCTTCTCCAACACGACAGAGAACTTAATGTTAGCTACGACCCACGTTGCCAGGGGTTCAGCAGCCACGCTAGCTCTCTTGGCAACTTTGGGGTCGAAAGACTTGGCATTTCTCTTGAGCATGTCCTCCACCCTGTCTCTAATATCAGGGGTCAGACGACGAGCATCAAATGACTGAATGTCCTCCTTCACACCTCGCTGAGCCAGGAAGCTCCTCATACTTCCCCAGGAAGTGTCGTACACACCCATAATCCTCAGCACTCCCTCCAGAATATCCCTAATCGTATCAGGTGGAGCGCGAAGAGCTCTGATCTCTGACAAAGTCTCTGGCTTGATATTTCCCACGGCTTTCTTAGCTGCCGCCACAAGTGGTTCTATTTCGGAGAGCTCAATGTCAATAGCTTTCTTGCGTTTCTCCAGCTTGACTCTCTCAGATGACTGCTGTGTCTTCACCACTTCCATCTCTGACTTCTGTTCCGTGGCATTCTGCATGCTGATGGTGATCTGCTGCAAGGCTTTGTCTGCCTTGGCTTGCTTTTCACTCAACAATATCTGCTGCTTCGCGGCTTTCTTCTTGAGAGTATCCACAAGAGATGTAGCATCATTCAGCTTCGACACTCCGGCCTGAAGATGGTTCTGCTTCTTCTTTATAGCTGATTTCTTTGCCATAAATACAGTCTTATAAGTCCTTATGAAGGTGACATAATTGCGTGGAGTTGCATTATTTAATTCCTTGCATGACTCGTGGATGAACAAAAAGGCTTTAGTCAGTGGATCACTCTCCACTTTCTCTTCATCTTTCTTCTTCTTGCCTTTCTCCATGGTGGAGTGGAGCAGCATGTGAGCCACTTTGAGCATGCTCTTATTGGACCATTGATCCATGGATTGGTAGGAGCAGGAGGTGTAAAAGGCGGGGTTGGACTTGCAGTAGGATCTGAAGCTCTCTGAAGTTGAGTCCATAATGAGGACCACGTGGAGGTTTTGTTTCACCCGGGTTGAGAAGTATGACAAGAGTGAGCCTCTGAAACCATCTTGAGACATCTGGTCTCGCAGAGGACCCAGAATGGGCTCCAGTTCCTCTGGCGTGAAGAGCCCAGGAACCTCACCAGAACTTAGCAGGCTGTTGAGAAGCTCAAAAAACGACGGATCGATGAGCTGATAGTCTTCTAGCAGTAGAATGAGGGACTTCCCCTCCACGCCCACCTGTTGCATGACATTCTTCAGGTCATTCCTGAACTGTTTGACACCGTAGCTGCGCGATATGTGAGGTGTGAATATCTCCATCTGGTGGGAGGTGGCTACCAGGTAAAGGGCAGTACGTCTGCCAGCTCCACTGAGTCCACTGAGCAGGAGGCATCCCTGTGGTGCAGTCAGGACACGATCAATGTGGGCCATGTGTTCAAACACTTCCCTGAATACAACCAGGTCCAACTTGCTGTACTCCCGACCTATACAAAATGATGTCATCGCTTTATTAATTATACTAAGCTATATTAGCTATATTATACTAATACATAGACAATGTATTTCTATCCACTACATGCATGTACAGATAGCAAGCAATAATGTCAGATATCATGTACTTATGGTAGCAACGTGTGTGTGCTTGCTTTCTGCCTACTTCTCCATCTCCTTCCTCCTAATGGACTAATATAAGGATAGGAAGTGGATGGGGGAGGGGCTAGGGGGTGGAATTGGGTGGAGGGTGGATCTACAACTTAGTTAGAGTGAAAGGTTAGAAGTTAGATATATCCTCCCCCCAATCCCCAGAAGAAGATAGTTTGACAGAATTGACTCATTTGCCAGACATACATACATACATACATACATACATACATACATACATACATACATACATACATACATACATACATACATACATACAGGTAATTTAACTCACTGTAGTTGATGACTGCCTTCTCCACTACCTCCTCCATGTCACTCACAGACAGTCTCCCCAGAGGAACACCAAATCTACCACTAGAAGAACTGCCATTGGTTTTAGCCGCTCCCCACGTCACAAACATATAGTCACTAGCATCAGGTGAGGGCAGAGACAGGCCCCAGTCTGTCTTCATCACTGTCTCCAGGATATTGTCAAACTTGGAACGAGGAACCTCCCCCAACAGTTTATCTCTGAACAGCCGGCAAGCCTCGTACGCCCACATTTCTAGCACAGCCATGCTGGAGCTATCCCCACTTGTAGCCAGGGGATAGCGCATCAGACCTTGCACCCAGCGGGTGAGGTCACGAGGTGTGAACAAGTAATGGGCGTAGTCATCTCGAGTGAAAGTGTTACATATCTGCATTGGTTGGAACAGGGAGGAGTTGAGGAACAGTAATAGAATACAATTATAATGCCTTCACGCCAGCTATGCTCGTAATGTGTGAATATGTTGAACATAACAAAATTTAATTAACAAAATTAAAATTAATTAAATTACCTCCTTGCTTACACCAAAACATTTTAGTATTACACCCAAACATTTAGCACTACCCCCAAAACATCAATTAAATTATACGTCACGAATTGATTCTTGCCATATAACTTTGTTCAGCTATGCGGTAAAAGTAAGATTTAAGCACTTCCCACTTAGGAAGAGTTTAAGAAGTGTCCAATGTTTGCTAGTCACTCCTTCCATTCCTCTGTCTGTCTCACCTGCTCAAACACCTGCACCATGGAGTAAGCCAGAGCATTTATCTTAGCTCTGGACCCCCACACCGGGTGGGATGGAATGCTATGAAGCAGCACTGGAGTCAGGTATGTGCCCACTACAGTCTCCAACTCCTCACTGCTCGGCTTTCTGAAGTATCACACACATACACTCTCATTACATAATATACTTCTTGGAGAGTCGCACATTTAGAAAGAGCCACTCCCTCCCCAGGCTCCACCCCTTTCCGCTGACCTCATAGAGCATATGCGCACTATGGAAGTGAATCTCGTGGAGAGTTTGTATCTTCCCAGAGAGTTGCTCGGATTCATGGAGCCCACGATCTGCACATTCTCTAGCCCCACCCACTCCAGGTTGCTGTCATAGAAACCATTGTATGTTACAACCTACAAACAAAAGTTTGGACACACAAAAATGAATCAAAATATACTCACCGATTAACACATAATGAAGTGTGACTAACAAGAGCAAACAACAAGAACAAATTTAGTGGTAGTTGCCAGGTTGTTACATTTATAACTTGATAAAAAAAAAAGAAGATAATTTGCATCTCTGAAATATCATAAGTTAAGAGTACAAGCTTCTTACTGATCTACTGATGGAATAAATTCTGCCACAATAAATGCAATACATGTTAGGTGATGAATTAAAAATAAAAATAGTCACTGAAATGAAAACATTAGGATTTCAAAACCCCTCAATCCTCATGAGTTGATGGTGTGAAGCCCTGTGCATGTGGCTGTATGTTCAACATTACCTGTTGCAGGAATGCTATGAGTTGATGGTGTGAAGCCCTGTGCATGTGGCTGTATGTTCAACATTACCTGTTGCATGAATGCTATGAGTTGATGGTGTGAAGCCCTGTGCATGTGGCTGTATGTTCAACATTACCTGTTGCAGGAATGCTATGAGTTGATGGTGTGAAGCCCTGTGCATGTGGCTGTATGTTCAACATTACCTATTGCAGGAATGCTATGAGTTGATGGTGTGAAGCCCTGTGCTGTGGCTGTATGTCAACATTACCTGTTGCAGGAATGCTATGAGTTGATGGTGTGAAGCCCCTGTGCATGTGGCTGTATGTTCAACATTACCTATTGCAGGAATGCTATGAGTTGATGGTGTGAAGCCCTGTGCATGTGGTTGTATGTTCAACATTACCTGTTGCAGGAATGCTATGAGTTGATGGTGTGAAGCCCTGTGCATGTGGCTGTATGCTCAACATTACCTGTTGCAGGAATGCTATGAGTTGATGGTGTGAAGCCCTGTGCATGTGGCTGTATGTTCAACATTACCTGTTGCAGGAATGCTGTGCATGTGGCTGTATGTTCAACATTACCTGTTGCAGGAATGCTATGAGTTGATGGTGTGAAGCCCTGTGCATGTGGCTGTATGTTCAACATTACCTGTTGCAGGAATGCTATGAGTTGATGGTGTGAATGCCTGTATGCATGTGCTGTATGCTCAACATTACCTGTTGCAGGAATGCTATGAGTTGATGGTGTGAAGCCCTGTGCATGTGACTGTATGCTTCACATTACCTGTTGCAGGAATGCTATGAGTTGATGGTGTGAAGCCCCTGTGCATGTGCTGTATGTTCACATTACCTATTGCAGGAAGCTATGAGTTGATGGTGTGAAGCCCTGTGCATGTGGCTGTATGCTCAACATTACCTGTTGCAGGAATGCTATGAGTTGATGGTGTGAAGCCCCTGTGCATGTGGCTGTATGTTCAACATTACCTATTGCAGGAATGCTATGAGTTGATGGTGTGAAGCCCTGTGCATGTGGTTGTATGTTCAACATTACCTGTTGCAGGAATGCTATGAGTTGATGGTGTGAAGCCCTGTGCATGTGGCTGTATGCTCAACATTACCTGTTGCAGGAATGCTATGAGTTGATGGTGTGAAGCCCTGTGCTGTATGCTCAACTACCTGTTGCAGGAATGTGATGTGTCAACATGTTCAACATTACCTGTTGCAGGAATGCTATGAGTTGATGGTGTGAAGCCCTGTGCATGTGGCTGTATGTTCAACATTACCTGTTGCAGGAATGCTATGAGTTGATGGTGTGAAGCCCTGTGCATGTGGCTGTATGTTCAACATTACCTGTTGCAGGAATGCTATGAGTTGATGGTGTGAAGCCCTGTGCATGTGGCTGTATGCTCAACATTACCTGTTGCAGGAATGCTATGAGTTGATGGTGTGAAGCCCTGTGCATGTGGCTGTATGCTCAACATTACCTGTTGCAGGAATGCTATGAGTTGATGGTGTGAAGCCCTGTGCATGTGGCTGTATGCTCAACATTACCTGTTGCAGGAATGCTATGAGCTGGCTGGTACCCCACTTGTCAGGCTTCGGCAAGTTTATATCTTTAAGGTAGACAATGAGTCTCTCGGAGTCCCTGGGTCGATAGACACGCCCAGTGTTGGTAGAGATGACCATGCAGACCTGGTTCAACTTCTGGATTATGTGAGTAGCAGAGGTCTGGGCACTGCAGTGGATGATGGTCACCTGGGCAGAGCGGAGCTGGTCAAAGCTGTAGCGGAGGAGCAGTTCCTTGCCACTCCCATCTGGGCCTACCAGCAGGAAAGGTTGCATGCGGTCACTACTGAGCCATGGACGGAACATGCTGAGACACTGCTGCACTGCAGGAGTCAGGATGACTGGAAGGTTGTTACCAGAACCTGTACCCAGGTCAGCCACTGCCAGACTCTCTGGAACCTGCAAGCACAAAAATACATTTTTTAAAAAGTGGGGGGGGGGGGGGGGGGGGGGGGGGGGGGGGGGGGGGGGGGGGGGGGGGGGGGGGGGGGGGGGGGGGGAGGGGAAGGGGAGGGGTGGAGAACCACACCCACAATAGAGGTTACACCCACAATGGAGGTCACACCCACAGTGGAACCACACCCACACTCTCTCAAACCTTGAGGTGATAGCTGGAGAACATGTTCCTGCTAGAGTCGTAGTAAGTGTCCATTGGTTTGCGTGGGTCAGGATGACTATGCATGGACCACTGGAACACCTCGTTGCTCAGCTCCGCCTGGTTCTCTGGACTTATGTTAGAACCAAGTCCCCGGATCAGACCACACAGGAACTCCTCCTTGGTTGCCGCCCCAACGAGGTGCGAGAGGCCATTCATCGTCATGCCGACAATGGTAGTCTCCACAATAAGTTCCTTACCCATGACCCACTTGAGAGCGCGGTGGAAGTAGTCGTTGATCCAGTCTCGGAGCTGCAACGTGGCAGAATCTCCTGATGATGTCACAGACTTAAGCCACGCCTCCACTAGTGCCTTGATGTCAGTGTCCTCATCACTGAAAGAGAGAAACACCAAATGATTGACAGGGGCACCCCAATACAACTCAAGTAATTCAGACAAATTATGTTCATTCTGGCAATTACAGGACATTATTCAATCATCCACGCCCCCAACTATCCAAACTATATTCCACTTTCTACAATTTTAATTTACCTTCACGCCTCCCTCATTACACGTGTACTAACGTCTCCATACAACGTACCTCAGAAATATCATGCCCATTCGAGAAATAGTTGCTGGAGAGGCACAGGAGAGATCATGTGACTCAAATACAAAGTTCACATTAGGTCCAAACTGAATCCTCTCGCCAGAGGGCATGGTGAGGAGTCTGTTGTCATCCAGGACAGAGTTCAGGGATTCGATCCACTCTGGGTCAATGTCTCCATCACACACAATCCAGGACTGCACCTCTGTGGGCTCCTTCACTACCTTCCTGGCACTGGACGTCAGCACACCATCCGTCCACTCCCGAGTGTCCAGGTCTATGTGGCCTAGCAGCTAGAGATCAGGCATGTCAAATAATAACCAGTTGTATGATGCAAAATGGGAAACACAATTTACAATGCATGAATGCAAGTTTGATTTGTTCGTCTCATGATACAAATAGAGATTATACAAAATAAAAGACATGACCTCAGAGAGAGTTACTATCTTACTATCTGCAGTTTGTGCAGATTAAAAAAAAAATTACTAGACTCTATTAAGAAAAAGTTATTTGTATATGTGTGTGTTGGGGTAATAATGAGGGAGAGACGTACAGACCTGTGTGCGTGGCATAGCCTTGGGGTTCATAGTGTAGTCCTTCACAACTTGTCCAATCTTGTTCAGTGCCGTCTTCAGGAGCTTCCAAACAGTCGTCTTACCGGAGCCTGACGGCCCAACAATAACCACACCCATTCGCTGCTTCAGCTGCTCAAACACTTCCAAAGCCTTGCGGATCTAATCAACATCAACAACAACAACAAACAACCAGAATGTACAGCAACCTGAGTGAAGGAGAAGTGGTGGTTGGTGAAAGCTGGTGTTGGGAGATGTGTATAAATATAGTATCATGTAATGCAGGTGTCCAATAAAATCTATTCTTTAGTTTTGACAGCCAACTTAAAGTTGCATTTATTTTCTCTCTGTTACAGACTTTATTACCTGAGATTCGATGACCATGAGGTTGCAGTCGATGCAGGAGTCCCTCAGAGCTTGCTCAAGTTGCTCATACTTCACTTCCTGGAATCTGACTCCTTGGAAGACATCCTTCAGTAAGTTGTCAAATCTCTTGCCATCAGCGAAGGTGAGTTTAGACAGAGTGTTCAGTCTCAAAGCCTGCACTACCACCTTGTACTCCACAGAGGCCTCCACTGTGTGTGCATGTGTGTGTGTGTGTGTGTGCATGTGTGCGTGTGTGTGTATTAGAACCATTAGAACACAAAATATGCAAATAATTTCTGTGTACCTCTCACCTTTGCCAGAGTGTGCTGCTTTCTCCTTGGCCAGCAATGATCCAGAGCCTCCCAGCACTGTCTTGAGAGCTCTGAGTCCCCAGTCGTAATGTTGCTGAGGAGACAGTAGCTCACTGGCGGAAGGGAGAGAATAAATAGTGGGGAGAGAGAGAGAGAATCAATGATACACATTAGCAACCTAGTAAATTACCCTATAAATTCATTTCATTATAATTCTGGCAATGCTACGGTGGTAAAATTTCTGAATTATGAGAGTAAATAAACTATGTGATCTTAAATATTAATCTAAAGAACAAATAATGAAATGCTGTCTTCAATTGCATGCACTCACCATATCACATAATATTATGGTGTTTATACATTTACCCTGTGCATGCATGCATGCATGCATGTAAGCCAGTGCCTGAGAGGCAGAACTTACCGGGAGAGGTTGAAGACGGCCACCAGTTTCCTGCCAATAACTTTGGCCTCCTTGAAGCCTTCGGAGAACAGAATAACTTCAGCAATGAGGTCATTGTCTGGTCTGGACATGGCCACGGGACGGAACAGCTGCTTCAGATTGTCGGGTAACTTCTGTCGCCCGCCATACCCTTTACCAGCTGGGTTGAGAGTGATGAAGATGCCAGAGTTGAGGTCGAGACTGATCTCTCTGTCCAGGAGTTCACACTTGGTGGCTCTGCTGCGTATGGCCGCCTGGATGACTTGGATTTGCATGGACACTGCAGACAGGACAGCCTCGTCCAGACGATTGAACTCATCAAAGCAGCCCCACGCCCCACACTTCACCAGACCAATGAAAATGCGCCCCATGGACTTTACATCTATACCCTACGCCAAACAGCAGAGAAATTGCAAAAATAAATACTTCAAAGCAATCTAATAGTTAGCTAATCAATCAATACCCTATTATTATTATTATTATTATTATCATCATCATCCTGGTTTTTTATAAAGAAAATTCCCTGATAAATTAACTTGCCTCATCACAGTTGAAAACCAGGACTTGGCGACCAAAAAGTCCACCAAGAGCTTTGACAGACTCCGTCTTGCCTGTACCAGCCGGTCCATAGGGGTTTCCCCCTAGACCCATGAACATGGCCTGTGTGAGCGTGAGGTAGCACTTGTCTGTGAGCGGAGTGTGAACTAGCTTGGGGGCGTTGCCCTGGTACTCGTACGTGTATTTGAAATCAGCATCCACCATGGATATGTTGCAGAGATCTAAGATTGATAATACATCATACTAATTGATCCTATCCTCCAGGCTGGCATGAATGTATTTGATCTTCAATTTCATACTTCACAATTTCTTTCTCAGCCTTCTTTTACTCATTAGAAATATTCTCTCTCTTTCACAGGCTCTTTTAAACAATACAGAATTAAAAATATTTGGTCGCCACCGGGAATCAAACCCAGGACCGCTTGCTTAACAGTGGAGTAAAAAAAATTCAACGAAATAAGAATCCTTGAAAAAAGAGAATTTTCGTTGGTCTGTTGAGAGTGAGACTGTAGCATAGCAGTATCCCTTAACAGTATAAATACAGAATTGGAGTGTTTGTTTGCCGGCTGGTTGTCGTAGCTCAGTGGCAGAGCGCTTGTGCGTTAAGGAAGCGGTCCTGGGTTCGATTCCAGGTGGCGACCAAATATTTTTAATGTTGTATTGTTTAAAAAAGCCTGTGAAAGAAAGAAAATACATCTAATTTCATACTTTCTACAAATATCAAACGCTAGATAATAGCTGTATTACTGCAAAATTTGAGAATCTGTTATATTATGAAGATAAATTCCCACTAACAAAGCAACCCATCTGTTGATCTGCCCACACTACTACATCTAGTTAAATAGTTTGCTAACACATAAAGTTGATAAAGATTAGTTTATTTCATGTACCAATCTTAATGAGAAACTTACCTGCTTGTAGGTAGAAGCGTAGCTGTTTCTTCCACAGCCAGTCCGCAGTTGTGTTGATGTTGTTGTTCTGCAGGAGCTGGACTACCTCTATGCTGTGAATCATGTCCAGGATCTGTGCCTTCAACTTCAGTAGCAGCACATATGCCACTGGATCACGCTCACCACCGGGACCTACCTGAGCCTACAAACACACATCATACACACACACACACACACTCATGTCCTACATACACGCATATGCCACTGTATCACACTAATCAGTGGGACCTGCCCTGAGCCTACAAACACACATCATACACACACTCACACACACACACTGTCTCACACATGCCACATGCACATGTCACTTACACACGTCACACATATGTAACATCATATGAAGCGACAAAGTTGGTCCATAAGCTTACACAAAAAAATTCTTATCAGCCTGATTCTATGACTAAGGAGGATAAGGAGGAAGTATTTATTCCTGGTAGTGCAATCATCAACTAATGCTTGTTGTGACACCACTATCTAACCTTTATGTCAGTGCTGGTATAGCCATCAAGAGAAGACTCCAGTTCAATGGCAAACTCTGTGAGTGAATTCTTCTTGATAGCCTGTTCACACCTCTCTGTGAACAATATCTGTTCCGCCAGACACAAGATCTGAGACGGAAACTCAGCTGGATTCACTGCCTGCATGGAACGACCTCTCTGTACGCATTCCACTAGCAGACACTCTAGAGTGTGGATCATCTCCCGGGACAGTTTCTCTAACCACACCTACAGGACACATCCATGGAGCATGAACATTGTACTCCACCAGACTAATAATACTAATAAAGCTCAAAACTCTTCTACATAACCACTTTAATAAAAATTAAAAAAAAGAAGATAAAGAAGGGAAAAAATAGAAAGGAGGAAGAGAAGAATTAAGACAGTGTTCTAGACTACTCACTTCGACATCTAGGCTGAGTGGCACTGGATTCTTCAGTGTAACCACTTCCCTCTCCAGAGACAACATGGCCAATATCTTAGAATTCTTCTCATCAAACTGGACAGAATATATCCCAGCAAAGAGTTTCTTCAAGTGAGACTGGATGACTGAAGGATTGGTGGATTGACCAAGAATTTCCAGCAGGTCATCATCCCCAATGAAATAGAATCGTGGGAACACAGAACGCTTTTCCTGCAATGGTATTACGCGGCATAACAAAGTGTGAAAGCAGTGATAATTGCTAGTATAACAAGAAATTGTGGAGGTACTTACTTCAAGGAATTCATTGAGTGCTTTCTGACAGCGACATAACTGATCCAACAGAGTAGCAATAGTCTGTTTGATTCCTTGTCGACTCGTTAGGGACACGACTCTAGTGTCCCTGGCAATATCTGCCATGATTACCTTGAAGTCAGTGTCCACACGCTTGAACCGCCCCTGCTCATTAGGAAGAGCCCCACGACCAAAGATAGGTTCTAAATAGACCCAGCGACGTTGGACTTGGTTCAAATTGTGCAGATACTCATCCAGCTCGGCAAGTCTAGTCTCCCAGATACTTGCCTTGTCTGCATAACTCTCAAAGTAGGGAGAATCCTTCAGAGACTGTAGGAGACATTGGTTGTCTCCCACTTGGTTCACCAGCTCCTTCCAGTCTCTGATAATGGATAACTCTCGGCCAGAGGAATCCTGGTAAGGGGTCAGGGAGAAATTAGTGCTGGCTCCCCACATCTCTAGCTCACGTAGAGCTTCTCGAATGGACACTTCACCTTGAGCACGACTCACCAATGCCTTCAACTCATCTGCATGCTCTGCATCATATATCGTATATAAATTCACTCAGCATGCATGTGTAATGTATGTAGAAAGATGTGGGTTTTCATGTCTGGGTGGGAAGAGGCATTTGAAAAAATGTTTATTTATTCCACAAAGCATGATATTATATATCTTTCCATTTGGGGATGTTTTAACCATCTAAATAATAACTAACACTGCATTAGTAAAAATTTTCAGAAAAGAAGAAGAAATGTGAACCTCTCTTTTCCTCCTCTTTCTGATGAACAGCCTCACCAACCTATAATGGCTTCCCCAGCCTGCAAGATGTCTCCAAAGGTGAGTTTTTCTAGTGTTGTCCCTCTGGGCATGTGCAGCATTGAAAACAACTCATGCCAGTGTTCTTCCGACAGAACTTCACCTCGCACATACTTGAGCAGAGGAACCAGAGTCTGTACCACAAATTACATCCAACATCAAACAAGCACACATATTACATAGCACTAATAGTCTAAATGACACCATTACGCCTAGTACATCTAATACACCCATCAAATTACCTTTCCCAAAATACACCCATTTCAATGCCTGACTGAAATATGGAGCATACCCCTTAAAAAGAATGCATCCACTTCCATTCTATTCTTAAAACTACGCCCATCAAATATTGCCTCTACGCAACCTGCATCAAAACACATGTACACACCCACTACATGGTATTCTTGCCAGAGTTATAATCTATCTGGTAGATATCATGCTATCGTACATTGAACTTGTCCACTTCATTCTGCAGCATTATCGTCACTGCATTCATTTCTTCTCCAGTCTCTCCTTTACGTAGTTTGGATTCCCACAACAGAAGGAAGTCATGGAATTGATTAGTCCGTCCCCTGTAAGTATAACAACATGGTAAAGGCCCATACATATTATAATGTGTGTGAATGTGGAGGTGTGACAGACTTTGTGGAATTAATGAAATTGCTTATCTGCTGATACCCTTCTTACTATTTAAGGTCATTCGCTCTCTGAAATACAGCGCTTTTAAAGGTCAAGTTATATTAACCATTAATTAAGAAAGTGAGTCTCAAAAACAGTCAAAATACTGATTTTTTTTTTTTCGTTTTTTTTTCCTTCATTTTTTTGCTACGTTTCTTCTTCTTAACATCGCCACTTCTTAATGTCTTGGATAGTTTCTGTTCTATTTTCTTGCTGCTTAATCCTACTTTGCCGGGCATTTTCTCATTACAGTTTACATTGCCTTGGTTTCTTCATTTCCAACCGGGTCGGCTAATTTTTTCGTGCATTTCGCGCGGCGAACCATCACGCATGCGCACAACAGGTAATGCGCATGCGCACATGAGGTCTTGCGTGTGTCAAGTTCGTTGATTTACAATACAAACTTTTGTGGTAGCTATTTTTTTTAATGGGTAAGGACTACTTGCAGACTGAATTCAGCACAAACTTTGCCCAAAGGTGAAAGAGAGGATTCTTATTATTCTGAACCAGAAAAGAAAGCTACGCTCTATATATCTACAAAGTGTTGAGACAGGTCCATCCAGACACCGGTATCTCTTCAAAGGCCATGAATATTATGAACTCTTTTGTCAATGATATTTCGAGTGCATCGCAGCAGAAGCGAATAGATTGGCACAGTATAACAGGAAACACACTATCTCCAGTAGAGAGATCCAGACTGCAGTTAGACTTCACTTACCTGGGGAACTCTCAAAACATGCCGTGTCAGAGGGCACCAAGGCAGTCACCAAGTATACCAGTAGCAAATAAAGTAACCATCACATACTTATCGCCCTTTTTTATACCAACTATTATATATTTTATTAAAACAAAATGACGTGCCAAAATGAATGCATTTTTTTCCTTTAGGAATTAGCCTAAGGAGAAACATGAAACAAAACAACAAATAGAAGCACATACACATACTTTGAGTAACTGAAGCAAGAAAGGACAATAAGTTATTCATAAGAGAAGTAAATTATTTCTTTAGACTGAATGTGAAGGTTCAGTCTGACTTGGCATTGGACATATTAATCCATAAATTATAGATAGATGGTGAGATTGTAGGCGTGAATAAAATAAATTGAGAGACCGTTTATGTGGACAGAAGTTACATGACGACAGAATTGAAATACCCATGGTGTGTAACAAGAGATAGTGGCATAAATAAGATCTAGCTACACTGTGTCTCGTGATCTTACCATTTGAACATTAGTAAAAACATCAAAAGTTATATACCTGTAGCAACAGTAAGTCATGCCTAGGTTGGCTTCAGCATTCTTAAAATCTACTACACTTTTAACTGGAGTAGGATGGAACATGGACCAGTTGGTCAGGGAGAAACTTAAGTTGTTCCAATCTCATGTGCAACACATGGCCTCACAGAAGTACAGTCTCAAGGCAATGAAACAATTGAAATTTCACACTTTATACATTAAGTAAAAGCACCTTTAGGCAAACTGCAGACAGTCACAATTCATTATACTTATCAAAATATCACAAAAAAGGAAATTTAGCTTTAACTTTAAAGCAGTTGCTTTTGTTCCCTCACGACACAGTCGTATGTGCCAGACCTTCAATAAATCCGTCATAATCTGATCCAAAGGATCAATTTAGTGTGCAGTGCGGCTATAAAAGGCCAGAAAGATCAGTAAAAGTGATATTCAAGAGGGAGAGACAGCAATGCCGGGAAAGACAGCAGCAGCAGCTAAACGAGCAGATCCAAAGCAGGCCACACCAGCCACACAAGCTCTGAAACCTGCGGGGAAAGCGTCATCTTCAGGGAAGACTAAAACAATAACTAAGAGAAGAAGACGTAAAGTATACAGCTATGGAGCTTATATATACAAAGTATTGAAACAAGTTCATCCTGACAGAGGCATCACCAATAGTGCAATCTCCATTATGAATGTGTTTGCAGCAGACATGTTTGATAATATCGCAACTGAGGCAGGCAGATTGGCAAACTACAACAAGAAGAGAACAATCACCAGCAGAGAAATACAGACAGCTGTTAGACTGCTGCTCCCTGGAGAGCTGGCCAAGCATGCAGTGTCTGAAGGAACCAAAGCAGTCACAAAGTTCATGAGTAGCAAATGAGAACATTTTGAACTTAATCAAGGATTAGTGCAGCCATGGCTAGCAGGCTGTGTGTATTTTAATAGTATGATTGTAGCATTTAAATTAAACAATTCCTCTAGTGGTGAAATAAATGGCAATGAAGGGCCAGTGGTTGGATGTAACAGTTAGATTGAAATATGTACTTTTTAATTGGTCAAGAGATCATAAAAAAAATTTGGTTCACTGACTATCAAGTAGAATTTATATCTGTTCAACTCCATTAGCTATGATGTATGCACATATTTTTTTTACTTACAGTGCAACTAAATGCAACCATGAAATTATTATATAAGGAGCAGTAATCTAAGAGAAGCACAAGTGCTAGATGAAGAAAGAGACCAACCTAAAGGAGATCCAATCTTCATTTGCCATTTCATCCAGACCTGAAGAGAACTCTCCATAAAATGACCACAGATGCTCCACTGCATTAATGTCTGCCTTCAGCTCCTCCAGACCTTCAAACTTAGGAACAGGGAGGCTAAAATGCTTAGAGTTAGATCTACCAAAACACACACACACACACACACACACACACACACACACACACACACACACACACACACACACACACACACACACACACACACACAGCATTAAATGATGCAATACAACATATTATATGCTATCACATTTACACAGACTGACACACATAGTCACCAATCGTCATCACAGTAGTGTGAGGTAGAGAGGGAATGTAGTAGTAACTGACCCTGTAGAGCTCAAATGTCTCTACATTATGTTTTTAAAAGTCAGGTAAAAATACTAACATAAGATTTTGGGACACTGTAACAAGCTCATCAAACTCCTTCCTTCTGTCCTTGAGGGAGGCAATGGCGTGGTTGATGGCATCTCTGTTGCCTCTATCCAAGGCTATTTCATCCTTGGGTTTGAGTTGCTGCCAGCGTGCGGCAAACTTCTCTACCTCCACTTCGAATGCTGCTATATCTGACTCCATCTTGGCACTCATGACTTTCATCTGAAGACAATATTCACATTTAATATAGTATGCATGCATGCATGCAGTGACACGTTGCTCTTGCAAAGAAATTTAAAAAAAATTTTTTGAAGAGTAAAACTTTGTACCAGATTTAGAAATTAAAACTTCACACGTTTTACCTCAAATTTAACTGTAATCCACACATTTACCATCAGTAAAAAAATGTTCCTAGTACAATTCTTATTCACTACAAAGGTTTTAATCTTAAAATTTTGTCAGATAGTTAAGGGACTAATAATAATAATAAAAAAAAGGTAAATTAGTATAAGTAAAGTGTCCTCTGCTTCAGTCAATAAATTATAAACTTTAAAGTTAATCTGGTAGTTTGGTTTCTCGGTAAAATGAGTCTTGAAACTTTAAATTAGATGTTTCAAAAACAAATGTCCATTTTGTTTTCAATGGTTCTAGAGCATGCTCAGCTGGAAATGGTCTAGAGAGGAGAGGAGTTTACATTCCAGTGTTACCTGGTCCTTCACCATGAGCTGGTGGCTCTCCATCATGACCTCAAATCTATCCCAACGAGACTTGAGATTAGCCAGCTCTTCCATGCCAGATCCTGCCACTGAACGCAGCAGCTTGTTCTTCTTCTCTGCCTCGATGAAGTTGGGCTCCACCCGGGGCTTCTCCTGGCTCAGCTGCTGATGCGAGGCTGTCACTTCTCCCACTTCCTCCATGCTCTGTGGACGCACTGACAAAGACTCTTTAGCCTTCACCAAGAAACTGTCAATAATCTGGTATATGTAATTACATGGTTTGGTAAAGGATTGGTTACAACTAGGAATTGTAAGTATCACACTTACTACGTAAGTACTTTTTGCTGCATCATCTTTACAAAAAAAAAATCTTTTTTTTGTAAATGTGATTACTTTCTTCAATTTCTTAAGTATAATACATGGAAATTAACTGACTAGATATTTAATTGTACAGCTAGTAAAATGTCAGAATTTTTTTTGTCTCCAATTATTATAAAATCCTTCATATTTTCTGATGTTACTACTCCAGTGCATCATAGAGAATAGAGAAATGGTACTTTACAGATTGACTAAAAGACTGACCCTAATATTTTCTGTTATAGTGATAAAACCGGTCAGTATTACACATATACTATCTACCTTTGCTTAGTATCAGCTCACTTGTGAAATTACAAACATTTTTGCCACAACCGAGATATTCATTGCTTTGAGGTGCTGGAGCTATGCAGATAATTCTAAAACACACTACCACATGTACATGTTATTATCAGCCACACCTGCATGTGGGTGGAGATGGTCTTCCTGAGGTGATTAAGGAGTGCATAGAATAACTTCTGAATGTGGTCATCAATAGTGGCCTTCACAGGTAGAGTTGATATGGAGATGCAGTCTACCTGGATTACACTGGAACACAGATATACAACAGACACAAACAAACAGATGACACTATGCTAAAAGACATTCGGTAGTGCATAACTACCACACCCCTTTGTCACACAATGGCCACACCCTCCCAATGGCAGTGACCCCTTCTCACTTGGGTAGTTTTTCAGCCTCCCTGCCTCTGGCCTTGAGAGCTCGGAAGTTCTTCTCCCAGTCGGGCACAACGTGGCAGTGTTGCTGCACTAGGTCATCCAGATCCACTGAGCCAAGCACCACCCACTCCTGGAACCGCAGCATGGAGCGCTCTACACGCTGAAATAACTCCTCCGCCTAGAATAAAGAAAATACAAATACAAAGTAGTCAAATAATATATTTATTCACTTTCAGGAGTTACATTATTGTCATGGAGCTTAAACAATTTAAATAGCTAGATAGAACGCTACTGTTACTAATCGAATTATTCCCATGTATTTACATGTAGGGCATGAATGATTGAAGTTGGCATTTGAATTTAAACTTAAGTGCCTATTGAAGTCTCCAGCCCTTGAGTATTTTTGAAGTGTGTAGGTGTGAATAAAATCATAATATGAAGCTACTAGAATCATTTTATCAAGAACATATTTCTTATCTTATTCTCACTTTCTGATAGACTGTCATAAAGCTGTCAGCATTTCTGTCTATCATCTGAGGGAATATGGTGTGAGCTATAGAGGCGTGTTCTCCCACGCCCCTGAAATGACGAGGAATGCACATGAACATCTTCATCTCACGATAGTACTTGGCCCGCACATCTTCCAGCGATGGCCGGAACTGAAGACACTGCTGTCTATAAAAATTAAAAAAACTTAGTGATAATTTTTTATTTTGAGTGGAGGTGAATAAATCATATGTGGAATGGGGGATTTTAAAAATAATGACCTACTAAAATAGCCTAAAGCCTCATAATTGCTCAAATGTTTCACAAACTCACCACATACACCCATGCACTGCCTGCAACCAGAAACTTACCTGTAAATGAGTTCTATCTTTATTTCAGGTAAGTTCTCATTGAGAGCCTCCAGGCCCAGCTGGTACTGGTGCTCCAGAGCCTTGTAAAGCTGGTGGTCCCAGTGGAGCTGCCAAGACAGCATGTGATTAGGGTTGAAACCTTCTTCAACGAGCGATGCTATCATGTGACGTATGTCCATCAGACCAGACTTCCAGCGCTGCTGATGTCTGAGCAGATCCACATTCATTAGCTGGACCACCTGCAGAGAGAAGGGAAGGAATTCAATGTCTCGCATGCTCTCTGAATGTCTCACATGCCACTGTTCTCCTTTAAGTTATTCAAACGTGTTGGGGACCGAGAGGCATTTGGATAACTGAAATATTCAAATAACTGAACACCATTAAAAATGTATTGTAAAAATACTAGTGAAAGGGCGTGGTCTAGCAATTCTTCATGTTTGCACGTGCTACTATTAGATTTTGGGTGTACGGATAACTGCAGTGTTTGGATAATTGAAGTTCGGATAACTGACATTCTACTGTATTCACATTCTCATCTACATAGACAGTTGTCATGCACAGCATCAAGCACCACACACTGACATTGGCTATGGACTGAGGAATTACTCAGACTAAAATATAGGCTTGGAATTGGAATGGTATGTGCTTCAGCGTGAACTACAGGTGTTTGCAGAATTAGCTCAATTATTGGCAAAACGAATATTATATGACTGAACTCTTCCAGGAAGTAAGCCAGCTGTCTGATTCCGTGTGGCTCAAACTGCTCACACTTATTTACCTTATCAATGAGAATGCCGTGGCACTTCCTGAGCCTGCGATTCTCTGAAGTGAGTCTATCTGCTGCTGTCTGAAGTTTGTGAATGTACGACTCTAACTGCTCCGGGTTATCCCATGTTACCTGGACTTCACTCTAACAAATAATAACACATACATAATGAAATCAATGTATAATGCATTGCTGAGGTGAGAAACATAACACTTGTACTTTTCTAATCAAATGTTATTAGTAGATTGCTAAGAGTAAGAGTTTTATTTAATTTAAAACATTACCAGATCCTTCAATTTTCAAGCCATCTAATTATACACTATTGTTTCTTTAGCATTCTTCACATTATAAATGAAGAACTGACTAGTAATATCCAGTTAAAAATATGTCTACTATAATGAGTCGATTTCATTCCTAACATTTTTCGCACTTTGCTGTTGTTTTAGCTAGTTGTTAAGGATCACTGCCCCCAGATACGCTGAGTAACATTTCAACTTTTCCACCCCTTACCCCATCACTGGCCTTGCTGCTTCCAGTGGGGTTCTTGATGATGTGCTCAAAAGCCATGGCTGCCTCCAGCATCATAGGCTGCTGACTTGGGATCATCTGCTGATCTATGGTGTTGTAGAAATGGGCTACCTGTACACACAAACAAACACACACACGTGCACATACATATATACGTACATAAATGCACACACACACACACACACACGATGTATGCTTTAAGTGAACGTACCAATGCTACCATTGTAGCAGTAAAGGCAATGTATAAATCACATGTCATAGCATGAGAGTAAAATTATTTAATTCTTTCCAATATTATAGTGACGTCATAATACATACATTTAGACAACACAAATACACATACAGATTCATTTATATGGCTATGTGAACACATTTGGAGTTTACGACTTTTAAAAAAAACTAGTGAAATACAAAAACTCTTGTAGTTATAGATGTCTTCTTCTTCTTTTTTTTTTTTTTTTTTTTGCTTTTTTTTTTGTTTGTTTATCGTACTCACTGAAGCTAATACACCTCTCACCTGCTTCAGAATGACTCCCTGTCTGTAGAACTTCTGTGCAGTCTTGGCCACAGCCTGGATCTTGCCAGGAATGCTGAACCCCAGGGCAGCCAGTTGTCGTACCTCTCTCAGCAAAGTGACCAGTCTGTCATTGTAGTGAACCATCAGTTTCCCATCTCTCTTGCCCAGCTCCATCAGACGACCTGTCGTCTGCAAGCTACACATTTACATTCACATAAATGACAATGGCTAGGTTACTGATGGACATTACAAATTTCACTAGCACCAATTACAACTACATAGAAGGAGCAACATAACAACAACAACAACATTACAACTACTGCCGCTAAACAACAATAGTTGCTTACACACCAGCTAGTCGCTATTGTTGTTTATGGTTGTCAACATTTAGTGAGACAGACATGGTAACTTTAAGACAGTATTGGTGTGGTATTAGCTTCTTCTTTTTTCATAATTTCAAACAGCTAATATTCACTTTACACAGTTACACTACACATCTGCACATACCTTATTGTGTCTGACTTGTGGGCTATAGCCGAGGTGAGTTCCTTACACCAGCTTCCAAACTGGTCCTTCTGATACTCCTTCAGGACAGCCTTCAAATCGGTGGCCTCTTGCTGGAAGGCATCAAATCCAGTCAGTCCTCCCAGCAGAGCCTCCGCCACAGAGAGAGTATCACACACCTTCGACTCTAGCTGTTTCGACCACACTATGTTCGTCACCACCACCGGCATGTTCTTACCAGTGGGCGGAGCTTGATGCTCTATTACGGCCAGCTGAGCAACATCTGTTGGTTGGCCTTTCATCAAGTTAGAAGAGCTGGATGACTTGGTCAGGAATTCATCATGCATGGAGCGAATGTAGCCAGACAGCTGACCAAGCAATGTCTCTCTAACAGTGAAACAATAGCCTTCTGATAAATGCTGGTATTATTGTGTTTCTACAAAATAAATCCTGAATTTTTTTAATTTACTTCCATGAAAGCTACTTTAAAAGCTAGTGTTTTTAGGTCCACATTGCTAGTTAGGAATGACACCTAATGTTCCCTGACTTGATCACAGGATCAAGTATCACTGCTCCATTAACCTTTAGTGCTAGCTGCTAACCTTTCTGACGTCAGTGCTTGACTGATCTTCTGTCTCTTGACAAGCTCCTGGAACCTCTGGAACTCCCGGAGAAGTTGGTGAGGTTGGGCGTGGAGCTGCTGGAACTTCTTACGCAACTTGTCAGCTATCCTGAGCTCAGCTGGAGCTATGCTCCTCTCGTACTGGGCAACTGCAGCCTTCCATAATGGCTCCGTGTAAGGGTTGGGCTGTAGAGGCTGAAGTCCTGTGTGTGTGTGTGTGTGTGTGTGTGTGTGTGTGTGTGTGTGTGTGCATGTGTGTGTGCATGTGTGTGTGTGTGTGTGTGTGTGTGTGTGTGTGTATGTGTGTGTACATTATAATGTTGCAATCAAATATCTTATTATTAGTATATAACATTTTTATAACACTACACAATGATATAGTAACGATGTTCGGCAGTCCTACTGCTGTCCTCATCAGGCTACTTTTCTTTTCATTCAAATTCACTAATTTTTTGTAACCTGAAGAGGACAGCAGTAAGACTGTCGAAATGACGTTACTATATCATTGTGTATTGCTAAAAACGTTGATATCAGAGAACAAATATTAATTATGAGAACTGTCAACGGAGAACTCCCTAATATATTCCATCCAGTTCACAATACATGTATATTTCTCAACTTTATGACCTCACACCATTGATAAAATAATTCTACCGGGATTGGAAACGGATCACGTGTGCCCGTAGAAACTGTACAAAACACTAATCTAAGACGTGTAACATTTTGTTACATTCAGAGGCATTTTGTAAAGCTGGTTACTATCTATCCAGAGCTTTATAAGGCGAGCTACCCCAGGGAATAACTATTTCTAGATCACTATATATTTTATAATGTAAAAAAAAATCTGTGTTTGAATTAATACCTACCTTTTGCAGTCATTCAACTAAAACTGTTATAATTCCTTTAGCTGGAAACTTACTAGTTCTAAATAAACAACTATACTCTGTTATGAACCATTTCAATGGACATAATGAGAATAGCATCTTCAATTAAAGTGTGTAGTGTTTGTGTTACAATCCCTTTGCTAGACAGCCAACTGTTACTGATACAATAATAGCAATTGAATCTGGTATGTAATGTACTAGTAAATGCAATAAGCATTATGATTGTGATCACATATAGTTATTATTATGGGATGTTCCTACAAAAGTTCACATTGATAGATTTAATCTGTGTAAGATCCATTTAAAATTATACATGTGTAATAAAGTAGCTGAGCAACCTTGAGCATTAATTACTCAAGTGTATTATGTGATCAGACATGAATAATGCAAACTAGTTTCTTGCAAAAGCTATCAAATATTGCATGTGTACTCTAGCTATTAAATATAGTTCAAGATTAGCTAAGTATGAAACTGATTACTGACTCCAACTTCCTGGCTCAGGTCCTAATGGCGCATACAGCAGTACGGTCACTGTGTCACTAGCTATTATTATAAACTCAGCAGGATCATAAAGAAGAGAGGGAGCTGCAAACAATGAGATACGCACATGATGTTACCCGCGCCTTGGGGCGTTTCCAATCCCGGTAGAATTATTTTATCAATGCTCACACAGAACCACTTTACACACCCACCCCACACACACCCTCTTTTTACCCACACTAAAAACGTATTCCCACGCACTAGCTCGTAAGTGCCAAATCAAGTCATTTCACGCCTACTGACCTGAGAAAGGTGAAAATGCATGTGGGAGGTTGAACTCTTGTATTTCTGAAGGAGACAGGAGCTGGAGAAGCTGCTCGTGCAGAGACCGAATGTGAAGGACCTCCTCTAGCCTCCTGATGAGCATGCTCAGAGTGGGCGAGCAGAAGGTGCCGCCTTTCCACTGATGTAGTTGGTACGCCCTCCAAAAGTGTGAAGTCAAAATATCCGTAGCAGACGTCCATTTCTCCCAGACTCCTAGTCCATCCTGAATGCTGCTACGCACATGCCCAAAGTGCTTCTCCCACACATCCAAATCGGCCAGCTTCCGCTGCACGTAGCGTCCCAGAGTGCCACTAATGACTTCCAGGATGTGGCTCATCCTGGTCTGCTCGTAGGGAGGGTGGTGCTCTGACTGTTTCCACAAATCGTCAAGAACATCTTGTGCATCCTCGATCAGTTCAAGACACTCAGAGAATGAGAGGGCATCTAGATTTGAAAAGTCTGAGACAATTTGCTGAAGCAGTTCTTGGAAGTACATAGCTCTCTCTCTTGCTGCCAGTTGCTTGCTGCTTACTGCCATTTCTGCCCAGTATTGAAGTTCGTCAGCTAGAGTAAGAATACTGTACAAGTTCTCATCACCTTTCTCTGTTTTCTCTCTTCGTGCTTCAGCTGAGGGCTGTAAATTACGTAATGAGCTACCGAGGCCTGCTTCAAGCTCTGTCAGCAAAATTTGTAGTTTTGGATCTATAGATTTGCTCCATTTGATATCTTTCAACAGAACTGGTGCAAATATTTTCTGAACCGAATGATACAATGTGCTTATTGGAGAACCAATGAGAGAAGAAATTATTATGTTTGTGTGAAGGTTGTCTGGATTAATGGTAGTGGGCTGAATTTTAAAGAATATCAGAAATTGAGCAGATTCACTGTCAGTAGATATTTGATTGCTGGACTGAATTAACTTCACTTCATCTACAAGTTCTGGATAGAGGACCAGCAACATGGTGTTGCCATCGTCAAGAAACGTGTTAAGTTCCCTTGAGTCCTGTATGTGAGAAATAGCGCCATCTTGTCTGCTGTAGCCGAAGAAATTGCCTATAGAGGACAAAATAAAGTCTTTCCTAGAGTCTCCAGACATAGTACCTCGGCTTCCCAAAAGCTCAAGACTTTCTACGCAAACTCCGTTGCATTCCAACGGTGCGCTTTAATTTATAAAGCTGTTATGAAAAAGAACCCGCCGTTTCGTTACCTAGCGACCTAAGGAACGCCTACGCACGTAGTGGGATTCTAATTACTGCCCAGAGAAGTGTTTAGAAGGAGTGGCAATGGTCGACCGTGCAGTGTTAGACTCTGAAGGGAGAGCAGTGACTGGAGACGATCTGAATCTTTTGGAAAAGCTCGGAGAAGACATTAGAGAGAGCGTGAGTAAATGGGAACCTTTGGAGACTTCTGGCGCTCACGGGGTTCTGTTTTTATCCCTGTAGTTTGTCCATAAAGTCGTCAATGAAATCTGTGAAAAAGTTGGACTGAAATATGAGGACTATTTCAAGCTTCTTTCTGTATCTGACTTTAACAAACTAACCAGTTCATTGTCCTCTGCTGTCAGAGTGTTGTCTAGAGAGGCATTGAAGAAGGAACAGCTAGCTGAGCGACTTAAAGGTATGGGGGCCTCTTCAGAAGTGAGTCAGCTTGTAGCAACATGCCTGTGGGTCAGGAAAGAAGAAATCCATGACCAGCTTGTAAAGGACAGTTGTAACATATCTCAGTCTAGACTGGATGACTTTGACTGGAAACTCAAGGTATGTCATTTTTTGTTTAGAGGTAATTAAGCTTGGAAATGCAGGGTGACTGCCGTCTAATAGTTGTTGCTGTGTGGATAACATCTTCACTTAATTCAGGTACTTCACTCCAAAATATATAAGTAAAGCTAGAGCATAAGAATCCACAACAAGGAGACATGCTCTCGAATACATTCTTAGACTAGCGACTGGGTATATTCCATTGTGTTGTATAGCTAAAATATACGCATGCGTGAGGTGACTTGTGAATAGTGGAAGACAGTGAATTCTTAACACAGTGCAACAGTTGTTCTCCTTTGTTACCCATCCCCAGTGTTTGAATACTTAGCTGTCTCTCCTTAATGACGTATATAAGGTGACCAATGTGAAATCTCCTGGTGAGATAAAATAAGTGACATGTGACTAATGTTGTTTTAGTTAACTAAAACTAAAACCAAAACCCCTTAGTTTTGGGTTATTTTACTTTTGGTAAGAATAACTAAAACTAAGCTGTAGAGAATATGAAGACTAAAACTAATTAATTTAGAAGACAGTAAATTCAATAATAACTAAAACTACCAGTAGAGTGGAGGACAAAAACTAAAACTAAGCAATTTTATTGTAAAAAATTCACCTTGAATTATGTCATTATTAAATGAAAATATAAATTCCCATCAAGTAATTATTCTCTAAACTACATAACAAATACCATACTGTATTAATAATACCCAAGTTTTCACAGAAATATGCCATTTTTGAAGTTCTTTGGAAAAACTACATGAACAACTTTCTTTAAGGAGTCTCATTATTGCAGAATTTGAGAGGCAACATAAATTAACTAAAACTAACACAATTGATAGTATAACTAACTAAATCTTCTACATGGTATTGAAGAAAAACTAAAAACTAACTAAATCTTCAGGGAGAATTTGGGGAAAAAACTAAAACTAAGCATTCAAGATATTTTTTTAGTATGAATAACTAAAACTAAGAAAGTCTGGAATCGCTAAACCAAAACAACACTGCGTGACCACATGTAAACTCTGAAGGTTGGACACTGTTCCTCTATTCTCAGTATTTCTGCTATAGCATATCATTCTGACTGAAAAGTTTGAGACTCATTTACAACTCTACAGCTCCAAGACATCTACCATTGCACAATAATGGCTGGCAACTCACTCATACTCATACTCGTGGGAGGAGTGGGAAGTATTTATTTTATCATCCGCTACTACTTTGTTTAGTTACATCTTACAGTACTTTTCTATCACAGTAGTCGTCATTGCTGGCTACACTTTTTCCAATCTGGCTCACATATATGTCCTGAGCAATTCAGTACAGTTTGATTCATAAACACACATATCCATCACGTTATTACTGACGATGCTTTACCGATCCATTATGACTATGCTTTACCGATCCATTATGATGATGCTTTACCGATCCATTATGATGATGCTTTACTGGCCCTTGCTTAGCTTATGAATACAACATTGTCGTTGGTTGTCATCATTACTGACAGACAAGCGTATTATTATATAATATTTCAGCAAGGATTCATTTGGAGGAGCCAGGGGGAGCGCTCGCCCTCCCCTTGAAGTCATTTCGCCTCCCTTGAAATATTCTTAAAATTTCGTAAGCAAAAAGCAAAGTTAAAAAGTGAATAATGGAGGTGATTGCTAATACTTAAATCACAAGTGTGTTGCTGCTCTAAATATTGTCTTGGTAATTGAAGCCCGTCTTCTCTTCCATTAATTATGTATAAAAGTTATGACCCCCTTGAGATAGCACAAGTTCAATCTCGCCCCCTCTTAGATTAACTAGTAAATGAACTCCTATATTTTTATTTATTTTTGTTCATCATGTTCCTGTCTTTGTGTGTGTGTGTGTGTGCGTATAGCTGATCATGTCAAGTAGTCAACTGAGCTCCATTCAGAAACCGATTCTCTCTCTAGACCTTGACCTCACTGAGAATGGAGAGAGGAGGCAGTGTGATCTGGAACTGTCCAAGGATGAACTAGCAGAACTCGTGTCTTCTTTAGAAGCCGCCAACAAGGTCAGAGGTTGCACATCTTTAGAGTTCAGAAGTAATCGTGTGTATGTGTGTGTGTGGTTTAGGTGGTGAGCCAGTTGAGGACATGATTCAGAATCTTTGATGTGCTGTTTGTTTATGTGTGAATATCTAATTTGTGATATTGTAGCTGTACCCACTCACAGCAAACTCTGGACAGCACATCAACATTTTATGTCCAATAATTTTTATTGTTGTTTGTTATTGTTTTTGTTTTTTTGTTTTTGGTTTTGTTTTGTTTTGGGGGGGGTTGGGTTGTTGTTGTTTTTTGGTTTTGGTTTGTTTTTGTTTTTTTTGTTCATTAATAATTGATTTTCAACAGGTGCACAAAGTAATATTTGAATAAGTGCAAGCATAATCAATTATCTCCATATTCTCAGAAAGAGTGTTGCACTGAGGTTTCATTGCAGATAGATTGTCAGCATTGGTGGAATTATCTAGCCTTTACTAGGAGGGACACTCCTAGATCTACATGAAGACAACCATCCTTAGGATTCTAAAAAGATTTATGAAATTACTTCGAGCCAAATACTGTCATTGTGGGCTCAGCCTCATAGTACTATACACAGCATTGAAAACCAAGGGGGGGGTGGAAGCTGGGAAATTTGGGAAAACCACCCCCCCCCTCCCCTCCCAGTTAGAACCCTGAATCCTGGGTAAAGGAGGGCAGCCATCTACTCTTCTCAGGGGATGTGCACAGAAGAGTGTATGGCAATTTCTGGATAGAGGACAGCCACTGGGGCCTTTGAAGATGATCTGTGCACAGGACAGTCATTGTCTCACAGAGGATTTGATCAGAAAACCTCTCGTTTTTTTCAATTCAGAACACTGAACTGCACTTGAGGCTATATATGAGACATTTTATGATGTCTGTACTACATGGCCATTGTACTCCCACATACATTGAGTAGCTACTCAAGCATCCAGCTTCCACTCAAAATTTAGCATAATAAAGTTTTTACTAGTTTTTTCTGCCCATAATTCTTTCATCAATACCCCAGAATTTAACCTATATTTATTCTATAATGTTACTATTTTTCGTATGTTTTTGCTAGCAGAAATTGATGTAATTAGAGACTCCAATACTTCAACCAGTCATATTGCAGCATAACTAAAGCAGAAATGTACTCTTCAAGTCTTCATACTTGTTTTTTTTTTTTAAAGTTTGACAGTAGTGAAAAGCAATGACTCTTTCTGTTGCAGTTGGGGAAGAAGAGCCTTTATATGCTTGGTACTCATGGGCTTGCCACTATGCAAAAGCATCTATCGCTGAACCTCCTTTTTTTTTTTTTTCTTTTTTTTTTTTTTACAAGTGTTGTAGACACCAGAAAAAGGAAATCAAAGATCAACATTTTCTCACAAGAGCCATAAAAACTCTAACTAACTACTGTATGTTGAAATACACCATTTCAAGTATTTATAAGACTGAAATGTACTGTGCTTAGTACTACAGCCATTAACAATAGGATAGATAGTTGTCAAAATACATTTCTTATGCTGCATCAGCAGTTACCACAGAGTAACATATCATAAACTCTGTATTTGGCTACAAGTTGGCTAGGAGCTACAAGTTGGCTAGGAGTTGGGTTCTACACACTGGGCATGTGTTCTGGGACATCAGCCACTTGCGAATGCATGGCGGATGGAAGGTGTGGCCACCTTTACAGTTTAGTACGCACACATCTTCACCGTGACTGAAGCAATCCAAACATATTGTACATGTTGAACTAGTGCCATCTTCACCAGATCCATCAAAAGTCTTTATTTCAGGCATGTACAAGGACTGGACAGAATTTTCTTGTGCCTCTGATGGTATGAAAGACTCTAGTTCCAACATCTGTGCAGAGGACTCCTGTACAGGTGTATGCACTGACCGTTCTGGTTCCTGGTTGTGCTGCTCATCTTGCACGTCACAAAATCTGGGAAATTTACTCTCACAGTATTTTCGTGTCAGACTCAAGCACCCACTGATGATAATAAGACCAAATATTATGCCCCCTCCCACTAGAGTAGATATTCCAAATCGTACACCCATCACATTAGCTCCACCTCGAGACACTTTTGTTAAATTGTAGGATCCGTGATTGCAGGAAGAGACAGCCACTCTGTTCAGCACATTGGCAAACTCCTCACTCACTGTTACAAAGAATATGCCAGTAGACTTGAGATCCACAACTGATTTGGTGGAGAAATCATAAACTCTGCTGTCAATGGTAATACATGTACTGCTGTCTCCATCATATGTGATTACGCCAGAGTAACCATTTTTCTGGGCATACTTCACAATCCGCTCAGGGCAGCTGAGAAATTTAGGAGTTAGGAGTATTAAGGATAAATTATTCCCTGAACACCCAGGAACTTTAGGTAGGCGATTCCGTCTCAAGCACAAGAAAGGTTTGTACAGGAGTATTCCTTGTAGTCCGTTTAGAGGTATGTTAATGTAACTGGTTTTCCACCAGTCCATAGATACGCCACGAGGGTGTGTATAACTCGCTAGAATTTCACCGCTGCTGTTAGAATAGTCCTGCTTAAATACTTGAATATGAAGCTGTTGCAGTGAGCTTCCAAAAAGAAGGGAGAGTATCAAGAGCGTCCACATTCTCTTGCCCAGCTAAAACCCATGTACGTGGGCGTACGAGCCCCGCCTCCATTAAATTTCTGCAGCAAGTCTGATAATAGGTAAACGGTCTGATAATAGGTAAACGGTGTGCCTGTGCTAGATACACTCGCTTGGAACTTTTCCGAATGTTATACTGTAATTATAATATAATTAACTAAGTAAGGCTAGAGTGCTGAATAGCCTGGAATATTAAGGTCATGATAAATTTGACCTGGTCAGAGCCACACTTGACAATATAAATAGTGTATCCCTGCAAGTATTTTAATGAAGTTAACGTTCTCTTGTGTGTTCAATTATATTGATGTATTGGATGTTGGGATGGTGACTTGTCTGACATGTCTAGGCTAGTTGTCTGGCATGTACATGTGTGGTTTGGCAACTTCGGCTACTGGTGTTCGCGGCATAAAAAAACTATAATACGAAGAATTCATTTTATCTCACTGATATTTAATTGCATTGGCACCTTGGATACCATAATTAAATGATTAAAATGATTAACACTTGTTAAACACAATCTTTAGGCTGAACAAGCATGTTGGACAATCTCTGACTACAGGTTGGCTTGGAGATGGGTTCTACACACTGGGCATGTGCTCTGGGACATCAGCCACTTGCGAATGCATGGCGGATGGAAGGTGTGGCAACCTTTACAGTCTAGTACGCACACATCTTCACCATGACTGAAGCAATCCAAACATATTGGACATGTTGAACTAGTGCCATCTTCACCAGATCCATCAAAAGTCTTTATTTCAGGCATGTACAAGGACTGGACAGAATGTTCTTGTGCCTCTGATGGTGTGGAGAACTCAAGTTCCTGGGTCTGCACACTTTGAACATCGTAGAATCCAGACGATCTCCTTTTAATACACTTTAGTGCTAGACTAGTGCAAGCAACAATTAAAAACAGACCAAATATCATTGTTACTCCCATGAATACAGATATTCCAAACCGCACACCTGTCACATTAGCTCCGCCTCGGGACACTGCTGTTAAATGATAGGATTTGTCTTTGCAGTTATAAACAGCCGTTCTGTGAAGAGTGCCTGCAAATGCAGCACTCACTTCTGCTACCAGTAGACCTGTACTCTGGAGATCCACAAATGACTTGGACAGAGGGTCGTACACTATATTTTCAATGGCGAGATTGTTATCTGTATTGTATGTGATGATACCAGAGTAGCCATTTTCCTGAGCATATTGCACAACTCTCTCTGGGCAGTTCAGAAGTTGTGGTGTCAAAAGAATCAAAGAAAAATTACTCTCTAAACAACCTTCAGGAACTCTAGGAGTATGAGTAAAGCAAAGGTCAGGTTGGTACAGGAGTACTCCTTCCAGTCCAGTTTGAGGTATGTTGATGTAGCTGGTTTTCCACCAGTCTAGAGAAAGGCCAGTAGGACGAGCATAACTTGCTACAATTTTAGCCTCGTCTGAATAGCCCAGCTTTGTCACTTGAATTTGTAGTTGCTGGAGCGAACTTCCAAGAAATAAGCACATCAGTAGAAGCGGCCGCCTCATTCTTGCTAACTGTCTGAGATACTCCCACTTGCGCGATTGACGAGCCCCGCCTCCAAATTAGTCACACTTTACCTACTCTACAGTCTTGTGCACGTGAGAATTAAACCCCTTACCAAAATCCAATATTACTTTACATAATAGCTTCATATAACTATTAAATACAGCAACAGATGATTGTTCTAAATAGCTATTAAGAGGTGTGATTGTCCATAGAATAAATATCTTGAGGGGAGGATTGATCAACTGACATGGGCTAATTCTACTCTGAAGAAATTCCACATGAAGCGACGGAGAATTTCACTCAAGACTAAGCCTGCAGACACAAAACAGAAAACATTAATAAAGTTGCACTAATTAAAAAAGCTCCTGACATTACCTGTATAAATGAGATCAGAATCCACCTGCCACACAATGGCCAAGGTCAACTTCAATGTCCAAGTAAATCGCAACACTAAATCAAAGAAAATGGCCACTATGTACAAACCCTTTTTCTTGTAAAGCAGCTGTCTGCAGAAAGCCTTGCACTTCATGATATCCCACAGACCCCAGTCGCAGCTCACATCCCACAAGAAGGTGTAGCCGGAGTGGATGAGTGCAGACACCGCCCACAAAATGACCAGCCAGCTTGTCGTCGCATTCACAGCAGTTTCAAAAATGTCTCCTTTTACTCTAATGGAGTACATCGTGGCAAATACAATGACGGGGAAAGTGGTGAAATACTTGCCAGCATTGACGAGATGCCTCACGCTCAATGTGTCATAGTAGCACCGCAAGCACTGAAACATCCGCCACATTGCCGGGAGAAATGATATTATAGGTCTAATCCCATTACCACTCGATGTACAGAGCTTCGTATCAGCAGGAGCTTGCGTCGACCAGCTATCGGTGAAGATGTAACACATGGAGTAATGCATGTCCAACAAGATGGCTACAGTGCTGTTGAACTGGTCGGCCAGGTAGAAGTCTGTGAAGAAGACGTAGATGAAAGGAGCCAGGAGAATGTGAACCATGACTGATACAAATTTGTAACGCATTTTCCGCTGGTAGCAATTGAAAGGATTCAGTAGGAACCCCAGTAATATCATCCACATGACCAGAGTGATGACCTTGATGGGGAGTGTTCCTGTGAAGGGACTGACAACCACTATCACAATGACCAGAATGGAAATAGTCATTGTCAGCACACTGGCCATCTGCAATATTTTAGCTGGGGTGGGCGTGGAGTCTGGGTGATGGTTGAACACCGCTACGTAGTTGATGTCGAACTTGGCCCACACTTTCATGTTGACCACGTACAAGTAAAGGAGGAGCACCACCATCAATGGAGAGCGAACAAGACGAAGGATGATCACCCATTGATCTGATTCCAAGTTCCACAGACAGAGGAAGCAAAGAAGAGCCATCACAGAGCCTAAGAGTACAGCATGCAGCCATGACAAGAAAGAGATTCTGGTGTTCTTTACTTCTTTTACTACAGGGTTTTCTGGGTAATTCCCTCTGTGTCGAACACCATCGATAATCATTTCATTCTCTTTTCTTATCTTTTGCATCGCCTGGTCCGTTTTATTTAGATCGCACTGGATTCTATCACGAAATTCTTCTGTTTTTGAAGCAATGTGATCTTTGACCACTTGCTCCTCTGAAGCTCCCATACCAACCAAGCTGTCTAGCCGGGCACACTCCTCATCAAA
>WLWD01000252.1_pt1 | contig 52629 bp, 44 predicted proteins | sample 6712731 | NCBI WGS metagenome assembly WLWD01 (sample SAMN12718690, study PRJNA576275) | sponge metagenome | isolation source: marine sponge | host: Mycale hentscheli | place: New Zealand: South Island, Marlborough, Capsize Point | collected 2014-11-01
CTAGCATAATTTGGCAGGGCCTACTGACAGATGTCATACCAGTGATTTTATATAACTTGCCATATGCACATTAGTTAGCTACAAATCATAAAAATTGCTATATACATACCTGATCGCAACGTATAGCCAGGCTAAAATGATGTATCATTTCTAAACATTAAAATAAAATAACAGAAAGCTATTGTGTGTAATGTTGAAGGTTTGCATAATAGACATGTAGCATAAGATATTGCATCTTACATTTATATTGGCTCATTATTTTTTCACACAATTTTATTCTGCAATATTTATTATTGTGCTTTTTTTTTTAGATGAACCTCAATTTTGGACTGTGACAATTATAGTTGCACTGTCATCAGTATCTACAGCTATTTTTGCAGCTGTTGCTTTCATATCCATATGTGAGTGAATGTTTTGTACAAAAGAAAGACATAAATGGTGTGCTTCAACAGCACCATGCAGGAGGAAAGCTAGTCTAGTCTGGCTAGCCTATTTTAAGTGAAATTCTACCTAATTTATATCAAAATGTGCCTGCCTATTAAAAATAGCCATTATATCCACATACCAGGTATATTTTATAGTATCTAATATTTTTTGTTCTTCAAAAAAAGGAAAAAAATAGATAATAATAGTTTTCATGGTTGAGATGTCACTAGAAACCTCTGCCTCCATTCATTTTGTCATAATAGCCAGCTTGTGTAATATTAATGTATAAGTTCACATTATGGTTTTGTATTTTCAGATTGGATAACACAAGGCTGTCAAGTAAGTATATTGTATTCAGCGTTATATTTCACCAATATCAGTCGGTCAGTTGGTCGGTCGGTCGGTCGGCTGGCATGCCTGTCTGCCTGCCTGCCAGTTTGTTTGTGCTTCTGTATGTTCATGGGGCCATCTTTCTATCCATCTATTTGTGGGGGTTATGCATACCTGCTCACATGCTTTTTTTTCTTCCATGCACAGGCTCTTGGATGTGCATGCAAAGGAAATATAACCTGATATCTACTGCTTGCGTATGTGCAAGCAGTAAGTACTTAACTTGCTCTCTCACTCTCTTTGTGCTGATGATTTGAAACACTATTGTGCACTTCATAGAGAATCATGGCTATCAAACAATCTTTAAGCTTTTGCAAAACTGCAACTGTTATAGAGAATCCTCTATAATTAATTGTTGTTAAGTATGTTACTGGATTTTAAGAGTTTCATTGATTAAGTGATTGCAGTATGTCATGATTTCATACCCATATCCAGGGGGAGTGTGGGGTGTTTGGTCTAACCCATCCTTTTGAATGGCCAAAGGTAAATACTTTAGCCACACCTCACATTTAATTTTTGGAATATTGATATAGTCAATGGTTCGATCGTGTCCTAACCATCAATGAAATTCTCTGCAATTTAGCTATTTTTTTTCCAGAATATACTCACTCTGTAGTAGATGGCCTAGTTGAGTCCAAGCTATAGGTAAACATTGAGCTCCTTGCTACAAAATCTCACTCTCATAACAGCTTGAATATAATTAGGTATATGTTACATCTATAGTGTACTGTAATGCACTTATTTAAAAAGCTTGTAATACAAAAGGCTCATTTCATTAATGATGCACTCAGTTTACTGCTTTATGATCGATAATCAACAATCTTCAAGGAATGTGTGAATAAAAAAACAAATTATTAGCTTTGGTGCAGTTATTATTTTTTTAAAAGAAAACCAAGAAAACAAGAGTGAGTGTGGCTTTATAATAATCTGAACCCCCTATGCAAACTTCAGGCCACGGCCGTTATCTCGTAGCTGGAGCGTTAGAAGTTAAAATTAATCACCATAGTGTGGTTTTATGTAACCTAGCACTACAGAGGCTCGCTCACCATTTGTGCTCAAACACACCACTAGTATTATTTGATTTTGTATTCATTCATTACAATGTTGATTCTTTAGGGTGCACACCATTTAATGCGAAATTTGGGGGATATCAGGTTTAACAACAGAAGGAATAGAAATAACTAATTTCAAAGATTTTCCGGTAAACTTGGCACAACACTTTTTTTTGCCACAACCCTTTATTTTTTATGTACGCTGTTGTTGAAAAATTATTTTTTACAATTCATGAAAATTTTTGTAGTATAATAATGAAGAAACAAAAAAAATGACAAAAACAAAACATTGTAGCACAATAGTAGCAAAAAATATTTATAAATTTGTGTTAACTTATCTTTTGTAGTTATTGGTACAGTGCACTATTTGTCCAATTATTGACAATGGTAGTTATAATGTTCAAACATTCTAGTACTAAAATCGGCACAGTAATATCAATTCATAATGGAGTCATCATTGGTGTTTGTTACAGTCTCTGTCTTCTATTTCCAGAATGTTGAACACATCATAAGCTTCACACTCTACTGTTGCAATACTGCCTGCATCTTTGTATGTTTTCCTTTCAAGCTTAGGTACTTGATAAGCATCATTAGTTTGGAGTTGAAAGCGTTCTGAAGTTGCTGTATCAGATACCGTTTCATACACTGGCTCTAATGGTGGAGGCATAGCAATTTTACTCTTATGAGCTTCTATAATTAAAAATAAAACAAGGAATAAAATAGCTTGAAATAATTAAAAACTAGATTTTAATGCTCATAATATAAGATGTGTTTCATTATTATCTTACTTTTGGTCTTGTGTATTGCTGCCATAACAACAGCTATACTTGTTGTCAATAGAAGAAAACCTGCAGTCAATACAGCTGCGACTACAATAACAATCCTGTTGGTATCTATACACAATAAGTAGATTCTACATCATAGCTAGTTGTATTTCTAGGACCATGATGAAACACATGAATGAAATTATAGTATGGAAAAGATACTTACTTTGCTCTTGTGAAGTGTCTGTGACGTTTACTGTGTTTGTAGTTATAGTTGAAGCAAGTAATCCTACAATTTCTAATTAATGTTAATCTTGCATTAAAATATTTATATTGATCCTAAATATTATAGGGTTATTAAACCATCTATTTTTATTCTTATAGGTTACACAGTATACCATTATCTCACTTCATGCATTATTCATGTTTGGTAAAGCGTCATCATCCATTAATTCAAGTTATGATTACTATAGGAGGCTGTTGGCAAGGTTGTTAATGTTACCATGGCTATAGTAGATGTTTGTGTAAATTCCTTGAATTGAAGCAGCTTTAGCTTACTATAGAATATGTGCATACTAAAACTACTTAAAAAAAAGTCTTTCCATTTAGGATCTATAGCTACAAGGAGCAAGGGCAACCAGAATTTAGTGTTGCTTAAAGATGTCAGACATTGTCAGTTTTAACTAAAAATCTGGTAGCCGAGGTGAAGTGCCACACCTTTATATGCCCCAAATGAGAAGGTGCACCAGGAATAAACTAAACTTCCCAAAACAAACATACTTGAATATTTAGTTAGTTTAACTATTTCTCAAATATCGTGCAAAAGAATTTGTTAGTTCTTCTATCAATTGACTTAATTTTAGTTAACATGTATGGTTTCTCGAGTTCTTTTATGATTAGTCTCTTTAAGAAAGTAGATCATGTACTTTTTAATTAATAGTGCCTAAAAGTATCCATAGACAACCATAAAAAAATTGTAAATTAGTATATTCTGTGTTGAGAACTAGTTTGTTAACCTCTACAATGGTGTAGGAAGATGTTTCAGTAAAGAAGGGTTCTGAGGGCATGTTTTTTTTGTGGTTTAACAGTGTTCATGTGAGAAATAACCTCATTAGATTGTACCCCAAAATTATGGGGGAAGCTCCAGCACCCGGAGCCCCCTCCCACCCTATCACTGCTACATTCTTGTCAATTCTTCGTCTACTCAAATTTTCAGCACAGGTTTTAAATAATGCAATAGTGCAACTAGTCATGAAGTTATAACAAGTGATCACACTCTATTTTTTGTTTTCTCCTAACTATTACTATTTTGTATGATTTTAGCTATATTGAAAAAAATAATAATACAAAGTTAGTCTCCAAATTATAAACTGCTTGCCTATTTAGGCAGTATATGAGCAATGTGATTCATTGTTAATATACTACATATATTTTGAGCAAATCTTTGCAATCATTAATTAGCTATTTGAAATTATGTCCATGTAGGACATCGTTCAATGTGTCATGCTGTTGAGGGTTTACAAAACTCTTCATTCCTTCTTTATCAATTTAAGTATAGTATTTGCTGTGAATACAGATAAATCCAATCTGTAGCTGTTGCCATGTAACTGCCGTATTGTCTGAGTTTATGATTAACTACATTAGCTGAAGGATCCAATAACTATTTTGTGAATTAAATTAGTATTAAATTTTTAAAGCACCACTTATAATCCCAAATATATTTAGTTTCATTATTTATTAATAATTTAACAGAGTGAATGAAGCTGACTTACAATAAATTTGAAAGGTATGTACATGTATAAATAATGTCTTTAATTAAATTTGCTGTGGTGTGTGTGTGCTATGTAATTTCATTCCATGGCAATCTTTGGCAATGTTTAGAGAGCTCACTATGCTGACTGCTATGAGAACTATTTTCTAGTTTACCAATTAATAATAAATATACGCATGTGTGAGGCACTGGGTCAGCTTCATTGCAGGTTAATGCAGACTGGTAAGGGAGGTATAATTTACCTATACCTTTGAAATTACCTAAAACCTTGTGATTAAACCTTGTGATTAATTGGAATGTTAGATGTTTTATGTTGAAAAATATGTATATCAAGTACATAAAAACTCTCTTGTATAGTATCTATTAATATTGATGTCAGGGTTTACCTTCTAATTTTTTCCCAATATTAGTACTTTTACTCCTTATAGATTTCCCCTAAGAACATGGCTTTAACAGCTATACATAAAAGAGTAATATATAAGCATACCTGAAAAATACTCAACAGATTCAGTAACATGTATTGCCGAGATGCTTGAGGTGGTTTTAAACTCACTTGTTTCTGCAATAACAAAAAAATATTATTATTAACAGCTAGCACAAAATTACGCAATTGTATCCCTTATGGAATGGGGTGGGGGTTGGTTTAGCATGCAGACTATTATCATATTTAGAGAGCCAATGTTGCATAAATGATGACCACTGAGCAATGCGTTTTAGAACTAATCCAGATTACCATATTTTGTAGATGAGTATACCATTGTCATTGAGCTTGTAAATTTAGCATTGCAGAAACTGTCTGAAGATGATTCTAAAAATACATAAGTATATGCCATGATTTGCAGCTAGCAGCCAAAGGATAGCAATCCTGGCAATATTAACATTCTACCTTAAAGCTTAGTATACTAGATAAATCACTGACTTCTAATTCTATACTTACTGACATTTAGAACTCCCACTGAACTAGCAAAACCTAAAACTCTGCATTGGTAGGTATATTCATTATACTGGAGGGAAGCACTCTCAATTCTCAGGTTATATCTATAACCCGGTGATATGGTTTCAATGTAGGGGTGTGGTATTCTAGTCCAGTCATAGCATATTTCATTGATCCTCCAACATGGTTGTTCTAAGGTGCCTATATAACTGCAGGAAAATGTCACCTGGTCACCCTCACAGACGGTTTTGTTGGATGGGTGATGAGTAAACATCACACTTCCTACAAGAGAATAATCATTGTTTTCATATAGCCATATACCAGTTTGGATACTTACCATTGGAAATATATACAATAGCAGTAAGAGCAAAGTAAATATAGATATTAGCCATCACCTAAACAGACCACCAAAATTCACAGAGAGGCTATTCGTATTGGACGCTATTGGATAATATAAAGTGAGCACTGTTCTACATTGCAGTCAAGCAGTTTGCATATGATCACATAGACTATGCTGTTTAATGTGCTAATTGGTTATTTATTCATCACTTGTCTTAATTAAAATGACACTTCTCTGCTGCTGTATACAAGTAGGAAAATGCATTTATTATGACTGCGACCATTTCAAGACTCTCCATAAGATTAAAGCAAGCCACTGGTGCCTGTTGTGAGTGTATGCACATTATTCATAGATTGGTCGAAGTTTATCTATAATAATAAGCTTGTGTGTCATATCAGTAACGACGACGGTGTGTGTAATCATGAATAATTCACGAGCTTTGTATGGTTCGGTAAAGCATCGTTCATTTATGGTAGGTAAAGTATCGCCGCAATCAGTAGAATGGTTACTTCTAAAAAGCGGTAATCCTGCGGCTCCCATCCTGCCCGACGACCCCCCCCCCCCCCCCCCCCCCCCCCCCCCCCCCCCTCCTTCGGTGCCTTGCACCTGGGGTGGGTGGCACCGTTACTCCCTAATTACCCCCTAATTACCCTTTCCTACCCACTCACCTTTGGTCTTCCTAGATATTCCTTCCTAGTCCGCAGCAACATGTGCTGAGTAGTTTGGCATGGGTGGCCGGAAGAAACCCCGCCCCCAACCAGCATGTGCTAATTGGGGCTAATTAACGTGGCGGGGCAAGCCCCTTTAATCCCGCCGCCACACCTTATCACGGCAAAGCAGCGAAGCTGCCTACCGGAAGTTGAGTTTAACCAATCCATCAAGTCTATGTTTTTTGACAGAAGAAAAAATAATACTGGGAAAAAAAAAGTAAGAAAATAAGATGCAACTAATTGCTAGCTTCAGACTGAGTTAGGAATATTAATGGTTAGCTGTTGATTTAGAGAATCATCAAAGTGGTCCGCAGGGCATAGAAACTGAAAAATGTCACCAATTTAGCTACACTAGATTATATTGTTAATAAAAATAGAATGTACTAAAAGTGGTAGAGTAGTAATGATACCACATGAGCTGGCCTAGCTACTTAAAATAATATGAAAAGAGTATAGTAATAAATTATATACTTAACAAAGAGTTTAAATTAATGGAGTATCTAGGCAGTATCTAGGCAAATGGATTCTTAATGCAAAGTTTGAATGCATAAGTGGCAGCCATACAGTAGGTACATATGCTCTAGTTATACTCAATCCTAAGAGGGCACCCAGCGGATGTGCAACAATTCTGACCAATGCCCTCCCAAATTAAAGGCAAAACTGTAATTGATCTGCTGATCCACAACAAAATAGTGATCCATGCTGTCATAAAATGATGAGTAAAGCATCATCTTCAAGATGAACTACAGATATATCAACTTGGCCCCACCCACCCAAAGTGATCGGTTTCATCGTCCACTCACCCTTTACCTACTAGGTACGATGTAACCCCCATCAGACATGATCCTCAACACTCCAAACTTTTTTCACACATTCAGTATACTTTTATCTCATAATTGTATTGATACTTTTTGGAATTTCTCCTTATTTTTTTTTTTATAATTGTTTTTGTCCAAAAATGTCCAAAAATTCATTTTTTTAAAGAAAAACTTGCATAACTAAAGAAAAAAATTAAAAAAAAAAAAAGTATCAGTTCATTTTAAAGAGTAGAATATGAGCTTTAAGATGATATATAAACATAAAAATAAAAAAATAGTGAGAGTAAGTTATGATGTACCGAAGTATGACCACTTTGGGAAAATGTAGTTTTGAGATAATTGAGGTTAAACACGACACTTGTAATAACAGCTGACAATGCCTGCAAGAAAGCATAATATTGCATACAGTGAATATTCAGACCTAAATTCAGGTTTTAGAAGTTATCTTGATATATTGGTTAGACAAAGTTCCATTAAACGTTACAGTAACATCTGATGGGGGCTCGGTCCAATCGTTGGATGGGACGTCACTGCCGACACCAACCCCGTCAGAGTCAGCCTGATCATCATGACTGCAACTAGCCTCAGAATCTGACTCAGAGGATTCCTCCTCTGAACCACTTGACTTGGCATCATCATTTTCACTTGACTCTGCATCATCATTTTGATCTGACTCTGCATTGTCAAGTTCATTTGCTTCTGCCATGTCATTCCTAGACTCACCACCGCCATTCTCATTAGCCATTCTCATTAGCCTAATGCCCAGTATATAATATTTATCTGCTTCAGTTGAACCAGCATCAGGGAGAGCTACAGAACTATTGTCTGACAATGGACTTGAGGATTTACTATTTCTTGGGCGCAATAGAGCACTAGAGCTTTCAGAAGTAAACCCTATAGACCTAGGTGGTGAGCTAAATAATTTAGTCTTACTCACCGAGGGACGGGTAGCCTCTGAATCCATCCTTCTTCGTTTAGTAGGTGACTGTTGTTGCCACTGAGTGCCAAGGAACCCTTTAGGGCGCTTTCTACAAGTTCTCCTAGGCGTAGTTTCAAGAAACAACGAGAATAAGAGAGAGCCATGCGGACACAAGTTCAAGTTCCAATCAAGCAAAAAAAACAACAACATCGGCCGTGCGCACTCCCGCCTACTTCTACTACGTAATTGCTTGTTGCTATAGTCACTGAGCACTTCCTGTGTGCTTCATTTTGAACTATAAAAAGCGTAGGTTTGACAGTAAACAAAGAAATAGTCGATCGATAGAAAGTAACGGTAAGAAATAAAGTGAACGGTTCTTTCCCGGGTGATTCAATAACTGAAACAATGAACTAGTGTGTATAAAATATAAGCTGTAGAATTGTCCAATGGTCTTGAAACTTGGGATCCACATCCAGTAAGCCTGTATCTACAATAAAAAAATTAAAAAAAAAAAAAAATTTTTTTCCCAACAAAAATGTCTTATTCCCCCCTTAAAGGCAAAACTGTAATTGATCTGCTGATCCACAACAAATCCATGCTGATTCACTAGCTGTATGGTACTCCATTAGAGCTTTGACAGGAAGTAATGAACTCCTTATTGCCCCAACACACACACAAACTTTCTCTCTGAGTTGGTTTATTTTTGGCCATAAACAATTGATACTTCTGAGACTTGAGCCATTATTACGATCATAGTACCCGTATCTTCCTTGTCTTTCACTTCTCAACCACCTATTTAGACTTGTGTTTGAACTAGTTCTAGAACTCCTTTGACCTGCCTCCTCTAGACACTAAACAGCCAAGGTATATAGTGCAGAAACACTTCAAAATGTATGTCATAAATTTAAGTTGCCATTTTATGTTTAAAAAAAAAACAACCTTCTCATTTTCCTCAGGCATGTCAGGGACAGGTTCAAAAACAGTCAATGAAATCAAATTTACTAAAATAGGATTGTAACACTATGCTGTTGTTATAATATACTCACTCATAACTTAAATTATCAAGTTGGTGACTAGAGATCTACATAATTTGGGAGCTCTGTGGGGGACTTAGCAAAACATCCATACAATGTAGCATGAATAAGATTCACACTAGTGCCAAGACATCTGGATTAGCCCTATTTGCTCCAATATTGTATAAGTCAATTTTAATGTTGGTAAATAGATCAGAAAAATATTAATTATACAACTAGGGTCTTATTAGAGGCACCGTAGTTCTCAATCTTTCCATGAGATTACTGTGCAGAATTTCAGGTTTCAATCTATTAATACGCTGTATAACACTATCCACTAAAATTATAGCTGTGGAGTGAAACGTTTTACTTCCGATGGTGGTACGTTCCCGGTGTCCTCTGCATACATAGAGGCCGCTGTGTTCCTTCCTTAAATGATATAAAGTAAGAGAGTTTCCCCGTTGAGTTTTAGTTTGATTTTGGTAATGTACGCTAAACCACTCGACACTTCCAGCGCTCCCACAGTGGAGCGTAACCGAGCTACCACTGGAGGCTTCCGTCAGTGAAGGTGCGACTAATCCGATCACCAGGCGCTTCATCACAGATACGAATATGTGCATTATAACATTTGTATTAAAATACTTCCCGTGGCAATTGTAGTATCCAGTATCGTTTTCAAGTAAGTCGATTAATGTTATAGCTTTGTGACCTATTTGGTGTCTACTGTGGACTGCAACATCAAGTTGGCCTAAAGTGGGAACAACATGTAGCGAGGAGTAGGTCCAGTTTACTGGTGAAGAGCTACCACAATAAACTCTTACTGGATATTTTTCGAGAATATTTACATACCGTGGTTCTATACTTTTTAAATACAGTTTTCTATCATTCCAATCTTTGCTGTGAACCAATGAAGTACAGTAAAGGTGTAACATAAATTGACACAATTTGACGCAAACTAAGTTTCTTTTTACCATTTCATGTAATTATAAGTTGATGGTATGTTTCTCGGCGATTTACACAGAGATTTGATTCTAGAATTGAAATAGTGACTCTAATTTTTGGTCAAAATTTATTTCTACAATATCGCCACCCTTCACAGCCTGAAAAGAGTTCATTGACAACCATAACAAAATCCTAAACTGTCTTGATAATTAGAGTTAACAATTTTTTTTTACTTTCTTCTGATACTACAGCATTAAGAAAGTCTTACTTGAAAAACTTGGATTCCAAAGTGTGAGATAATCTGCGAAACGCTTGTTTTTCAGGTCCCAAAAATTTGCTGCGACTGGTTACTAATGTGTTGGAAACCCCTTACCAGACTGCGTAATGCTTGTTTTTCAAGTCCCAAAAAGTTGCTGGGACTAGTTACTAAGGTATTAAAAAACCAGACTTAATTTCAAAACTTCGTCGTTTTTTGGAGTTGCTAAAATGTCGCTTGTAGTTGTCAAGTGCAACTGGTATCCGGAATGGCTACTAAGGAAGCCACCATGATACTTGGAAGAATCTGAGGTAAGTAGTAGACCCTTTTCCAGACCTAATTTCAAAACTTCGCCGTTTTAGGGGGGAGACGGAGTGCCGCTTGTTGGTTGTCAAGAGTCATTGGTAGTCAGAATGCCGTAGTATTAATGCTAAGGAAGCTACTACTACTCGAGGGAAGCTGAGGTAAGTACGTAATTCCATATTTGTTAGCTAAATATGCAAAAATAAATCTGTGGCCTTTCTTTTTTGTAGCTAAGAGCTTGTTGTCAACAGTGACTGGTAAATTCAAGTAGTCAGAATGACTCAAATTTGGTACTACAAAAGTTACCACTGCTCAAGAAAATGAGGTGAGAAAGTAATTTTGTATTTGTGTGCTAAAATTGATTGTCTTTTGTTTTTGTAGGTGAGAGCTTGTTAATTCACGGTATTTCAAATAGTCAAAGTAACTTCAATTTGATACTACAGAAGTTATCAATACTCAAGAATGAGGTAAGTAGTAAGTAGGCTGCATTGTTGACAGAATAGTTGGTGATCTTACTATCAAGTGCAACTGGTCATAGCATAATAGAAGTATATGTCAGAGGGCTCCCTGCAGTCTCACCTGTTGTATAACAATATTTATTTTTACTTACTGCTATAAAGAATGTGGTTAAAATTCCTCTAGAAATGCTACTTTTCAGAATCATCAATTCCGTTCTCTCGTCAGAGTCCTTGACCATCTAGTAACTACAGCAGTCACTACACCCATCAGTACTGAAGTCATTCTTGCTGTCATCAAACTCCTCGTCACTACCACCAGAGTTACTGCCATCCTGGTCACTGCCATCCTTGTCACTGCCATGCTGTGCCAGGTCAAGAATATTGTCTTCACCACTAGGATGCTGAAGTACCAGTGTTCCACTAGCCAAGATAGCTTTCTACTTGTCATATCATGAGCAGTTATAGCTAAAGTAATATTGGTTTCTAAAAAATTAATCTGTGTACCTTTATTATAATATGAAATATATTTTCAATTTATTACTTTATCAGAAAGAAGTGTTATTGTTGTGACAAAATTTACTCAACATTTTCTTATGGCAGTCTATGCATTATATAATCCTAAAATATACTTACAACAATATAGAATCGTCTGTAATTGTGATTGGTGGCTTCCTTCACGGCTGTTTTACGTAAATGACTCCGCGGAAACTTAATCACACCCCCAGAAATTTTTTCCTGGATCAAATTTCCCTGGCAACCACAGTAGCAACCAATGAACCAGGAAATGCTATCCCATTTTTAACAGGTTACGTAAGGCAGGAAGCGGTGGGCAATAGCCATTCTGTCAGCCCCAAATTTTCTGTGCCTTTCCAATTAAAGAGCAAAAAAATCTGACCAGCGGTGGCGCCAATACTTAGTTCTCTTCCAGATAGGTTATTTGCTTTAGCACTAGAACTTTGGAAGCGCTTCAGGAAAGATGATTTGGATGAGTGAAAAAGGTAAGTATTTCCAATGTTTGTGACTAAATCCCTAGGTGCAACTATTTTTTTTAACAGAACTACAAGCGATGAAAAAGAGTATGGTTAATCTGGTTCCCCCTTAAAAAAAATAAAGAAATCAACTCAAGCATCAAGCATCACTGTCACTATCACTGCTACTGCTGGTGTTCTCTCCAGATTTAGACTTTTTCTTCCTCTTCTGTGGAGGTGGTCTGAGGCAGTTGAGGGAAGGATCAGATTCAAGAATATGTTCTTTAACTATATATTTCATTCTCTCCACCTCATCAGGAATACTCTGGTACACTCTGTCTAGCTTCATCATATGGGCATGAATTGCTTCTGCCCCTTGCTCCCCCATCAACCCAAAGCCAAGCCTCCATCTTCTGAACCATGGAAGGACATGATCCTCAAGAATGTGCATCTTCGGGATCACTGTAGCAAGAGGGAAACTTTTCCGGTAGAACTTCAAAAAATTGACGATGTTGGTTTCTAAGAATAAATAAAGAGGTGTATATGGACAGGGATTACTAACATATATGATTATTACCAAGCTTGACTATTTCCTCATCAGACATGTGATGGGATGAGTTATATCCTCGGTGACACTGACCAAAGAGAGAAAAGGCTTCGGAAAAGGTGTCCGCGACCTGGTTGGCTTCTCCCAGGACATTCGGATGTGATGAAGCCACTTCTCGTAAGTTGCTGCAGATGCAGGTGATGCTGGCAGGCTGAAAAAATAATATGTTTAGGTATGTGTCAAACTTTCAGCAGGTCTACCTTGAGCAACTTATGGACGTGGTTGCCAATAAAGGTCCCTCCATGGTATGCTTGTCGCTGTACCCTGAGTTTCTGGAGACACTTGTCCAACGAGCTATAAAATATGCCTTGGGAAATGTCTAACTTAGACTTCAGGGTACGTTCACAGTCAGAGATTTCTGTGGTCTATTTTTTTAAAATTAATGACATGCATTACAATACATTTACATGTATACAGTGTTAGGTACCTTGTCGCTGATAGACTGCTGTGCTATAGCCAAATCCTCCCTCAAACTCTCACACATGTCACTAGCGTCATCTGCAGTGAGAGTGTAGAAGGTAATCATTTCAGTGACCACCTTGGCATAATTGTGTTGAGTGTCCAACTCTATTCTCATTAAAGACAACTTCTTGAGGGTAGCTGTATCAAATGGAGAGTTGGAGGCAGTGTCTACATAAGCCATGGCCAGTTTGAAGTCGAGTTCACCGCAGGCATCTTCCAACAGGTTCCACAGCCGATTGAAGATTCCCAAAGACAAGTGAAGGCCAGGTATGCATACCTGTTAGTCAAATCGAAAATAAGTCAGTTGCTTTTAAAAAGGTTTTCTTACATTGTCTAAAGGAATGTCAAGGATGATCTCCCCAATGACGTTGTTATATTCCTTGGCCAGGCTCCGATTCCCATGGCCTTGAGAAGTGAATCTGGCATAGTCAGCCTTGAGGGAGTCCAAAGATCTAGCTGCATAAGATCCCCGTTTATCTTTCGGTTCAGCTAATTTCGACCTTGTAATGAGACACCATAAACAATTGTGTCGACCTATAGGTGAGTTGTGTAAAATGTGTTACAAAAATAATATGATGCTGATTGAGCTTCATTGTTGTTTCATAGCACGTACCACTGGCACCACTAAGACCGTACATACGGCAAAGGTACTCGTAGTCGCCAGACAAGAAGAGTCTGACAGTACGATGTCTAGAACAAGTGAGACATTTTTCTGTAATATTAAGACGTGACTTTTTTTAATTTTTTACTTGATGTTCATCCCCTGTGCTTCTATGACATGTTCCTTGAACATGTTCAGGGCTGTATGCAGGTTGGTGGTAGTGTCTCCGGCCTTGAACACTGACAGCAAGTCAGTACCCTTCATTGAGTTGGGGTGTTTGGTGTTCACCAACTGAAGGTTCATCTTGAAGCTGCCACGCCCCTTGTCGCCTCCAAGCTTGACCCAAAGCTCATCTGAAGGTATTGCACCCTTGTGCCAGGTCAATCCAGCAGTTGATCTGGATAGTAACAACTAGTATGTGAAAGTTTTGCATTCTGTTTTTTCCGCAGACATTTAATCAATTAGTCAGGATGATAAAGGAATATGCATTATTAAGGAAATTAGTAAGTGGTACCTACAATGGATATTTTTAAATATACCTTTCATGTTTGTCTACTATATCTGCTATAGCAGCAATCAGGTTTGGTCGATAGACAAAGGGGACTTATCGCACCACTTCTTTTCCGTGCTCTTCGAAGCTAAATGCACCTCGCTCTGCCACCAGATTCTCTCCTATGAGGTACTTTGCTATCTTCCTCTGCTGTTGCTCACTGGCTATAGAGACGTTGAAAGCTTTGAACCATCTGTGAACACATATCTAGGGAATTAAGTAAGTAAGTGTATTTTCGCTTCTATTACCTTCTCAATACTCTCAACTTATTCCAGGGCAGAGCCAGATCGGCTTTCATGGCCAGTGCATCAGTAGCTGGAACTGAAATTGGAAGCTGGGCTTGATGAAGATGATTTTGTCTGTCACCCTTAGACATAGCCATCACCTCAGCACTTAGTTGTGAAGTACTGTCACCACAGCTTGCAATTTCCCTCACTGCACTCAGCGTTCTAGTCCGATTGATAACTGTCTTAGCACATGCCCCAGAAGTTTCAATTCTGCCAGCAGGGACTTGCACCAAGGTGATGGGCTTTTTTATATTTAAAAGTACAATACATAATTAAAAGCTACATATATAGTACATAACAGCACACCTGGCCTCGGCTGCTACCAACTTTAAGTACAGGTGGAGATGACGAGCTACTTTCTCCTTGGTTCAAGAGACGCTTCACTAAGGAGTGTGCAGCCTTGACTTCTGCTGGAGTTGCAGGGGATGTTGAAGGTTTAGCCAACACGTCCTTCAAGGTAACCTTGGATGGTGATTCCAGATTATGGCGGAAACTGTTACATTTGCTGTCACAATGTTTCATGTAATCCTGTAGCCTTACTGCACCACCACACCCCTTCGCACATTTCACTAAAAGATCGTGGACCAAGGACATGAAGAGTGATGATGGGGGGCGAACTGTCCGACTAGTGAGTGGATGATCACTACAGCAAGGGCAGTTGACAGAACCTGAGGCTTGGATTGCCTTGCAACAACATGCTGAACACACCATGCTGTTGCATGAAAGCTCGATTGGCTGAAATGCCACCTTCTGGCAAAGAGAACAGAGCAGCTTATTTATATTAGGTGAGTGGAGGAACTGTGGGTCTTTATTGTCTGGTAAAGGACTCGGTGGGGCGACAGACCGAATGTGGTGCATAACTGCTTTAGGTGTCTCTCCTTCAGGTCTTCCTCTTCCTTTATTCTTCTTCTTATTCTGTCCCCCACCCTTTGACACTTGTTGAAAGTGTAAGCAGACCTGGTATTAATAAATTTCAATTGAACACATCAAGGTTGAATTATTTTCAGCAGGTCATGTTTTATTTAATCTCCACTAATACCAGGGAATTTTATTAAACATATACTCTTTTTTCCCTTCAATTTCATAATTATGAGTGACAGAGAAGAGAGGGGAGAGGGTATCAATAATAATAATCAGTAGATAGTCTGTGCAAGAGAAGGAAAAGGCCAGTTGTTGTTTTTTTGTTGTTGTTTTCTTTAAATCTATTGTAATTGGGTAGATAGTCAGTCAGTTAGAGATGGGATGGCAATATATGTCAGTCAGAGATGGGATGGCAATATATGTCAGTCAGAGATGGGATGGCAATATATCCCTATCACTCATTTCCTTCCATCCCATTCCCAAGGGAGAAAGAGAGATTGAGGAGGAAATTTTTTTAAAATAATTTAAAAAGAGCCTCATATTTTAGTATTTTTAAATGTATTTTATTATATTTTTTTTTGTACCTTTGATTAACAAATAAACTGTTCCAGAGAGGGAACTTTTTTTTATAATTCATTGTGAATGGATAGATAGTCAGAGAGAGATGGATTGGCAATATATTCCTGTCACTCATTTAATCCCATCTCAAGGGAGAAAGAAAATAATTGAAAATGAAGGGAAAGAGTGTCACTATAATTTAATTTTTTATGTTTAATTTAAATACAATCATTGGAATGATTTTTTTTATATTTAACCTACTTTGCAGCCTTCCTGATGTGGTGACCATTCCTGTGCAATGATCGAATGGAAGGGTAGTCCCTCCTTCGCTGCAAGCTTAGCTCTATGGAACAGGGAGTGGCACAGGTTGCAGTACGACTGGGGAAACACGGCACAGTCTTCAGTAGAGACAATCATGACTCCAGCATAAGCTGCAATGTCATCAGCATGCTCTCTGCAAGAATAGACAGGTTGCTGTCTCCCCTTAGCCTTGTTAAGTCTGTTTCCACAGATCCTGCAATGCTTTTGCAGCTGTTGTTGGTGGAATTCCATGGAACTTGCCAATTTTATTTTTTCATTTTTGTGAACACAAAAATAAGTTGCATTTCCAAATGTTATTGATGGTTTATTTTGATGCATACACTACTATCTTACCTTAGTCTCAATGTCTGAAGCGCTTCCTGACAGTGAGTAAACAACCCACAAACAAGGCCTATCTAACCAGCTGAACTTCACGTGGTTGACCTATCTGGAAAAAGGTGAAGCGCACTGGCTTGTGGTACCAATCCCAGTTGCGTGGTAGAATTGGAATGAACCTTTAAAGTCATTACTAATGGTATCTAGTGGCAGGAAGTATCTAACTTGGTTCCAGTATGAAATATGAAGCAAGGAAAACCAGGAATTTGTGCAACCAAATCCCAAGAGATCATGAATATATTAATGAGCATACCGGAAGTTTTCTACGCGGTAACAATTAACCGTTAAGTTTCTATTAGTAAAACAGCCGTGCCTTGACTCCACAAGGCTGTAGGGCGAAATGGACGCGACGACGCATTTTCGCATCCTCCGCGGTTATTGGCGAGCGAGCGTAGCGAGCGAGACACTTACAGGGGTAACACAATCGAAAATCGGGGATGTCAGTTTATTTATTGGCGAGCGAGCGAAGCGAGCGAGACACTATCAGGGGTAACTCAATCGAGATTTCGCTATATTTATTCAGCGAAGCGAGCGAAGCGAGCGGAGCTGACTCTCTAATGAGTTCGCGATATATATATATTTAGGTCTAGAAATGGTTTTTGTTCTTGCGTGGGCGTACGTGTGTACCCTTTCTCCTACGCGCTTGCGCGGGCCGGGTAACCTTCTTAGCAACATTTTGTTTTGTTTACCCGCTGTACGAAGTAGCGATGCCCAGTAGACAAAACGTTCCCTTTATCTTACGCGCTTGTGCGGGCCGGGTAACCTTCTTAGCAACATTTTGTTTTGTTTACCCGCCGTACGAAGTAACGATGCCCAGTAGACAAAACGTTAGAAACGCTCGGTCAAGAGCTTTGAGGGCGTTAGGAACTCCAGAAGAAAAAAATAGTAAGAAGAGAGATAAGAAATGAAAAGGACAGGGCAAGGAGGAGGAGAGCTAAAACGAAACAGAAACAGGTAGCAAAGCAAAGAATCTTTCTTTTTGAAAAGCCATTAAATATTCCTAATTTATTTATTAGACTATTCCTGAGGATTACTGTACCAATCAACTTTATACAGCTGTAGACTCAACTACTCTTGAAGACACTCAAAATGCAGCCACACCATCTGAACAAGAAGCTAATATCCCCACTACTTTTTGTAGAGGAAGGAAAAGACATCTATCAGAGGACATCCATTCTCATATACACCCAAAGCAGCAAAAAAAATTTGCAGAAAATATAACTCAAACAATTTCGATACCGCAAAGCCTTTCAGCTTATCAGCAACGAATGCAAGAGGTAAATATAAAATAAAATATATACTTCAATAAGTTAATACGAGACATATTTTTTAGGAAGCCATTATGCAGAGAGCAACGTCTACAACTAATGTCACAAAAACAGCAAGTCACACATTTTGTTTGAAAGTGATAGTGAAAGAGTTCACAGGCTCCACTGTTTGTCCACTAACCAACTGTTGAGAACAGCAAATGAATCTTCATTACAAAATTCCTCTAGATTAGAGCAGTTGTCAACTAACCAACAGCAGAGATTGGCTGATGAAACACCACTTCAACGGGAGACTAGATTGTCTCAAGTTAGGGGGAACAGGTCAGGACAACATCCCCAGGTTCCATTGCACCATATTATTCCAGCATTTGATGATCCTCAAGTTCACACAGCAATGCGTAATTTTCATGCTAAAATCTCATCGATTACTATCCCAGTCTGCATAACGTGTATGGAGAAATTTCCAGGCACCAAAATGAAATTTAAGTTATTAGAATGTTGTCGATGTAGCCGGGATAAACATATCCCTAAGCTCTATTCAGCTCAAAATAACATGCATCCTGGAAACATTCCTCCACTTGCAGGTTAAATTTAATGTAAAACTATAAAAATTAACCTAACTCTATTATCAAACTATGTAGTCTAAGATCTACATCCATTTAACATACTCTGCTCTCCCTCTGAATATGTTATAGTCCCCAAACAAACTCTTTTATTTTTTATTTTTATTAAACCACAAAGTGTACATCAGCTATAACTGTAATGATGTATGACATTTTTAATTAAATAGCGGATATTCTGTCTAAAACACCAGCCAATAACTTTGATGGTAAAATAATTCATTATTCTTATATCATCACAAATAATATAACATTTAAACTTTATTATATAAAGCAATACTATGTAGCTGATTACGAATTACATTAATAAAATAAATAATAAAATAATTCATTACTCTTGTTTTACCACAAAAAGTATAACATTTAAACTTTATTATACATAGCCTAAATTGTTATAACCTTCATAGAAGCACCAATGAATCTATATGAAACAACAGACAGACATAACATTAACAACATCAAAATAAATAACTGTATCTATAGCTGTAATTACAGGGAACATGCATCGCTCGCTTCGCTATTTTGCGCTATTCGAGCGCACCACATATAGGTCTAGAAATTGTTTTTGTTCTTGCGTGGGCGTACGTGTGTACCCTTTTTCCTACGCGCTTGCGCTGGCCCGGTAACCTTCTTAGTAACATTTTGTTTTGTTTACCCGCCGTACGAAGTAGCGATGCCCAGTAGACAAAACGTTAGAAACGCTCGGTCAAGAGCTTTGAGGGCGTTAGAAACTCCTGAAGAAAAATTAGTAAGGAGAGCGATAAGAAATGAAAAAAAAACAGGGCAAGGAGGAGGAGAGCTAAAACAAAACAGAAACAGGTAGCAAAGTAAAGAATCTGACAGTATTTTGTAGCCACACCAAGCATGGGGAACATGCATCGCTCGCTTCGCTATTTTGTGCTATTAGAGCACATCACTAGTTTATTTATCTGTTTATGGGGTACGTGAGACCTCTGTTTTCGCCCGCGCTTCGAATTACGTAAGTTAGGTAAAGCGTTCACAGTTCCAGTATTTTTCAATTAACGAGCGCGGAGAATCCTGCTGCACTGCCTTACGCAACTCTGTTTCAACCAAAACGTTTATAGCTACTCTCTTCTTGAAACAATTGTGAAGTATTTGTCAAACTGCGCTTCTTTGCCACTGCTTTCTAAGTTTTATTCAGGTAATTCTGTTATTGTTAACTCAGCTAAGAGCTTGTTGTCAACAGTGACTGGTAAATTCAAATAGTCAGAATGACTCAAATTTGGTACTAGGAAGTTACTACTGCTCAAGAAAATGAGGTAAGAAAGTAATTTTGTATTTGTGTGCTAAAATTGATTGTCTTTTGTTTATGTAGCTGAGAGCTTGTCGAGAATTCGAGATAATTCAGATGGTCAAAGTAACTTCAATTTGATATTACAGAAGTTATCAATACTCAAGAATGAGGTAAGTAGTAATTCCATATTTGTTGGCTAAAATTACAAATAATAACACTGGTTTATTTTTTATCGTAGCTGAGAGCTTGTTCAAGAGTCACTGGTGATTGAGATTATCAGAATGGTTGATGTTTGATACTACAAAAGTTACCATTAATCAGGTAAGAGAGTGATTTTGTATTTGTTTGCTGAAATCTAATGTCATAACTGCTATTATAGTGTTTGCATGAAGTAAGCTAAAAATAGTAACATTTTATGTTACCTAACTATCAAGCTCGCTCGCCATTTGTGCTCAAGCACACCACTAGTTTATTTGTATATATGTATGGACGTACGTAAGGCATTTTTGTACTTTGACCCTCGCGTTTTTGTGTTAGTTATGTGGTCTACCCCGTCCCAAATTGCACTAAACATAATCCTCTGGTTTATCGATCAGTACCTGTATCACCCTAGAAATTGAATTGTTTACCGTTTTGAATTCTTTTGCCGGTACAGTTAAAACTTGACAACTTAAGGGACTTCCATTTCTATTCGAGTTAGTGGCGGTGGTAAGTCAATGCGCTCTTTGTCATGGTTATAAGCCGTGCGCACAGTATTTACCTGAAATATACATTGTCCACTAGACTACTGCGAAGGTAAGTCTGTGTAGGTGCATGTCCAGCTGTGTCAAAGAATTGTGTGTTACAACCACTACTTAGCTAAAGAATATCACAAAGAAAACTTTTAAATAACGTGCATTGTTTTGTTGTTGTTGTTTTTTCCTTCAATTCAAGCAGTTGCAGAGAGTTGTTACTATGGCACTGAAATCCGTTTACCCTGTATGCTAAATTTAAAAACTGGACCTTATTTTCAGTAGCTTCAGTGTTAGAAGTCAATAAAAATAGTATAGTCTTTAGGCTCGCTCCCCATTTGTGCTCAAGCACACCACTAGTCAATGGACGATATGCATTATGACGTAACGGCAAAGGTCACAGAGGTCAATGGTGAATCGACGGTGTTGTGGTACAGCTCCAGCGAAGTCGAAGATGTCAAGGCGACAGTGTTCTGTTTGGGGCTGCCATAATAGAAAAGGTAGATGCCCAGAAAACATTGAAGGAGAAAGAGTGTGTGGCTGTCCCTCCTTGTGTTTTTCAGACTGCCCAAAGTCAAAGGAGTTGTTAGCTAACTCTACACTACATTGAGAAGATGCCTTCTGATGTAAAAAGAGAAGTTGTGAATAAAATTAACTTTACTAGGAAGGATGCAGTAGGAGGAAAGTGAAAGCCAACAGCTGAATCTTGTATTTGTAACCTACATTATTTAAACTTCAAGGGACCCACTAGATCTAACAGCCATTTGTTACCCCAGTATTTTAAGCGGTCTCATGAATCTACAGTTACTCCAGCAAAAAGACGTATGTTAGTGTGTAACCATGCTGATACTTCCTCTTTTCAGGTGGATGAAATTGCTTCTAATTCTACTGATAGTGTTATTGAAGATATCTCAGATCAAGAAGATTCCCATGTATTAAAAGCTAAAAATGTTGAGTTAGAGGCAAAGATACGACAACTACAGTCATCGCTAGCTCAATCAAAGGGCGAAGTCGAGCATCTTCAGACGTCACTACAAAGATTAGACCCTAGCCTTTTGTCCCAATCACAATTACATATGAGTTTCGCTGCTTAGTGACTTGGCTATCAACAACATCACAGGGAGTAGGAGATCAACATCCCCATGTCCCACTTTACTATCTTCTGCAGAGTCTGCTTTAACATTTTCTCAGACATTACTTCTAGTTTTGATGAGAATAAGGCAGAATCTAACACAAGGTGATCTTGCATGTCTCTTTTGTATCGATCAATCATTTGTGTCACGAATCCTTAATCAATGGATACCAATGTTAGCAAACGTGCTTGGTGGATTAATAGTATAGCCTCAGACTAACATTGGACCGGCAACTCCTCCTTATAACTTCCTTCCTAATTCAGTTGCAATTATTGATGGCACTGAAATATTTATTCAGCGTCCAAGTAATTTGACCACCCAAAAATCATCTTATAGTGATTACAAAAGCCATACTACTGTAAAATATTTAGTTGCTATAGATACTTTTACAGGAGTTTTTATATATGTTTCAAATGGATTCTCTGGAAATGCAAGGGATCGCTACACCATTGAACAAAGTGGTATTTTGAAGGTGTTAAAACCAGGTCAGCGAATTTTGGCTGACAAAGGATACACTGCCAGAGATTTATTTGCTATGAAACGGTGTTTTCTAACCTTTCCAATTTTTCTCAGTGGGAACAAATTTAGTGAACGAGAAGCATTGCAGTCACGCACCATAGCAAGTGTTAGAATCAGAGTTGAAAATGCTATCAGGTGGCTAAAAGAATTTAAGATATTCACAGATTGTTTATCTAATCGAATAAACAAACGAATTGTTGATGATATGATTGTTACAGCATGTGCATTATGTAATTTAAAAGAAAGACTAATTAATGTTTAAATGTTTATGATTCAAGTACTCTAGTAATTATTTGTGGACCTAATGTAGTGTAATAATATTGTTTCAGTTTGTCTTTCATTTCATCCCATAAACGTGCATCCAAATAAATTCTTTCAACATGAATGTCGGATAAAGTCCAGACAATGAAGTCGCAATAGCTAGCTTTGGTGATTCCTAGCTGCCCAATCACTTGATAATAATAGTCATGGTTCCTTTTCAACATAGGTTCATGATTCTCAATAGATAGGCAAAACTTAGAATCAGCACATGCATTAACTATGGAGTCATGGCGATGGTTATAAGGACGCTTGACTTCAACTAATCCAATTTTACCAAAGTCAATGTAGAAAATGCCATCAGGTGAGGCCCCCAAGAATGGTAATTCAACACTGAGGTAGATACCACATATATCTACGTCAATTCCCGTTATACGCTGGTATTCACTTAGTGCTTCCTCTTCGTGAGTCGTTCCCCAATTAATAGCAGGTGTATTAGGGTGTCCATAATCACCTAGCAAAATCTTGCTCAAAGAAGGTGGATACAGCATTCGAAACTTCCTAATTTGCTTGCTGTAATTCTCCACTGTCTAGCATCCATCCATCTTGGGTTATTTCTTTGTCCTAAAGTCATCAATTGTATTAACTCAACTTCTTCAGATGTAACACCTAAAGCAGTAATTAAATTATCTACAGTAGGTTCTCCTTCAGAAATAGACATTAAGTTGTCCATCGGATCTTTTAAATGGGTTGTTTCATTTGCTGCATCTTTTATTGAAGCCAGTCTCAAGTTTTCGCCTTCAAAATAATCTATAATACCTGGTTTAGATCCTGCAGCTTGTAAATCTTTAAGAAGTGCTTCAACAACAGGTTTTGGACCATTGTAAGGAACATACCCTTCACTGGGATGCCTTTATCAAAATCTAATTCTTTAGATAAAACAGCTTTACCTGCCATTGAGGGTCTAAACCATGCACACTTCATACTTGTACAAGCAGTTGGGGATACCTCGGCTAAGGTGAGCAACAACGCTGCAACGTGCACACAACTTTGGGTAGCACCAGCTGCACAAAAGTAATTGCTACCCAATGGCGTACCATCCTTTACCCTAACAAAAAGAGGATAAAATGAGGGGTTCTTTCTCATAGTTGGTCGGCATTTTGCTCTAACATATGATACAGCTTCTTTATGGCTATCAGCTTCAACAACTTCTTCAACTGTAGCTACTTCAATTTCATAAAGATGGCCACATTGGCACAAACGTACACCTGTTCTCAAGTTCTTTGTGTACCCACCTTTCTTCTTCAAATAGTTAATGACAACACCTTCTTGCACCAATGGGAGCTTCTCTTTGGTCCACATTCCCACAGGTAAGCAGTCAAACTTTGGCACTGAATTTCCACTAATGAACTCTTGGAATGCCTCTACTTCTAATTCAGATTCAAAGAACTCCGTATCATAGCAAGCCCCAACTCTAGTTATTAGTTCAGCCTTGGTCCCACTCACTGGTAAACGACGATCACGTACAACATCTTTGAGTTGCTCCACAGTCCAGTGCACTAGTGGACGTACAAGTGGATCTACCGCGGTTCTAGAAGCCATACACAAGTGGAGGTCAGCTGTTGATTCACCGTTGACCTCTGTGACCTTTACCGTTACGTCATAATGCATATCGTCTATTGACGCGTATTTGCGTCTTCCGCGATTAATCGGTTAAACGCGCTCGCGGGGAATTTTTTCCTCCTAAAAACACGGCTTTTTAGGCTTCACCCCAGTTTATTCTGAAACAACAGCATTAAGCAAGCCTTACTTTAAACTTAAGCTCCGAAGTGTGAGAAAATTCCTGCGAAAACGCTTGTTTTTCAGGACACAAAAAGTTGCTTCGACCGGTTACTATGGCATTGAAGACCCTTTTCCAGACTTAATTTCAATACTTTGCCTTTTTAGGGGATACGAAGTGCTGATTGTTGGTTGCCAAGAGCCATTGGTAGTCAGAATGCCGTAGTATTAATGCTAAGGAAGCTACTATTACTCTAGGGAAGCTGAGGTAAGTATGTAATTCCATATTATTTTGTTAGCTAAATATACAAAAATAACTCTGGCCTTCAATTTGATACTACGGAAGTTACCACTGCTCAAGAGAATGAGGTAAGAATGTAATTTTGTATTTGTGTGCTAAAATTGATTTTCTTTTGTTTTTGTAGCTGAGAGCTTGTTGTCAAGAATTACAAAGCTAACTGAGCATGCAAAAAAAAAAAAAAAATGCAGCTGACAAAAGCAGCTGTTTTTTTTTGGGAGGGAGCTGAAGTTTTAGAATGGCTTCTTTAGAATCAGAGAGTTGTTCTAAGGCAAAAAGGCCATGAAGGAGCTGTCATTTTTCCATGAATTGGGTAGAAAAGTTCCTAGGCATTGCTACAAGTTCTAAAGGTAGAATAATTGACTAGTAAAAATTTTAATCAAATATAATAGAAACTTTATTATAGGGAATGGCTTTGCAAAGTGTACCTACTGCTCTTTGTGACATCAGTATATCTCATAGCGGTCGAAATGATGTGGTAAGTCACTTCGGTCAAAGCGCCATAAAGAAATGGCAAAGGTATTTTCTTCAAAAGCATTATCTTCTCTGCTAAGGCTAATTGTTAGCCCTAAAGTAATTGAAGCCGAAGCACTTTGGAATACCTTCGTGGCTCAGCATAATCTTGCTTTTGAGGCTAGCAATCATGCTACTAAACTCTTTTACAGAATGTTTCCAGATTCTGAAATAGCTATAAAAAAAAAAAGCCTATGGACACAGTAAGACTGCAGCTATTATCAAGGAAGCCTTAGCTCCTCACCATCTCTCTAAAACCTTTCATGACATGTCCGAGGTATATTCTGTGATGATGGATGAATTCAACGACAAAACTAACAAGTCATGCATTATTTTGATTCGTGTTTTCGATTCATGTGTTGGAGATGTACGTACTAAATTCCTCGATATGCCCATAGTTAACATTGGTTCAGCAAAACAGGTCATCATTAGAAATACAACAGTTTTTAGTGGGATTGTAGGTAGTTATAAGGACAATTATGGCTGATATAAAGTCTTCAGGAATCATACCATTGAATGATTCGAATTATCCCACTTGGAAAATACAAGTTCGAATGGCTCTAATGAAAGATGGCCTTTGGAACATAGTGAATGGAAAGGAGAATGCTCCTGAAAATGAACATGCAGATCAGGCAAAATTCATGACTAGAAGGGATAAAGCTTTAGCACAAATCGTTTTGTCCATACAGCCTTCATTATTATATTTACTTGGTGATCCAGAAGATCCTGTTGTGGTTTGGAAGAAGCTTGAAAATCAATACCAAAAGAAAACGTGGGCTAACAAATTGGAGCTACGTCGCAAGTTGTTTTCTCTTCGTTTGAAGGAGGGAGAATCAGTACAACAACATGTAAAGGTCATGACGGAGGTATTTGAAACTCTTTCGGTAATTGGAGATCCCATAACTGAAGAGGATCGTGTTGTTCATTTGCTTGCGAAGCATATGACATGATAGTGACGGCTCTTGAATCAAGTTCAAATGTGCCCATTATGGAAACAGTAATCGAAAGACTATTACATGAGGAGCGAAAAATGAAAGAAAGAGAAGGAGATGGTGGTGATTCCGGTATAGTTTTTGCAGCTTATCGAGCAAAACGAGTGTTTAAGTGTCACTATTGTGGCAAGCCTGGACATTTAAAACGTGATTGTCGCATACGATTTGCAGACGAGCGAAGAGAAAAGGCATCTGATAGTGGGCCTCGAGAAAAGGCAAACCAGGTATTGAGAAAGAATACCAGTGGTGAAGTAGAGAATGTGCTACTGACAAGTCAAGCATTGTCTGCTCGAATGACAAGTGGTGAAGAAGTGGACGTTCTACTGAAAAGTCAAGCATTGTCTGTTCGAACGACAGGTAGTTGGATCATTGATTCTGGTGCATCGAGTCACATGTGCAATGATGAACAATTATTTATGAAGAAGGAAACTCTCAAAAAACCGCTGGAAATAGTTTTGGGAGATGGTCATGTAGTGAAATCTCAACAACAAGGAACTGTGTCATTGATGATGAAATTACCAGGTAGTGAAAGCAGAAAATGCAACTTACATGATGTTCTGTATGTGCCAAATTTATCATACAATTTGGTAAGTGTATCAAAAGCTGTCAAGGCTGGAAAAATAGTAGGATTTGATGGCAAACATGTCCAAATCAAAAGTGTGGAAGGAAAACTCACTGCCATAGGTACACTAATTGGAAATTTATACTGCATGGATTGCTATGATTGCAGAAAAGATTGCATTCACATTTCAACACTCCTCTCTGTCGTGTTCACGCTTGGTTCTGCCATGGCACGTGATGTCGACGACTCGGGTGATACCGTCATCACCGGGATGTACATCGGTTACTCTTGCAATGGGCCAGTCCTGGACCTTTAGAGCTTCGTCTCTGACAAACACAAGGTCTCCAGGTTTGAGTTGTCGGGAAGGACGTAGCCACTTAGTCCGGTGAGCTACTGAACTCAAGTATGAGGAGGTCCAGTTTCTCCACAGGTCTGCCTTGAGCCTGTTGACTAAGTTCCATCTGCGGAGATGTGAGGTAGGGCTTGTTGAAGGTGTCTTGGCTGGTAGTGCAAGGAGTGGACGGCCGATCAGGAAATGTCCCGCGGTGAGGAAAATGGATTCTTCAGCTTCATCTTGGCGTATGGGTGCCAATGGTCGGGAGTTCAACATTGCTTCGGCAGCAGTGAGAACTGTGTAGAGTTCGTCCCATCTTAAACGTTGGTGTTTGACAGTCTTTCGGAGATGTATCTTCATTGCCTTAACGGCAGCCTCCCAGAGACCACCAAAGTGTGGAGCTCTGGGTGGGATCATCTTCCACTCGATAGAATGTCGGGTTGAGAAGTGGTGGATGGCTTCTCGAGTGGTCTTTGATCCGGTGAGCTTCTGCAGCTCCCGGATCTCCTCCCGGGCCCCGAGGAAGTTCGTCCCGTTGTCGGAGTAGATGACAGACGGGGATCCTCGGCGAGAGACGAACCTTTCTAGGGTGGCTAGGAAGTCCGTGGTAGACAGAGAAGCAGCAAGGTCTAAGTGCACAGCTTTGGTCACCATGCACACAAACACCACAGCGTAGGTCTTTATGAAGGAAGGTTTTCTCGTATGACCGACACGGAGCACGAACGGTCCAGCGAAATCCACGCCAGCATGGGAGAAGGGTGGAGCTGGGGTAGTGCGGACAGAGGGAAGGAGTCCCATGGAGTGTGCCAGAGGCTTGGCATACGCCCTCTGGCAGGTGGTACACAATCTGGAGATACGTTTAAGACAGGAGCGGAGAGAGGGAATGAGGAAAGAATGGGACACAATAGAATGCATGGCAGAGACGCCAGCATGTGAATATGCAATGTGGAGGGATCGGAGGAGGAGGAGGGTAAGTTCTGAGCCTTTGGGCAGGACCGTCAGAGTAGTGGGTGAGGATGGGGACTCTGGATCTCTGATCCTGGTGACAGCAAGGAGATGGCCATGGCTGGAGATGGAGAGCTGGAATTTGTACAGCTGGTGAGACTTGGGCAGGGACACTGAGTTCTTGACGGCTGGGAAGACGTCGTGGTAGAACTCGGATTGTGCCAGACGATAAACCAAGGACTTGGCTTTCATGACTTCCTCGTAGGAGAGAGGACCTGAGATACGGGAGTCTGTACTGGCTTTGCAGTTGTGATGGAACCTGCAAACATAAGCACAGACAGGCACAAGGTGGAAGAAGTCTGAGAACCTCTTCCAGAGATCCTTGATGAAGGACAAGACGGCTGGAGTTGGAGTGGACGGTAGTCGAATGGTTGCGACCAGGGCTGGAACGACGGGTTTGGAAAGTTTGGTGGCTGGCCACTGATTCGGAGGCAAGGAGAGCCATGGAGGACCTGACCACCAGAGTGCTGACGTGGCCAGGTCCGGAGCACGAACTCCCCTGCTAGCCAAGTCAGCGGGGTTGGAGGAAGTAGGAACATGTCTCCACGAAACGTCTGGGAGGAGTTCCTGGATGGCATGGACACGGTTGGCTACGAAACGGTCCAGTTGAGGTGGAGATTTGAGGGTGCTTGGGCGACGTTCCAATGGACTCCGAGGGCTTTGGGAGACATGGAGGGTGTTGGAATTTGGAGAGACGAGGATTCGTCATGGAGTGAGGCAGGGATTGTGGAGAGCAGGTCGGATGAGTTGCTGCGCCACTTCCTCAGAACCATACCCGCTTTGGAGAGCAGGTCTGACAACTCTCTTTGGAGACAGCTGGCAGCATCCACGGACTCGGCTCCTGCTAAGAAGTCGTCCACGTAGAAGTTGTGAGTGATGGCGTGAGCAGCAGATGGATGGGAAGAGGAGTGGAGAGAAGCGAGGGTGTGTAGGACCTGGGTGGCTAGAAACGGAGAGCTCTTCACCCCAAAGGTGAGTCGATCCATACGGCAGTCGACAATTTTGCCGGCAGCATCTCTCATCACGAACCGATGGAAGTCCTTCTCGGTGGGGTTCAGGAGGATCTCTCTAAACATTTTAGAGATGTCGGCAGACATGGCTATTGGAAATTTCCTGAATCGGAGAAGAATGTCAGTGAGGGGAGGGTAGAGGTTAGGTCCTGGTAGCAGGGTATCGTTGAGAGAGAAGGTGGAGGAGGTCCTGGCAGAGGCATCGAAGACGGCACGAACCTTGGTCGTGGTCGAGCTATCCTTGAATACCCCGTGCACAGGGAGGTAAAAGTGGGGGTCTGGAGGTCGAAGTTGATGGCTGGGGACGATGTGTGCATGTCCGAGGTCCACGTATTCTCGGACAGCAGACTGGAAGGCTTCTAGCTTTCCTTTTCGGGTGAGACTCTTCTCATTCTGGAGAAGTCTGGAAACGGCCTGGCGACGAGATTCACCAAGTCGTGGGGGTGATGAAACTCTGGGATGGGAGACGGAGAAGCGCCCATCGCGAAGGGAGTAGGACTTGTGGAAATCGTCGATCACTCGCTGGTCCTCGGGAGACATCTTGGGTGACTCGGGTACCCTGTCGAGTTCCCACAGTTTGGATAGGTCTTCTTGGAGATCTGTAGGAGGTATGGTGGCGACTAGGGCAAGTGGGGATTCGGAGGACTGGAGCTGACCGCTGAGGCAAAGACCCAGTTGAGTGGGCAGGGCAGACAAGCCTTGGACTTGGAAGGCAGGTCCAGTAAACATCTGGAGACAGTCGTGGACTCCCAGCAGAATGTCTACACTACCGCCCAGCTTGGGATCTGCGAGACGGTAGGTTCGGAAGGCAGGAAGGGCCAGGATCTTGGATGAGTTGGAGGGAATCTGGAGTTTGGGTAACTCAGAGACAACAGCAAAACGAATTGGTTGAGATACATACTGACCGTCACTAGACATAATGGATGTGGTGACTGCGAACTTACACTGACCTTCACCTGTGGTTCCCGTGACTTGCAAAGGCTGGAGGGTCCTCTTCAAGCATAGGGCAGATGCAGCAGCTTCAGTGATGAAGGAGATGGCTGCACCAGTGTCTAGGATGGCTCTGGCGTGGTAGATGTTTCCTTCATGTTGGATGTTGACTAAGGCAGTCAGCAGAGATCTCGAGGTCGGAGCATTGGTTGCAGCTGTCATGGAGGCAACGGGGTCGGTGTCTGGAGGGGCAGACGGATTGGTTGGAGTGGAAGACGAGGTAGATTATCGGTGGAGCAGGGTGTGGTGTCTTCCGTTGCACGTCTTACAGGAGAACCGTCCTGGACAGGCACGATATCCGTGTGCAGACGAGAAACAATTCATACAAAGCTTGTGCTTCTTCACTAGCTCTGTGCGGGCGTCGACGTTGAGGTTTCGGAAGCTCTCACATCTCACTAGTCCATGCTGCTGGCCACAAGCATGGCAGCTCAGGAGAGTCTTCTTACTGGGAATTGTTTGGTGATCTGATTTGGAGTGTGGAGGTTTGGAATGCTGAGGGTTGGATGGAGCTGAAGATGGATGATGGTGGTGGCTGGGTGGTCCTGGAAACGAGTGGCGGCTGGAAGGGCTTGGGAACTTCGTCATCCACTTCTTCACGAACGCGGTGACGTCTTCCATGTGTGGAACCTTGTCACTGTCTGCAGTTCTCAACCACTCATCCCTGCAGCTGTCGTTCATACGGCTGACAGCAAGGATAGCAAGGAATGCTGAGAGACTGCCATCTGTAGAAGAACAGAACCTTTTCCAGGGAAGGCAGAAGTTGTCATGGAAGGAGGAGAGGGAATGGTGGTCGAAATCCATCTTGGAGGAGGACAGGATCCTCTGAACGAGGATAGGCCCAACTACAGCCGGAGAGCCGTAGATGGCCTTGAGTTCTCCCAGCATCTCTTCCAGTGGGGTGGAAGCAGATGGGAGGTTACCCAAAATTCTCCTGGCTCGGTCGGGCTTGACTGAGCTGCGGAGGAGGCCGCAGAGCTCCATGGGAGAGAACCCCTTGGCACGCGTTCTGGTCGTGGACAGGAACAGTGTTTCGAACTGTTCCCAGTTCTCGGGAGAACCATCAAAGGAGGGTAGATCTATCTTGAGGGAGGCATGGGAGTGGGAAGTTTCGGCGGCTGGAGTAACCGGTACAGCTGCGGAGGCAGTTGTAGGGACATCAGTACCTCGGAGGATGGTCTTGAGTTTTCTGGATTTTTCTTGAAGATCCCCCACAGTCTTTTCTAACTCAGAGATAGCTCTGACGTGAGTGCGGGCGGATGCTACAAGATGGGCAGCACGGCTGGTGAGCTGAGAAGCTATCTTGCGAAAGCTTGTGGAGGCTGGATTTGGGTCTTCTAGTTCTTCTGCCATCTCTATGCAGAGAGTTTGGCACTCAGCCCACAACTTCCTTGCTTCAAGCAGTGAGGTAAGTTGATTTCTGATGGCTTGGAATTCTTCTTCGTGTCTCTCGGTGATGGCTTCGTCATCTCCCTCGAGATCGGGGTGGTCAGCAATGTAGGCCGTGATCGAGTCGCAAAGATTGTGATAGTCACGAATGTGGCTCTTGAGGTCGGATCTGAGTTCCTCAATTACGGCTATGGAGTAAGCTTCCGGGGGGCAAGCTTGGTGGGTCTGAAGGGCGGTCTTGATCCGGGTGATCATGCCTTTCTTGGTTGAACGCCTCTTGCGCTCAAGGGCAATGGTTTGCTCTTCTTCGGTCGACATGAAGAGACTGGAGTCGGGTTGGAGGATGGATAGGAAAGGTGTCGGTTGACAATTGGCTGGAGTTGACTGTATGGTAAAGTGTCGTTGATCCGGCTCGAAGGACCAAATGTGGGGGCGCCTGGCTCTCACTCTCGCAAGGGATAGGCTTAGCTCAAGTCAGGCACACACCCACAGAGACGGTGGTGATCACTTACTGAGGCGCAGCTTAGTAACGCGAGTGTCTGAGTCCGATGGCGGAAGCTTTCAGACTCAGATTCACGTAGCCACAAAAGAGTGCACGAGACCCGAAGGGTAACTCAGGTTTCAGCAGAGATGAACAACAATAATTATAAAGTTAAGAGTACAAGAAATAGGACACAGCACAGTGCGGGGTGGTATGGTTATAGGAAATACATGAATATGATTAAATGAACTAAGTTCGTAGGATGGAAAAGGGATGTCATAGGGGAAATGGATAGGCATGGAAATGTACAAGTCCGTATGCACAAAATAATCTCGATATGTTATGAAACTTGTCTGGGGATCTTTGGGAATCCCAGACATTGATAGATCAAAGGTACCACATGCATTTTGGGATGAACTCTTGCTACATCTGTATACTTGAAGAATAGAAGTCCAACAAGTTTTTTAGATGGGCAGACACCATTTGAAGCTTGGAAAGGAAAAAAGCCTGATGTAGGTCACTTGCGAGTTTTTGGTTGTGATGCTTATGTTCATGTGTCCAAAGATGAACGAAGGAAACTTGATCCAAAAGCAAAGAAATTCATGTTTCTTGGTTATGGTGAAGAAACCAAAGGATATCGACTATATGATTCTGAATGAAATAAGGTCATTTTTAGTCGAGATGTATATTTTCACGAAACCAGGAAAAAGAATTCATTGGAACCACTTGAGAAGCAACATTCAAAAGCTGAAAAGATTGTTCTTCAAAATGACGAAGACTCAGAAGACAATGATGAAGAATCTGAAATGCTACCAGAGGTTCAACAAGAGGTTCAAGAACCAGTTGTAAGACGATCACAAAGGATAAGAAGGCAACCGGACAGGTATGCAGCAGGAAATGTGACTATTGCAAACAAAAGTTTTGAGGAACCATCATTCTATGAAGAGGCTATTAGTAGTTCAAATTGTGACAATTGGAAAGAGGCCATGGAGCAAGAAATGAAGTCACTGAGAGACAATCATACATGGGACTTAGTAAAATTACCTAGAGATCGAAAAACTGTGGGAAGCAAATGGATATATAAAATCAAAAGGTATAAAGCCCGTTTGGTTGCACAAGGATATACTCAAAAATTTGGAATAGACTATGATGAAACATTTTGTCCTGTAGTAAGAATAGAGTCTTTTTGAACTATCTTAGCCTCAGCAATACAGAAGGATCTAAAATTGCACCAAATTGATGTTACAACAGCATTTTTGAATGGTGAACTTGAGGAGGAGGTGTACATGAAACAGCCTCAAGAATTTATTTTGGAAGGACAAGAAAAGCTAGTCTGCAGGCTGAACAAGAGTATTTATGGATTAAAGCAATCTCCTCGATGTTGGAATACCGCATTACACAGAAAACCGCATTACACAGAAAACTTGATGATATGGGTTTTGTTCAATCAACTAGTGATCCATGTGTGTACAAAAAGGATTCAGGAAGAGATATTTTCATCATTGGTGTGTATGTGGATGACATTGTGCTGGCTGGAAAGACCAACAGGGAAATTGGAGAAGTCAAGACTGCACTTTCAGCTTCATTTGACATCAAAGATTTGGGCAAGCTGCATCATTTTCTTGGTATGAACATTCTTCATAATGATGAGAAAGGTGAAATATGGATTGGTCAGCCTATTTATACTGAGAATCTATTGAAAAAATATGGCATGGAAAATTCTAGTCCTGCAAAGATACCAATGGATCCAAGTGAAACATTTATGATCCACTGATTTAGATGAATGATTTGATCAGCACTTGTATCAGTCTGCAATTGGAAGTCTGTCATATCTCTCTGTCACTACAAGACCTGACATTACCTATTCTGTGAACAAAATGGCAAAGTTTTGTGTTGATCCATCAAAGCATCACTGGACAGGAGTAAAGCATATTTTGCGGTATCTCAAGGGAACCATTCAGCATGGAACCACCTACACAAAGCAATCATCTGGAGAATGTGTGGCATATTCAGATGCTGACTGGGGAAGAGATCTCGATGACCGCAAGTCTACTTCAGGATATTTGTTTGTGATCAGTGGTGGTCCAGTAAGCTGGAAAAGCAAGAAGCAGTCATCAGTAGCTCTTTCTACTGCAGAAGCTGAATATATGGCTCTGGCTTCCTCAGCTCAAGAAGCAGTTTGGATGAGACAACCTTTCAAGTGAAATGGGTATTGAATATACAAAACCAGTCATTATATATGAGGATAATCAATCTGCAATAGCCATGACAAAAAATCCTCAGTTTCATGGACGAACAAAACATATAGCCATTAAGTATCATTATATTAGAGAGCAAGTTAATGATGGATCTATAACTGTACAATACTGCTCCACCGAAAATATGTTGGCAGACATGCTAACCAAACCTCTTGCTAGCACTCAATTTTCGAAGCTTTGTTCACTGATTGGAGTTAAACCAAGTCCAAAGTACATTTTTCAGAAGTGAGGAGGAGTGTTGAAAGTAACACTTCTGACTTTGACCACTAGTCATTTAGCTTAAGGATATAACCTGTTTTGTCTGTTGTCATAGATATCTTTATACCACTGGTCATTTATCTTCAGGCACAAAACATGTTTGTTTGGTTTTCATAGTTACTTGCTTGTATTGTATTCTAATAAGATAACCTAAAACTGAGAGTGTTTTTCAATACAATTTTGGCATTTTTAGCCTCCCTAACTGTATATTTTCTGCTTATCATTTATATTGTGTCTGAAATACCCACAGTAAATGCTGTTGAAGATTACCATGATACTTCATAGCATGCGCAGCCGCCTTAGCAGAAAAAAAAAGGTCCACATACGGCTACGCAAATTGAAATGAAGACATAGATACATATCTGTACATGGCATCTTTAAACTAGCTTTGCTCGCTCTGCTGAATAGTATACACTACACCAGCTCGTTCACTGTGACGAAGCACTCCACTAGTGAAATATGACTGTTTTCAATAGCTATTGGATGTATTACCTTATACTTAACAATGTTTGCTATCAAAGTATATCATTATTTCATGTGAACAGAGTGACATCTCACTTCATATTGATTGTACTTAGTTAAAATTTCAGATATTGTTTGATGAAATGTCACCAAGTTTGGAAATTGCTGCACAATTTTGCCTAGTTCTCTGCTGGGTAGATCACTGGTTAGAATGGTATGAAGATAACTGTACATCATGACGTCTAAGGTGGTTATCCTGAACACAGAAAAACAAAACCAATAAACAAAACGAAAAAATATTTAAAAAAAGTTGGTAGTAATAGTAAATGCTCATGATCATCATAGCACCAATAAACAAATCAAATGACAAAAACAACAACAAACAAAAAACAAAAGCTAAACAAAAAACTAAAACAAAAAAACAACAACAACCCTGAACGTATTTATAGTTTTTATGGGAATGCCCATTAACCAAGACCACAAACAGAAGGGTCATTAGACCTCATTCACACATATGAAGATCTTGGGAACAAAACTGATGTATGTGAATGTATGTACACATGTAGTTAAAAGTTTTTAGTATTTCTATGGCTGCTACATAGGCGGTGGCCGGGTAGCTCGGGCAATGGCCTGAGCACTATCATAGTCAATTATTTACTTCATAAGGTAAAGATTATCACCACACTACTCTTGCCCCACTTTACTTGCGGTTAGGTGTTAGTCTGGCACGCACAGTTACTCTGTGAAAAAGAAAGAAAGGAGGATTAGGACAAGGGTTGGCTGGCAAGACTGAATAAAGCTAGTTGTTGTTGTTTTTTTTTTGCATGGCTCCCCACAGCTATACTGTAAAGGATACTATTGATCTTCTGAAGTCTTTTCATCAGCCAAAGGGATTCTCTTTTCCGCAAAGGAATTTTAGAGCTACAAAACGATCATTTAAGAAGAATGGTGTAATACTTGCCCCTGGCTTCATTATAATGAAGGATCTGACAGTGTTTTGTGCCTTTCTTGTTGCCAAGCTATTAAGCAAAATTGATGAGCTGTAAAACAGGATCTTCAGATGCGGCCTTTGTAAGTGAAAAAGCTAGTATAAATTGTTGTTATTACTTGTTTGAATGAAATGCTGTGCAAAAATTTGGCTATTGAGAAAGCTAATAATCGTGGTTGTCTACAGAAGATTGTGATTAGTCTTAAGATTCTTGATTGACAGGGCACTGCAATATGAAGCCATGATGTCAATGAAGTAAACTTAATGCAGCTTATGCAGCTACTTAGACAAGATGACCCAAAAGTAAGTTGTTAATTATTAAAGCTAAAAATTTGCCATGAAATGCAGAGATATTTTTATGACTTCTGCACATATTTTATACACAGTGCACGAAGTGGTTAGAAAAGAAAAGTGAGCGCTATCTGAGTCACAATAGTCAAAATCAGATCCTGAAAATTATAGCATTGAATATTTCGAGGATAATTGCAGCAAATGAATTGATTACACTTATGATGGACGAATGTGCAGACTTTTCTAATAAGGAACAGGTAAAACGTGTGAAGTGCAAATTTTATTACATTGGATTCTATTATTCTTTTGAGGTGGTTATTGTGCTGCGATGGGTGGATGACAACCTTCATACATGAAGAATTCATTGGGCTTTATGAAGTAGCAACCATTGAAGCTATTTCGCTAGTTGTAGCTATAAAGGATTGCCGAACTTCTTCTCAACACATCACAGACTAAAATTAGAGGTCAATGTTACAATGGAGCGAGTAACATGAGTGGGTTGCCAAACTAGTAAAGATTTCTCCTCGCAGAATAAATGTCACCTGGGAATCCTGGTATTCGGTCTTTATACCTACTCGATAGATGGTGCGAGCTGAATCAGTCCATTGATTGTGAAATGTAACACTGTTTTCTTTAAAGAGGAGCAATAAAATAAAAGAATAACAGGAAAGACAAACAACAGCAGAAAGGTGAGCTCCATTAAGAATCATAAGTTTTTGTAAAAATTATGATAACTTCATGTACATTGCAAAGAATTCACTCCCTATTTTAAACTTTGGCAAGTAAAGTTAGCTTATGAGAGTGTCATAAGTGGGCTGCCAATGAAAGGAAGTAAAAAAACGATGTGTGCAATAAACGTGCATCGCGGGCATTTGACGCAGGTTATGGAGCTACAGCCACTTTTTAGTGGAGTTTGTGACAATTTTTGTTCGATGTTTTAAGCAGTTTTTAACGCAATTATGCTGAATAATTGATGTGATATGGAACTACATTTTGACAACTACTTTTAACATAGAAAACAGTCTTACGGGAATAATCATGAAATGCTTTGGAACTAACTTAATTAATATATTATTACTATAGATTTATATATACATGTATAATATACATATACCTGTAATATGGATATTTCCATTTGTTTGATAAAAATTATGGACAGTACTCACTTCACTGGAAAGTATGTCTTCTGAGTTCCCAGTCGCTCAGAGAGAGACATGCAAGCATGTTCAAAATCACCCAAGATATCTTCCAAAGGCCGAATAAAATCACTCCAGCAATTCCAAATGTAACTCACTCGAGAAACTGTGGGAATGATCCTGTTTAGTGGCCAGGCAAGGTTTCTTTCACATCGTTGTAGAGACTAATACAAAAACAAACACATAACAATATGATCTACCCCTATTACATTTGGCATGAATCTGCCTATAGATAAATTGATGATATAAATAGTACAATAGGTGGTGACTAATACAACATACAAAAACTAGGTTGCCATTATTTAGCTATTAAAAACCCTATTAAAGAACAAATTATATTATAAAAGAGAAAACAGATTAGCACTACTGACAGTATGTAAATATAACCGTGTTCATTAGGATGGGTTAACATATATTGACTGAGATGTGTCTCTGGTTCCCGTAAATTAAAGAACTGCTCCTTATAGGCAACTAATCGACTTTTTTGATGTATCGAGCACTCCAATCCACTATTCAAATGAAACTGCAGCTAAACAGTTTTTCAACTAAGTATTAAACCATGCAACTCACAAATTTCCATATACTATTATGTATGCATTCAGTTTAAAAATTATAACCCAAAAATGGATTAATTAATTTCAAAGTTGTTCAACCTTCATGTAAACCTGTAGTGCCAGGGCTTTGTTATATTTCAGACATCTTGGATTTAATAATCCTCTTGTCTAATTCGAGGGATATCCCAAAATATCTTTTTAGGTTGCAGAGATTCTGCTTAAATGTAAACAGCCTTTGAAGTACACCTTGTATAAACAACTATAATATGTTTTGGCTGGATGTTGAGCGTTCACTGAACTGTTCTCTTTCATCTATTGTGCAGGAAGAGTTCTAGTTCCTTACGTTATCCCTATAGATTCCTGTGCTTAAAATTCTAATGTGCTTGTAGTCGGCTTTTAAAGGGTTGGACCTGGAAGTAATTGGCACATATAAAACTTTAGTATCAAAAGAAGCAAAAGTGTATGTAGAAGTGTATGTTGTTTTAAGATGTACATTTTACTTAAATAGTCTAAATATGAAGATTGTGATGACAATTACACATACAAAGTTAATTGAAATAGTGCATAGTGTATGTCTGCATTCCAAGTCGAGATTTTCTTTCATTTCACAACTTTCAGTAACATTTTTACAAACATGACTATGGCAGTCCCTACTGGCACTAACATGTGAAACCTTTTTTTTTCTGCAGGAACACAAGTTGGTTCCACGACAAAATTTAAAATTTTGCATTTGCATTCATAAACTATAGCTCAGCATAAACTTTATTAAACAAACTAATCTAGTTACTTTAATTACATAAAACATATTCATTCTGCAGTTAGAGGTTTCAGCATGACAGAAAAACCACGGTTACATACACCCCCATTTCCTGAAGATATAAAACTCCGAGTTTCTACCATATTAGTTTTACAACACAGTATCTCTCTCTCCTAAGTATTAATCTACATATAATATAATTCACTTTTTGTCCTAAATGTAGTCCTACCTCATTTGTATTGTTCCTGTTGGCCCACATCTGGTACTCTATGGCTGGGCGGAGTTTCAGTCTGATGAGAGACAAACAAGACTCCACAACAAGTTTCTCCACTGGGTTCAAACTGAGTCCGAGGCCTGCATTCTGGAGTGGTATCACATGAAGTCACATATATCATTCATAATTATATTTCAAATTCAGCAACAATATACTGTATGTGTGTGTGTGCGTGTAATTTATTATTATATTTTAATATATATAAATAAAAACAATAATAATAATAAATGAAATAAAATTTCCTGAACCCACATTTAACTCTTACTATAAACAACAAACAAAAACAAAACAAACAACAACAACCACAACAAGAAAACAAAAACACACATGCTCAAGACAAAATACAAACATTTGTATGGGGCCAGTGTCCACCTGAGCTCCATGTAGATAATCTCTCTTACTAAATGAACATATACTGTATACAGATGACCACACCCAATTATGTCAACACTGATGTTATCACAATGGCACATGCAAACACTCCCAGTATGCCAATAATCACTGCCATAGAAGTTATTAAATGGTTTTGCTGCGGAGCTGCAGAGATAAGTAAGACAGCTTATTGCCAGCATTTATAATTCACTTCAACAATGTTAAAACTGAACAAAACAATAAAGTTTTATACTGTAATTAAAATGGAAGAAGGATTTTCTGTTTTTATAAAGATATTGTGTTATATGCCTTTGGCTTCAAGACTACCATAGAATATAGCTAATTTTACTATTCCTCTATATTATTTAGCAAACAATTTAAAAGGCATAAAACTTCATAGAAAAGATCAACGTTTTAACTTGTCTGTTCCAGAGATTAATCACCATATAGAAAACTAACTTAAAATAATAATGATTAGGGATGGGTTAAAATGTTTTTCTCACATATTTGAAGCTGTTCTTGGAGGTGATCACATGATCTTCATGAGTGAAACTATTTATTAACTTTAACTTGTGTACATCATATTTCACAAACCTTCAGGGCAAAGGTTCTCGAAGGAATGTTTGCTCTACATTTAAATAGGTTTCATTAACAGTCAAAGTCCATTGATTGGTTTGATGAGTTCCAGTGAATGAAGTCAGAGGACCCAGAGTTCTGGACAGATATTGCAAAAGAATATTTGTCCTGCTACTGTCAGCCCCGTAGTCATAAAGACGAGGACATCTTTCCACTGGAACCGGTGCTCTCTGACACACTGCTGTACTAAGGTGATAAGAACACTGCAAATATATGATTATACTATGAAACAAGCAATATGAGTTGTGCAAGCTGAAGTTACCAATTAACATTCCACACAGTGTGGTAGTAGCTACATTGTATGCCCTATTAGGCCACTTGTATAATATAATTAAATGTTTTCCATATGATGTCTATTACATTTTTTCAAATCTATTTAGCCAATATTTTTTAAATTAGATGCAAAAAGATGCAAAAAATTATAAGTGTCTTTTAGAATAAAACTGTAAATATTATGTTACTGCTTGAATTGATCCATTTAAGTTTGAACTGATTGTCCTTATGAGTATCTCCGCACAGATATATACATACTACACCATATATGCCATATCAGCTACTTACATAATTATGTATGTAATCTACTTACCAGTACTACTTTTGCATTAGTTATTCCTTCAGGCATGTGTATTTCCCACTGTACAGGCTAATAGTTCACAAGTACCAGGATGAGTTGCCTGATATAGTAGTGAATGATTCAGTCATACTAAAAAATACTCTAGCATTATAGTCTCGTTCGAAACAAGGAAACCAACACGCCTCGTGGACACTGATCACATGAATGGAATAGTTATTTTTGTTTTGCCTGGACAAACAGCTGTATGTAGTGTAAATCTGAATCCAAAAGTTGGCCTCCCAACTGCATCAGGACTATTGGATATGATACTGCAGCCATTAATGTTTACTGTGTGGAATATACATAAGACAATGATATCATAATTCAATGTGTCTCGTCTGAAATAATGTTGATAATAGAAGTTCTGTCTATAAAGCTAAATGTATATTTACAACTTTACCTGGTGCTTAATTTAATTTCATGGTACTGAAGTAGTTCTTTATATAATTTAACTACAATTCACCTGATTTGTAATTGTTACCAGGTGTCATCTACCTAAACTACATGAGCTGATGTGAGCCCATGGTCAAGTATGTACACATGCTCTTTGCGTGAGACAGTGGTATGACCTAGGACACCCCCCCCTGAGAGACTGAGTCTACCCAGTTCAAATCACATCTAATGAATGGATGGAGTTTTCTAGCTAATTTCTCAATTAAGTGGTTTGAAATGGGGACTGAAAACTGTGGTTATCAGTGGCTGCTGGCTGTCAGGATTAAGACACTTCTGTCCTTGTGCCATTGCTTTCATGTTTGTTTGCTTTGTGCATGGTCACAGTACTCAGGATTCTTCATCAACCTTACATGCATGTTCGTGATGTGTGGGATATGTCTCCATTAACTATATTTAACTATGTTAAACTACATTCAGAAAGTAATCCTAGCAAAATTACAAAATCGCAGCCCATGTCTGAATTAGGAACTTTAGCCAATATTGTTGACTGCTTCCCTATGTAAGGCAATTACAATACTATTGGATTTGTCATTTATGGCCCGTCCCACGAAGCCTGTGATATTTCAACTGAAACTAGGTTCAAGGGAGAATAAACTGGCTTTGAATATGAAATCAATTAGCCACTTGCAAAAAAAATTAAGAAGAAAGATTAGTGGAACGTGTAGAAACACTTGCAGCTGCCTAGAAGTATTCATAGTCACTGATTTCTATAGTGGTTAAACCTGCATGGTACGTAATATATGAAATAATTGAGAAACAATTGAAAGAGGTTCTTACCACCAGGAAAGAAGACCATAAGTGCAGACTGCAATAAGTAGTTTTTTTCTAAGATAATTATTTGTATGTAATTTTTTTAAAATTACTTGTTTCATTATTTGGGCTTGTTTGTTTAAACACTAAATGGCCGAGTCTTATAATCATCTTAATATAATCACTTCTTTGATACACATGGCATTATTCAATCAGTGTTTTTTTTTCATATCTACTTTCACTCAGAATAATTTTTGTAACTCTTTAAGTAGACACCTTAGGAAAATACATGGTAGCTATAATTAAATCTTGTACTGCAGAAATCATTCTAAGGCAATGCTCTCATAGTCATCAGCTTTATTTGGCTGCACACTTCACGCTGAATATCACATTCATTAAAGTTCTGAAGTTATCACAACATGACTCACAATGGTTTGATATTGTTTCGCGTAAATTGCATGGACAGTTATCATAACTTATCATTTATAATACTTCACACGATATTATTTATGTTTCAATATTGTTATAATTGTTACTGTGAAGTTCACTTATTCTCAAAACAATGAAGGCAATTATATAAAAGAAGAAAGAGACATAGTTTCATTATTGTTTCAGTTTGAAAGGCAAGACTAAGGCATAGCAATCACACCACATGCAATCCTTTAAAGATGTTAGTAACTATTTTTACTACTTCTCTAAGTATAATCATGCTAATTTAATCTATTTTCTTTAATATAGTACAGGGATTTGCAATTTTTACTACAGCAGGTAAAAATAAGGCTCGCTTATACATTTATAGCTGTAGATAAAATAATGTAATGCAACCAAATGAAGTAAGATGTCAAATATTTGTGTGAATTTCCTGTTAGCAAAGGTAGTGGAACACAATGAATTTAACAGGAACTTAGACAGTAAACTAATAACAAACTATAATAATTATGAGTTGTGAGTACCCCTGGCAGTATAATGAGGGCTATTGACTAATAGGATTCAGTTACTACTACTTTTTAGAAGCTACTCTCTATATACTATTTTTTTCCTTCAAAATGAACATCATAAATGCATTGGACTGAATGTAGGTGTTATGAAGTTTGAAATTTAAGTTCTATTTCACCAATAATGTTAAACCTGAGAGTTCCTGAGGGAATCATATTAACATTGTGTCCTTCAAGTATTAAAAATAAATCACATATATTTTTTTGACTGAGTATTATTATGACAACATCATTGCTATGTCACATACCTGTTGTGTACACACATAATTCAGGAGATTCATGCCTAGAGTCCTTGTACTATTGCTGAACATTCCAGGTAGTTTAATAAACCATTTGTCAGCCCGATATGTTCCAGTGAATGAAGAGACAGGACCCAGTGAGTTAGAAAGGTATTGTAAAAGTCTTGCTGTACTACCACCTCCACTGTCAGATCCATAGCCAAAAAGACGACGACCTCTGTCCACTTGAAGTGCACTATTTTCTGGAAATAACACTGAAGTGTTGTAGTAAGAACACTGCAAAACAATAAGTTACATGTGCAGTCACTGAACTGAGATTAGGAATTATTTTAATATAGTGGCTCATTGAAATGATAAGAAAAAATCAAATAGCTACTAAAATAAGGTTGAACTGATGGACTCAAACTGAATTTGATGCGGATATAAAAAAAAGATTCATTTACATAATTAGCACCTGCATGCTAAAAGGTTACATTTTTCACTTTCCAATGCTTGCACTTAATCAACTTGATTCTACAGATTTGGTATATATACATATAGTAGGGAGCATTTATCTAGTATTCCTTTACCAGTATTACTTTATTGACGACTAATCCTTCTGGTATGTGGAGGACCCATTGGACTGGCTCGTAGGTGGACAGCACTATGATAAGTGGCTTATCTGAGAGTGACCCATTAATATTTATGCATACATTAGAAGTGTAAGTGGGACGATAATTGAAAGAGTGTCCCGAACCCGCTTCATATACACCAATAACATGGAGATGGTAATTGTTGTTGCTTGTATTTGATGTACAGCTGTAAACGCTTGCTGTGTGCCTTCAAAATATGGAGTTCCTATGGCGTTGGCATTGCCTGAAGTGATGCTGTACTCTCCTTGGATATCTAGACAAATATTACATTATGGAAATTGCTTCATTTTTTGATAAAAACTTTATAACAAAATATGATGCACATGAATTCAATAGCAACAGCAACAACTGCAAACTATTTCAAATAAAGAGGTTTGATGATTGTGATAAAGATGATGATGATGAGAATGCTGATGACTGTAATAGCTAATACCACAACAATAATAATAACACTTCAGCTACCATCATACCAAAATAGCTAATAACAGGAAAAATAACAACAGCGTGATAATAATGATAATAATATTAGTAATAATAATGATAATAATATTAGTAATAATAATAATAATAATAATAATAATAATAATAATAGTAATAATAATAATATTATTATTATTATCATTAATATTAACAATAATAGTAATAACAACAACAATAATAGCAACAATAATAATAATAATAAAACTGAACTTACTCATTTCAGTTGATTCTTCTGTGTATGGTATGAATTGTTCTGTTGTAGATCGCATAGTAGTAGCATTACCATCTTTTTAGTAAAATATGTTGGTATAGGACACAAAAACATTATAAATAAAAGTAGTACTAATTAGTTGTAGCTATACAGTAAGGCTGAGTTGGAGTAATCAGGATATTGCTTGTTAACAAAATAGACTGAGAATTAACCTGGCAGTAGCATCTAGTAGCTGTTAACATACCTTTATCACATGATGCTTGATTGATAAATGTTTCAGGTATATTTACTGTCCATTTATCTGCTCGGTATGTTCCAGTAAAAGAGGACACAGGACCAAATGTGTCGGACAGTGATGTGTTACCAGTATCACTTTATTGATGACCACTCCTTCAGGCATGTGAAGGACCCAATGGACTGGTTCATAGGTAGTCAGGACTAGAATCAGTGGCTTATCCAAGAGTGACCCATTCACATTCAAGCACACATTGGAGATGTAAGTGGGATGATAATTGAAGGAGTGACTCAAGCCAGCTTCATAAACACCAATGATATGAACGTTAGTGTCATTATTGATTGTACTTGACAAACAGCTATAAACACTGCTTTGCTGTTGATCTTCAAAGTACGGTACTCCCAGCATCAGAATCATTATAAGTGATGAGACATCCATCAATGTCAACTGCATGCAACCAAGGATATAGTAATTTGACACAATGACAATAATTAAAGCTTGAAAGACAGTCAGCATTGTATTTTAAGACTGCCCTACCCCTAGCCCTAGCTCTAGCCATGTATTCTTTTAAGCTCGGACAAACTGCGGAGTGTTCCTGAGTACATGTAATTAAGTGATCCTATCTTGTGTTATTCTTAACTTTGTCAGAGAAAGAATGAGAATATCTACACAGTAGGTAACTATCAGAATACATAACATTTATCTTACTGCTTTTGGAAGTAGAAGGAAGGGAGACAGCTAGTAATAATAGAAACAAATGAACTATCATGTTTGAAGTTGAAATACTGCAATTACAGCTGAGATGGATCATTTTGTGTATTTTTTTTGTATACTTTCAGTGTTCATAAAAGGCAAATGATTACACAGAGAATCTGGTAAAGTGTTTATTCCCATCATGCTAATTTCCCTTATAGGAATATTATATATACTGAGTGCACTCATTTTACTGCTTTGTGCAGTCAAAACCAAAAATCAAATTCCTTGCAATTACTACAGCTATAGTCAAAGTATAGTCCATTTCTAAAGTAAAGTACTCAATTATTTAAAATTGTCACTGGATAAGAAGACCATCCTTTGAAATTGCACAAGGTCCATATTAGAGGTGGTCTTATGATTCAAGGGTAAGCAAACGATAAAAATGAATTTAATTATGATTCAGTCATTCTCGGCCGAAATGATTGTAATAACATAGGGGTATATTTTGATTAACATAGTATTGGCTGTTAGAACAAGAAAATTTGCTATTTTAAAAATCATTATTATTATTATTATTATTATTATTATTATTATTATTATTATTATCATTATTATTATTATTATTATTATTATTATTAGAACTATTATTATTATAAATATGAATATTATAATAACAACCTGATATTAGTCAAAAGAACATGAGATTAAATATAATTCTGAATGATCACAAAAATGTGATTGATAAAAAGATAATAAAAGTATAATAAAGAAATGTTTCATTCATTAAGTGCGTGATGTAATGTAGTGTCATCACTGAATAGTTGAGAGAACTGACAGATGCTAGCTAATTATATAGTTTTCAGATAATATTTTATATTTTAGCCTTAAATCTGTTTTTCTGATGGTTACTTCTTCAACTTCACTGAGTAGCTAGCTACTTCAGTATGACCAGTTTCAGTTGGACTTAGTATTGTAGTTTACATACGGGCTACTTACACTGATACTTCAGTTTCAACTACACTGGGAGACAGTGTAACTTGATTGTGGATTTACAACCCATTAGAGTTATACCTTCTTGATTCTAATACATACATTCATGGGACTCTCTCTAACTCAGGATTCACATTGGATACTGTCAGTGTCAGAACCCGCATCAACATACATTTTTTGGTCCTTTGAGCCGGATATAGCAGCTAGCTTATCTGTTATCTCATTTACTATTCTTCAACTTAACTAAATTCTAACCTACTTCATTCATAGTGGCTACAACTTTGACCTATTCAGAGTAAGAACTGAACTTGTAATTGCTATTGGATGTCTCTTCTCATTAGTTTCGAATAATATATTGCTTTGTTATATCACAATAGAAAATGCTGTAATTTTCTTCGTAAATCTCTCCTCTACTATTACCTAAAGTAGTGTGGTTATCCTTATCATGAAAACCATGCTTTGAATCCGAGTCTTACACTCATAAGGATTCTGTTACTGCCAAATCTTTATTGCCCAGTGGTCTTTGATATACTATACTTACTCCTACACAATGACAAAATTTTAAAAACCCTTCCCAACTATTTTCAGCTCAAAAGATTTGTGGTATAGATATGCAGTATGAACATCAAGGATCATATGGAATGTGTCCATATAACTATTTAATATTACATTTTTGACATTGTTTCACTACATTTTGTTCTTTGTAGACCCTTTACCAGATGTATATTCAAAACCTCGCCGTGTTTTGGAGCTGCTAAGTGCTGCTTGTTGGTTGTCAAGAGCCACGGGTAGTCAATGGCTTAATATTAATACAAGGAAGCAACCACTACTTGGGGAAACTGATGTAAGTACGTAATTCAATATTTGTTGGCTACAATTACAATAATAACTCTGGCCATTTTTTGGTAGAGCTGAGAGCTTGTTAAGATTACTGGTAATTGAGGTATTCAGAATCACTTAAATTTGATACTACAGAAGTTACCACTATTCAGGAAATTGAGGTATGAGAGTAATTCTGTATTTGTTTGTTAAAATTAATGGTCAACTGCTATATTTTGTTCGCATGAACTTAGCTAAAATATAATTATTATGAAGCCATACTATAGTTTTATATTTCCTAACTAGGCAGGTTTGCTCGATATTTGTGCTCAAGCACACCACTTGTTTATATATATGTTTGGACACAAGTACATCATTGCGTTTTTGTGTTTGCTTGGTGGTCGACCTGGTCCCCATACTCCACTAAAAGGAATCCTTTGGTTCATTGATCTTTTACCTGTGTCACCATTTGTTGACCCATTTATATTAGGTTGTGTCTGATATATCTGAATTTGTGCAGACGCAGTTACGTCTTACAAACTTTAATTAACAGCCGTGGTAAGTTATATTGGATAATGTGCCTGTTGTCATTGTTTTAGACCTATGCAACAGTATTGTTCCTACTTGAAAATCCATTGTCCACGAAGTAAGTCTTGTGTTGGTGTATCCAGTGAATATTTGTGAAAGTGTAGAGGGTTACAGCTACTGCTTGGCTAAAATATCAAACAACTACCAAATAAACATAGCTGCCTTTGCACAGCCTTTTTGGCTACTGCTGTAGCAAGCAAGTTACCATTTAGGGTAAGACTATTTAAACTATACTGTATTTTCTTAGAAGTGCATGTTTTTTTTTGTTTTTTTCCAAGTCAAATAGTTGTGGGGAGTGCATGGTTACTATGGCTATGAATCTAATGAAAGTAGCCTTACTGCTACTTTTGTAAACAGATTTTGTAATCCTTGTGTGAATTAGTTGTGCACAATGGCTCGCTCGCCATTTGTGCTGAAGCACGTCACTAGTATAGTCACCATTCTACTGGCAAAATATGCTAGACACTGCTGCCAGAAAGCATAGTGCTGGTTCTGCGGAGCGAGATATTTTTACCCGGCTGCTATAATAATAATAATAATAATAATGATTGTTATTGCTGTTGTTATTATTATTATTATTATTATTATTATTATTATTATTACTATTATTATTATTATTATTATTGTCATTATTGTTGTTTCATGGCAATCTTGGATGGTATCTGAATTGTCTCTGAGTAGAAATCAACAATAGATAGAGATTGGGATCTGATTCTAAAAGAGTATAATTGAGCAACACAACCATGCGTGTATATGCAGAGGCATCAAAGACTGACCTTAACTTTGTAGTTGTAAGATGAGTCCTTGGACACATCATGAATTGGAAGGTAATATGTATCCAAAGAAAGTCCTGCATTGGGTCAAACTCAGTGTGATCTAGAGCGAGGTACTCTCCTATAACCTTGTTGAATTCAGTGGGTCAATTTTTGTTCTGTAGGGACTGCTCATTCTGATGAAATCATCGAGGGTGACATATCAGAGTGACCCAACAGTGGAGGCTTTTCAATTCTAGGAAGTGAGACTGAGCAATGTTTATTGGGAAGCACTTGAACAGTATCTTGAAATTAAGTCAAGGATGACTCTTCTTTAGCAGTGTCTGTAGATGATTGGGAGACCTGATCCAATTCAGATTATCCTTGGCTTGTGCTTTCAGATTAGAAATGGGTTTAACTCGAGAGGTTCGATGATAGTCTAGCTGAAATAGGAGTAGCTGATGCTTTGATCATCTGGGAATAAGTAGGTCCACGAAGACACTGGCTAACACCCAAGCTACCCAGCAAGTGGTCAACACACTCACCAAGTACAGTATCTGGGTCTTGTCACAGATGCAGGGATGACCGTTTGGGATGAGTGACAGCTGGAAGCCTCAACTAAAGAGTGACATGTTTTCTGGGTTCTGTGAAGATAGAATAAAGATTAGCCTGAATATAATGTCTACTTATACCATCTCCCATTATGCCATCCAGGGCCGGCGGAAGTGGTCCAGCAAGTCAGGCAAATGCCGACCAATAATTTCTGTACATGATATGGTAAAGATCGTCAGCTCTACTAGCCTATACAGCTCTGACTTCACCGCAGTTGCTCGTAGGATAGTAACAACAGTATGGCTTCGTCACAATCTTTGGCTTCTTCTTCCTCACAATGTCTTGCTTCAAGTCAGCCGGTTAGTGATTCCCCTCATCAACCAAGAAATATATCTTATCCTAAGATTCCATTTGGCAAGTCTAAAGTGACATTTAGGTCATTCAATCCAGCTTGGTGTGACAAGTGGCAATGGTTTTGTTTTACCTGCATGGTAGCTTATAAGCAGAAGAAATTGATAGCATCACCTAAGGGTTATGGGGCATTTATTCAAAAAGGGTTTCAAAACTGATAGTGTTGTGTTTTACCTGCATGGTAGCTTATAAGCAGAATAAATTGATAGCATCACCTAAGGGTGATGGGGCATTTATTCAAAAAGGGTGTCAAAACTGGAAAGATGCTACTGTTGCCTTTAGAAACCATGAATGTAGTGGTACTCATAAAGATGCTGTTCACCAGATGGTAACCATTCCCTCCACTAACAAAGATATTGTTGTTTGTCTTTCTTCTGCTATGGCTGAAGAGAGAAAGAAGAATCAAGCCTGCTTTCTGAAGATTTTAAGTTCAATCCACTTCTTGGCTCGGCAAGGGCTTGCACTGAGAGGTGATGGGTGTGGGGAAATTGAGGGAAATTTCACTCAACTGTTATAGCTCCGGGCCAGTGACGAATCTAGTGTTCATTTAAATGCATGGTTGAAGCGAAAGAGCGACAAATATACCAGTCATGATATTCAAAATGAAATATTAGGAGTAATGGCTTTAAATCTGTTGAGAAATATAGCTGATAATGTGCGTACATCAAAATGCAACATTATGATTGATGAGACCACCGATGTTAGTACCACTGAGCAAGTTGTTATTGTTTTACGTTGGGTCGGTTCTGATTGGATGTGCATGAAGATTTTATAGGGTTGCATTTCACTGATTCAATAGCTTCTAATTCTCTTGTTAGTATCATCAGAGATGTTCTTCTTAGGCTAAACCTAAACATAGAAAACTGTCGGGGGCAATGCTATGATGGAGCAGCAAACATGAGGGGTTGTAGGACTGGGGTAGCAAAGCAAATTGCAGATATGGAGCCGCACGCCATATTTTTGCATTGCTACGGACATGCATTGAATTTAGCTTGTCAAGACACTATTCGTAGTATTAAAGTAATAAGAGATGCTCTTGACACAACATTTGAATTATCAAATTATTGAAATACTCTTCAAAGCGGAAGTCTTCCTATCTAAAGCTTAAGGATGAGCTTGCTCCCACTGAATCTGGTTTTCGCACTCTCTGCCCCACAAGATGGACAGTGAGAGCTGACTCATTAGCTAGTGTTCGTAAAAATTATTCTGTTTTGCAGAGCAGTTTAGACAAATTTTCTGAAATGGCAGCTAGAGATATGGAAATGTCTGCTAAAGTAAATGGTGTAGGTGTTCAGTTCTAAAAGTTTGACTTTGTCTATGGTGTAATGCTTGGAGAATTAGTACTGCGGTTAGCGGACAACCTTAGCAATACTCTTCAACAAAAGACATTGTCTGCTGCTGAGGGTAACAGAGCAGCAATGCTCACTTGTGATACTCTCGTTGCACTTCGCTGTGACAATGAATTTCACAAATTTTGGGATAGTGTTATGCTTAAAGTACATGAAGTTGGCATTAATGAGCCTGTTCTTCCTCGAAAACGTAGGACTCCAGCAAGGTTTGAGGAAGTACATAGTGATCCTTATTATCCCATGTCTGTCATTGATCTTTACCGACCTATATACTTTGAGGCCATAGACACTATAATTGGTTGTATCAAGGATAGATTCGATCAACCTGGCTTTACGGTATACAACAATTTAGAAAAATTAATAATTAATGCTTGTACTGGCATTGATTTTGAAGCAGAATTTGATGCTGTTACTGAAGTCTTTAATTCGATGTACAAAATTTTCGTACTCAGCTTCATATAATGAGGGATAAATTTAGTGCAGAAGTTAGCAAAGGTTCAAATGTCACCTCGAAAGATATCAAGAACTTTATCATTAGTCTTGGTGAAGCTAAATCCCTTGTTTCTGAGGTGTCGAAGTTAGTTAAACTTATACTTGTGCTTCCCGCTACCAATGCTACCAGTGAAAGGTCTTTCTCGGCCCTCAGGAGAGTGAAGACATATCTTCGAGGAACCATGAAGCAAAGTCGGCTTAACCATTTGATGCTCCTTCATGTCCACAAGGATCTTAGTGATGGCCTTGATCTCATTTCATGTGCCAATGAATTTGTTTCAGTAAATGAACACAGGTTCAACATTTTTGGAAAATTTACTGAATAAAACTATGCTATGTAATTATACTGCAGTATCTGTTATAATTTTTTTCTTCTATTTTGATCAGGTTATGTCTATTCATATGAACAGTAATATCATTATTGAAAGCATTGTGAAACTACATGTAAGTGTAAGATAATGACTCATTTATCCACACATTTTGCCTGACCAATCCAATTTTCCTTCCGCCGGGCATGCCATCAATGATAAGGCGATGAGGGTGGCTTTTAAAATGGAGTGCTGAGGTCAGTTGACCACTAATAAGTGAGATAGAGGCACCTTGGTCCATTGACTCTAGCTTGCTGTCTTCTAGTTCCATGAGCAACTTCCACTACTGTTATTCTAGAGTTCTGCTTTAGGGGGAGAAACAAGAACTATATTCAAAATCTTCTACAAAGAGCATATGTGAATTATTTTGAGATGAAGCCAGGGATTCTGGCAACTTGGTTGGGGTTTTTGACTCTGATTTAGATGTGTACATTGGATACAGGCATCGTGGTTGATGTCTAAGTCTTAGAAGAGTTAGTTCCACCAGCCTCCTCGTGAAGAAGGGTGTGATACTAGCGTTGTGTTGCACACCACGTAATCTGAACATTATTAATTATATGCAGGTATTTTCTTTCTTTTCTTTTTTTCTATCATCCCCCTGCCATAGTCAACATTCTCTATAATTAACAGTGCGCATGCGCGAGAGGATTACAGTACTTGGTTAGCCTGTCAGTCAGGCAGTCAGTCATTGAGTCACATAATAAAAAGCAGATCTTGAAGATGGCAGCCTCCCTGAGGATTGAAACAAACATAAAAATGGTACACTGGACATTTTAAGTTCCTTTAATCTGCTAGAATTTTTCGTTTCAACTTTTCTTTCAGAAAAAAGTAGTTATATATCTACCCCTTTCAGACACTTTTCCATTAAAATGTGATTAAAAAACCTGGTACTTTTAAGTCACTTTTGAACCGAAAAGTGCCTATTAGAGCCAGTGAACATCAAGTTTACTATAAGAGAATAATAATACAGTGAAACCTCTCTACAAAGGCCATGCTTGGGGTCAAGTCTTTTGACCCTTGTAGAGAGTTTGGCTGCTTTCAGAGTTTATTTTTGATTGTAGTAGATCACTGTGTTCCGGCTGTTGTTAAGAGTCAAGTTGTTCTTCAGAGTCTCTTTGTAGAGAGGTTCCACTGTAAT